>ERZ773083.1983-NODE-1983-length-13216-cov-5.173619_pt1 | contig 13216 bp, 14 predicted proteins | sample MGYA00511465_ERZ773083 | MGnify/ENA primary metagenome ERZ773083 (study PRJEB29015, sample SAMEA2738001) | human oral metagenome | biome: human oral; feature: human-associated habitat; material: dental | place: China | collected 2060 ... | reverse complement strand
TTTTGGGTAACTGTCCACTCAGACCAAACCCTTTGTATTACTTCTAAATGTGTCATGTGCCTTCTCCGTTGTTTATTTGAAATTTTATAATATATTTTTAAATAAAGTAAATCTGTTTTCTGTTATTATTTGATAGTTTTATTTTAGTATCAATAATAAAATATATTGTCAACTTTTAACTCAATTAGTGGTGGGTTTCTCCATCTACTACAGTCCATTGAACATTACCATTTTCATCATAAACTGTACCGTTATATAACATCCCGTTGTTAAAATCCCCTTCATATTTCAGCTTACCACCAAACATAGAGTCTCTATATTCTGTTCCTTTTACAATAAAATATCTGGAAATACCTCCTTCAAAAACACCCTCAGCTTGTAAAACTTCTTCCCATTCACCATTAGAATTATTAACTTCTTCTATATATTTTCCTTCAGGATTACCGTTAAAATCTCCTTTTTCCCATTCACCATTAAGAATATAGCAACTATTGGATTTATCTCTTTCACTATAGTGCCTATACCTTTTCTTTACAGTCTTTCCTTCTTTTAAGCTTCCAGCTTCCCATTCACCAAAATAAATAAAATCATCAATATATTTTCCAAAACTATCAACAGTATATTCCATTCTATAATAAAACAAACCATACCCATCGGGTTTCCCTTCTTCTGTATTACCTAGATATATACCTGATATTTCCTGAATAACACGCTTATCTACAAGAGTTGTCGTATACTCCATACTATACTCTGCATACTTGTCCGTATCTATCTCAAATATACTGTCATCATCCGCTATTTCTCGTGCTATAGCCTCTCCGCCTTCTTTTACAATAGTATTTTCTGCACTGCTTTCCTCTTTGGTTTCTTTATTTTTCTTTTTAGACCTCTTGCTTGTCTCGCTAACCGTATATTCCTCTTCTTTAACATTTGAACCTATAAAGATAAAAGCTCCTATAAGCAGTACCAAAACTCCGGCTCCTATTCCAAGTATCAGACCGACTTTACTCCTTTTCTTTGGTGCCTGTTCTACTCTTTCAATTGCCGTCTGTTCTTTACTTGCCTGCTCTTTAACCGGCTGTGCAGATACATTAGCTTGGCTTTGCTCCTTTGCCTCATATATACTTTTTGTACCGCCATCTTTATAGTCTTCGGTTTTATTTTCATTATTATTACTTGCCTGCTTACTTTTACTAAGTTCAGGTTCTATATCTTTTATATCTTTTGTACCTGAATATTTTTTATCAGACTGTATGGAACTTATGTTTGATTTATTATCATTTACTTTACTGTCATTCTTAACCTGCTCAACTTCTCTAAAAATATTAACTTCATTTACCGACTGCTGTTTAAATTGATTTTGTGTACTTTCTGCCTTTCTTACAACATTAAGTAGTCTTTTAAGCTCTTCTTTATAATTTTGCCTATATTCACTTAAAGCCTTTTTTACCTCAAGTGCAGTCTGAAACCTCTCATTAGGATTATAGGCACACATTTTCTTAATTATCTCATAAAGAGTATCGGGAGACTCCACGGGTTTTGGCAGTTCCTCACCGGTATTTCTTTTTTGAAAGGCTCTTTCCACACTTCCGGCAGTAAGTTTTTCTTCATTCATAAAGGGCAGGCGGTTTCTATTAAGTAACTTATAAAGCAATATACCGAGTGCATAGATGTCTATATTGCTTGTGTACTTTTTGCCAAGGTAAACCTCCGGTGCCATATAGTTTTCCGTTCCCTTATGAGAAAGACTTCCCATACCTGCCCTCATATCTCTTGCAATACCGAAGTCTCCGAGTTTATAAACTCCCTTATCGCTTCTGAAAAGATTAGCCGGCTTTATATCCCTGTGAATGATATTTCTTTCCTCACATACTTCAAGGCTTGTAAGTACATCTTCTCCTATGGCAACTACATCAGCTACGGTTATATCGGCTCTTTTTATATAATTTTCCAGACACTCTAAAAGCTCCATTCTGATAAGTATATACCAACCCACACTTACATCAGGAGCATCTATTATCTCGAAATCCAAAATTCTGACTATATGACTGTCCTCTCCCAGCTCCTGCATAAGCACTATCTCTTTTTTGAGTTTTTCAACCTCAGGGTAAAAATACTCCTTAAGTTCCTGCTCATTTAATCCGTAACCGGACTGTACTCTGTTAAGTTCTGCATCATCACCGGGTATACGCACTACCTTGATGGCAGCTTCCTGTGTAACTCCGAATCTTTCTTTTCTTGCCCTAAAAACCTGTCCGAATGAACCTTCTCCAAGCTTTTCTATAATACTCCAATCAGACCAAATTTTCTTTAAAATATCTAAGTGTGCCATAAAATTTCTCCATGATATATAATAAATGCAGATATAATATAAAAACCGATATCCTGTGTACCGGCTTAAAGATACTTATACGAAATACAAAAAACTCATAAAAGCAACTATTATAATGACAAATAATATTGTAAACAGTGCTGCTTCCGCTTCTTTTCTTGCCCTTATTCTTTCTTGCCTTAAGCGTTCCTCTTTCGACAGAGTCTCTTTATTATCACTTTCAGCTATATTTTCTGCCTGCTGCTCTGATACATTCTTATTTTCTACAGCATGCAAGCTTTTTGTATATTCCTGTATTTTATAGTTTTCTCTTTTACCTGTATTTCGAGTATCCGTTTCTTTTTCAACTATTCCTTTATATGTTTGATTATTTGGGGCTGTAGTTTCACTTCTTATTACTTTACTTTCTATATCGGTTGCATCTAATGAAACAGGTATGGTATAAGTATTATCAAATTTCTCTCTCTGAATGTTTATCTTATCCTTATTCAAAGCATTCGTAGGATTTTTTTTAATATTAAGCTCTATTTCAAGCTCCTTAATATGGCTTTGCTTATACTTTTCTATAGCCTTTTTCGCCTCCTCCGCACTTTGAAAACGTTCCTCGGGATCATAGGCACACATTTTTTGTAACAGCTCATACAAATCATCTGAAATATGTGAGGGCTTAGGAAACTTATCTCCTGTATAGCGTTTTTGTATTGCCTTTTCTACACTTTGTGCAGTAAGTTTTTCTTCATCCATAAAGGGAAGTCTGTTATTATTCAGCAATTTATAAAGAACTATTCCAAGAGAATAGATATCTATATTACTTTTATACATTTTTCCCAAATATACTTCCGGTGACATATAGTTTTCTGTCCCCTTATGTGACAGTGTTCCGGTATTTGTAATCATATTGCGTGCAATTCCAAAGTCTCCCAGTTTATATACTCCTTTGGAGCTTCTGAAAATATTTGCCGGCTTTATATCTCTATGTATAATATTATTTGCTTCACAGACCTCAAGACCCGTAAGTATATCCTCCCCAATAGAAATAACATCCCCTACAGTTAAATCCGCCTGCTTCACATATTTATCCAGACACTCTAAAAATTCCATCCTTATAAGTATGTACCAGCATATATTATCAGAAGGTAAGTCTATTATCTCAAAGTCCAAAATCTTTACTATATGATTATCCTCCCCCAATTCCTGCATAAGTACTATTTCTTTTTTCAGTTTTTCAATTTGAGGATAAAAATAATCTCTTAACTCCTGCTCATCAAGCCCAAATCCGGACTGTACCCTTTTGAGCTCCGCATCATCACTTGGTATACGAACTACCTTAATAGCAGAATTTTGTATAATACCGTATCTTTCCTTTTGTGCCTTAAAGACCTGTCCGAATGAACCCTCTCCAAGCTTTTCTATAATACTCCAATCAGACCATACCCTGCCTATTATTTCCAAATGTGTCATACAACTCCTTTATTTTATCAATTATTGAACCACCCTTTGTCTAAAGTAAGCAGACTTCTTGACTTATAGTCTTCGCAAGTCAAACTTTTATTGAGCAGTATCTATACTATACAATATTTAAACATCTTATAAATACCGGCATAATATCAATTATTTTACTTAAAATATGCTAACTAAGTTTTAACTTACATCTACCCTAAGTATCGTAGTATTATCTTTCCCACCACGTTCCATAGCCAAACCCAGCAAAATCTTTATAGAGTCCATAAGCTCATATTCACAAACGGTCTCAGCTATCTCAGCATTGCCTACATAATCTGTCAGTCCGTCACTACATATAAGAAAACTGTCTTTATTCTCCAATTCAAGTTCTTTTATATTAAGGTGAAAGCCGTATTCCTCAGTATCCATTCCTAAAAATTGACTCAACCCGCCTTTTATCTTTCTTTGACCGCCATTCTCGTCATCAACCGTAATAGTCATGGAATCAAGCTTATTAAGTCGGTATATCTGTCCTTCTCTGATTAAAAATACTTCACTGTCTCCTACACTCAGTACATAGGCTTTTTTTTCCATAAAAAAAATTGCTGCCAAGGTTGTTCCCGATCGCCTTACACCTTGCTCTCTTGCCATTTTACGTATACGCTCATTAAGTGTGTATACCAAATCTTCAAATATTCGTTCCTTCTTTTTGTTATCCGCTGTATTAAGGTCTGAAAGTATCTCTTTATATACAGAGGAAAAAAAGCCGGCAGCCTCAAGCGATGCCTGTGCTCCCAGCTTCTCTCCTCCCATGCCGTCCATAATTCCATATGCTTGCGGAAGCTTTTGTCCTTTAAGTTCCTGCTCCACATGCTCTTTTCTATCCGCATTTATAAAATCACCAAAACTGAAGTTGTCCTGATTTTCAAGTCTTTTCCTGCCGATATCACTTATCAGACCTGCATTAAGCTTGTATTTAATTAAGTCAAACATTTTATTCCAATACATTACCCTGTACTTGACTTGCTGTCTGCACATTTTCCTGCTCTGTGCTCTTGTAAAGACCAGCAAGCTCGGTAAGCGAATTTGCATGTGTCTCTATCATGGTTTTAAGTCTTGTAAAGTTATCCTGAAATTGCTTAAAACTTGAAATATAAGCGGTAGAAGCCTCACCGCCCCAGGTTGAACTTATGTTTACCACCGTATTTATCATATCATCCGTAATAGTCTGTATGCTGCTTGCCGCTGTTCTGAATTCCTCTGAGGTTCTTTCCAATTCTTCAGGTGTTACTAAGATATTACCTTCCATATTCTTCTCCTTATAATCAACAATTAAATTCTCGTTACACTTAGTGTATTATATTTATTAAATCATTTTACCTGCCGCTTCTACAACTCTTGCTTCATCGCTCTCATACTTTGCAGCTGTTTCATCACTATCTTTATTAAACCCTTTTACTTGCCGCTTCTGCCGCTCTTGCTTCATTGCTCTCATACTTTGCAGCTGTTTCATCTAATTTAACTATAAAAGCTTTTACCGACTCTAAAAAGCCCTTGCAATTGTTATAAGTTTGAGAAAATGCTCCATGGAAACTTTCCTTTGCCGGACCTTCCCACATAGCACCAAGTCTTTGTTCAAGCTCGTTAAGCTCATCAAGTCTTCTTGCTATATCGTCTTTTTTTGCCTGTAAATCATTTGAAGTGTCTCGAAGCTTTTGTGTTGTTACCTTAATCTCTGCCATATTCTACTCCTTTAAATATATGTTATTAAAAATAAAAAACTATAACTTTTTTGTAACACCAGTTTACTAAATTTTTAACTCCCTGTCCTCACACTTTCGTGTAGTTTATATCCATGGAAGTATTACTCTTTTTCCTACCGCTTCCAAGGCTATACTTGCCATATTGTGTAAACCGGTTTTGCTTGTCAGGTTTTTAACATGGTATCTTACAGTATTCTCGGATACATGGCAATCCTTAGCCACCTCCGCATAAGTATAGCCTCTTGCAAAGCTTCTGAGTATAACAAGTTCCGCTTCAGTAAGCTCATTAAGACTTGCCTCACCTATATTTATAGGTTTTTTATAGCCTATAAACACTTTTTCTCCAAGCATTACCCTATCTACTATCGACACTATATCAGTTTCCTCATCTTCCTTATACCAGAAACCGTCACAACCACAGCTTTTTGCCTTTTTTAAAAAACTACACTCAGGCACTGAACTCATAATTACTATTTTGATACCCGGAAAACGTTTCTTTATCCGTATAGCTATATCTATGCCACAGTTATTATCTTCCAGACAAGCATCTATCAATATTATATCCACCTTACTCAGTTCAGGCTTTTCTTCAATATTTTTTAGAGATCTTAATTTATATAAAATCTTATGCTTTTTTCTAACTTTGTAAAATTCATACTCAAGTAATTTCATTGAAAAAGCGGAAGTTTCTAAAATCATAATACTTGCCATGCTTCCCCCCTAAGCGGTCATTTTAAATGCTACCTTATAGATTTTATAATATTTTTGTAATTTTTAACAGTAGCCAAAAGTACTGTTTTTTGCTTTTTTATATCTTTTTATTTAACAAATTCGAACTTATACCGTTTTATTTTATTAATTTTTATAACTTTTATATAAACTCTAATAAAAATATCCTTACTCAACTTTGCAGCAAGTTAAGGATATTTTTATATAAATATGATATTTTTTTAAGTTTTCACATAAAAAAACGAAGTATACTTTCATATACCCCGTTCTTTTTACTCCGCTATCATTTTTGCTATCTCCATAGCCGAGATCTTATATATAGCCCTGTCTATATTTTTTTCCTTAAGTGCATTATATACCGACTCTTTATCAAAAGCACAGCCTACCAAGGCAGACTCTATATCTTTGGCATCCAGTGTACTGAAAAAATCCCCGGATACAAAAGCGGACTCTATCTTCCCATGTACCACATCCAGTTTAAAACTTATCTTGCCGCCTTCAAATCTTCCGGTCTTTTCTATATTGAACTTTGGATTTCTGCCGTAAATGCTGTCCCAGTTGTTGAACTTTTCGACTGCAAGTTCTCTTATCCTTTTATCATCTTCAGGACTTATTTTATAAATTTCTTTTATCGCATTTGCCTGCAGTATGGAATCTACCATAGCCTTCTTAAAATCTTCGGCTGTTATATCCCTACCCTTTATATGCTCCGATATATTGGTCACCCTGTCCCTTACCGACTTGATACTCTTTGATATAATCTTATAACTGTCCACCGTAGTTGCATTTACCATTTTTTCTATATCGGTATCAAAAAGCAGTGAACCGTGGTGTATTATGCTTTCTTCCAATTTGTACTGTGCATTTCCTGATATTTTCTTATTGTCTATGCACAGATCATTGCGTCCGTTAAAGTCTGCATGCACCCCAAGATTGTCCAGTGCTGCAATTATCGGAGAGATATACTTCTTAAATTCTATTACATTTTCCCTATCCCTGTCTATAAAGGTAAATTGCCAGCCTCCAAGGTCGGTATATATAGTACCGCCTCCGCTCATACGTCTTACGATATTCATATTGTTTTCTTTGGCAAAGCTTTGATTTATCTCCTCTGCCACATTTTGATACTTGCCCAGCATCAGTGTAGGTGTTGTCCTCCAAAATAGGAATACCGTATCTTCAAATATCTTCTCGGTAGCAAAGTAGTACTCACAGCCGAAGTTATAATATACATCCGTAGAATGTGTATCAATATATACCATTGTGCACATCCTCCAAAGCTTCCCATGCCCTGTATGAACTTCTTGCAAGCGGAGCGGAAGCAACATGCTTAAATCCCTTTGCCAGAGCTATCTCCTTGTACCTTGCAAAGTCCTCCGGTGTGGCATATCTTGCCAAGGGATAGTGTTTTGGTGTAGGCTGCAAATATTGACCTATGGTAAGTATATCACAACCTGTAGCAAGTACATCATCTAAAAGTGTATCTATCTGTTCCTCAGTTTCTCCAAGTCCTACCATAAATCCGGTCTTTACTCTCATATCCGGCATCTGTTCCTTACAATAACGAAGCACTCCCAAAGAACTTTCATAACCTGCCTGCGGACGTATCGCCTTTTGCAGTTCCTTTACCGTTTCAACATTGTGATTAAGCACATCAGGTTTGGATTCAAGTACTATATCAAGAGAGTCTTTATTACCCTTCATGTCGGAAATCAAGGTTTCTACTGTAGTATATGGGCACATAGCCCTTATAGCCTTAACCGTTTTTGCAAATTGCTTTGCACCCCCGTCAGGAAGATCATCCCTTGTCGAGCAGGTAAGTACTACATGCTTAAGATGCAAATGTTTAACCGCCTTTGCTACATTTTCAGGCTCTTCTTCGCTTGGAGGCATAGGTTTTCCACAGGTTACATTGCAAAATCTGCAATTTCTTGTGCATATACTTCCCAGTATCATAAAGGTGGCGGTATGCTTACGATAACATTCTCCAAGATTCGGGCAATTAGCCTCTTTACAAACTGTATTGAGGTTAAGCTCCTTCATAAGTTCCGCTACCTCATCTATAGCCTCTTGATTATATCTTACCTTTAGCCAATCAGGCTTTTTCTCTGTCAACATACACCCTCCTTACAGTACAACATTTATTTTTGTAAACTTATAAGTCTTAATCAAGTTCTTATTCTGAATTGCCCACAGTATTTAACATTGTTTTCATGTTAGGCTGCATTAGCTTGCGGCATAAACAGCAATTATTTGTGTAAGCCTAATCCCTAATAATAAAACAGCTGTGATTTACAATCTGCTTATTCCAGCACCGCAACAGTCTTAAGTACCTCTACATTGTCCCCTTCTTCATATAACTTTGATTTGAGTACTCCGTCATATGTAGACTCTACCTGTGTTACGACCTTATCGGTCTCTATCTCGTAAATAGGCTCTCCAACCTTTACTTCTTCCCCTACTTCCTTAAGCCATGCACAAAGTACCGCTTCCTTCATCTCAGGTCTAAGCTTAGGCATCAATATTTCTTTTTCCATAAAAACCTCCTTTATTAACTCAAATATTTCAAGCATAATTTATAATTTAAAATCTTATATAAAATTTAACTCCATAATATATTACATTATATTTTAGAACTTATAATAAAGACCACTTTGATTATATATGTTATTTTACAGTCCTGTATTAAAAAGCAAGCTTACTGTTTCTTACATTATAAGCTTGATTAACTTTTCTTTAGTATGTCCGACTAAATTATACACAAGTTCTTCAAATACTTCCACACAAAACCTCTGACCGTTAAATAAATCTTTAGCCTTTTTTTCATCAATAAGTTTACAACTAAGCTTAAAATCACTGACTATTCCCTTTTTAGTAGTATAGCTGATACTTATAGGCATTCCTTCAAAAATACCCTCTTTTTCAAATACAAAAGATGGTGTTTTTGCCCAGGTCCACTCCCAGCTTTTATACTTCTCCTCAGAAAGTTTAAGTACTTCCTCAAGCTCTTTTTCTGAAAGCTCCATATATCTTGCAGACTTTCCTGAAAGCTCCAAGCTAAATGCCGATATAAAACTTTCTATATCAAACTCTGTCTTCGCAGCTTCTTTTATATTAGTTACTTTGCATATGGCGGAATCTGCCGCCTTGGAGATAAAACTTTCATTTTTATTTTTTGTAGTTATTTCATCAAGCACTGACAAGTCAGACTCAAAAAGCAAAGTACCGTGGTGAAGCACACGCCCTGATGACACTTTTTGTGCACTTCCCGAGATTTTTTTACCCCCTATTGCTATATCACAGGTTTTATCCTTATGCGCCTTGACACCGAGTCTGTTAAGTGCCTCTATGACCGGTGTCAAAAAGTCATCATAATCTATAAAACCCTCTTTATCATGTATCAGAGTATAATTAATATTACCAAGATCGTGATATACCGTTCCGCCGCCGCTCATTCTGCGTACTATAGGTATACCCGCTTTTTTAAGTGCATAGGCATCAACTTCCCTACATATATTCTGATAACAACCCACTATTACGGCAGGTTTATTTCTCCATACAATAAGCACCCTATCATCTTTTATATTGTTAAATATATACTCCTCAAAGGCTTGATTAAAGTAGGGGTCTGTGGATTTATTTATAATTGTAAGCATCTTTGACTCTCCCACGCTCATAAAAAGCTTTTTTTAGTTCTCCTACCGAATACAAAGAACCCATGGCACATATAATATCGTCCTTTTTTGCACTGTCAAGCATATAATCTACAGCCTCTTTTATACTTTCAAATGCTCTATTGCTTACGTTGATTTTCTCCCCAACCAATTTAATCATATCTTCCGCCTTACAAGCTCTGCTTGAGGGGGGCGTTATGACTGCCACTTCTTTTGCAAGCGGTTTTATATCCGTCAGTATTTCATCTATATTCTTATCCGATAAAATACCTATGATAAAGCGAATTTTTTTATCCGGAAAATAAGCCTTTATACTCTTTACAGTCTCGCTTACTCCGGCAGGATTATGTGAGCCGTCTATTATAAAGTACGGCTCCTTATTCATAATTTCAAAACGAGCCTGCCAGTGTACCTTTTTTAAAGCAGCCTTTATATCTTCGTCACTTATCTTAAAGCCCTTTTCAGTAAGTATTTTTATACCTTCTACGGCAAGTATGGCATTACCCGGTTGATATAGACCTGTAAGGCTTAAATCTATATCTTTTATATCTTTATAATCAAACTTGCTTTGCTCAAGACTTACTCTTAGATTTTCTATCTTTTCAATCTCACTTATAATCAGTTTACAGCCCTGCTCCTTGCAAGCCTTCTCAAAAACATGCATAACCGAGGTATTCCTACCGTCTACTACTACCTTTGTTCCCCTTTTTATAATTCCGGCTTTTTCAAGGGCTATTTTTTCCATAGTATCCCCCAGCTCAGCCATATGGTCCATGTCTATAGTAGTTATCAGGGTCACTTCCGGAGCATTTATAACATTGGTCGAGTCCAACCTTCCGCCCAGTCCGGTTTCAAGTATAACTATATCACAGCCTTCTTTATAAAAATACTCGAAAGCGGCGGCAGTAAGCACCTCGAACTGACTTGCCCGCTCACTCATACTCTCTGTTATATCTCTTACCTTAGTTATAAGAGCGGCAAATTCTTTATCATCTATATCTTCACCGTTTATCTTAAATCTTTCATTAATTCTCATAAGATGCGGTGAAGTATACATACCCGTTTTATAGCCCGCCTGAGACAGAACCTCGCTTAAACACGCACATACCGAGCCTTTTCCGTTAGTTCCGGCTACATGTATGAATTTGAGTTTATTCTGAGGATTTCCCATAAGTTCAAGGAGTTCACAAGTTCTTGACAGCCCAAGTTTTGAACCTACTAAAGCCACCTCATCAAGCCACTCAAGGGTTTTATCATAAGTCATTAACTATTCTCCTCTTAAGACAATTCTTTTAAATGCAACATTTGAGACCAAACCGAAAATCACTGCCGCCTCAAGAATAGGTATTATAGTGTATACCCCCACTCTGATAGGTAACATTCCCATAAAAGGTATTTCCATAAGTATAGAAAGCCAATATGTAGTCCAAAGCATTTTACCTATTATATTGACTGTAAGTGTAAATCCTAATATCTTTATATAACTTGGATTCTTAACTATATAATTTCTTAATAAACCTGCCATACAGCCCATAAACATAGGTATAAGCATCAAAGGTATATCAAAGCCCTGACCTCTTATTATTGCACCTACAAAGTCGGCAGCAGCACCTACAAGCATACCGGCTAAGGGTCCGAACATAAATCCGGCAAGCATTATCGGTACATTACCAAGCTCAAACCTTACCGAAGGCATGGGCTGAAACACAAGAAATCTCGTAAGTATTATACTTATAGCCGTAAGCATTGCAAGAATAGCCATTGTCCTGACATTTAACTGATTTTTTTGCTGATTATTTAACATAAAAAAAGACCTCCTCATATTTTATCGCGCTACATAAAGGATATGATGGCTGTCTTTTTAATCCGGTATGCAGCAGCGGGATAGAAAATTGAATCGCATATTATAAGATAATATATTCGTCCTTTTGACAACTCCCCGCCAAAAGACACTACTCGCTCAATTCTCTGCTCTGCTAACAAATAATTGCATATTTATTATTCAGTTGCATATTTTAGATATTATCACAAAAAAGTCCTTGTATCAAGAGTATTTATTAATAAAAAATCACTATTTTTTCTAACAATTAAAGTGTGGCAATTATAGTGTATCAAAACCATAAAATCGGAATTTTATAAAAATCTTATTGCACTTTCTCTATTAACGAATATAATGTAATGTATCTCAATCATTAAAGGAGTTATTATGAAGAGTAAAATATTTACACTTTTAGGCATTGGCTTTGTCTGTTTTGCACTGTCTGCTTGTGCAAGCAACAAAAGCGAAAGTAAAGAAGCCAAAACAAACAATGTTATTGAATACAGCAACTTAAATTCAGAAGAAAGTCAAAAAGAAATAAGTAACTTGCTAAAACAATCCGGGATAAAGTCAGGCTCTATTGACAACTTTTTACAGCATGTTAATCAATTTAACGATATAGCACAGGGGCAAGACCTTATCGGTGATTTTACAGCAAAGGATCCGGCAAGTGCAGTTTATGATGTAAACACTCTTTCCGATAACTGGACTAAAAAGCACCCCGATTTTATCGGTTATAACTGCCGTATAACCACTTTCAGCCTTTGTAAGGACCTTATAAAAATCGACTCAAACCCTGACATAAGGGATGAACTTTTATTTATGGATCTTGAGGCGCTTGACACGGATAATTCCGCAGTGGATACGGCTGACGGTATGAATAAATTTGAGGCATTTTATTCAAGTATACCTACCGAAAAAAATCCGGATGTAAACATACACATTGCCAACATAGAAAAAAGCCTAAAAGACAGGAATATAACATTTACGGACAATGATAAGGCAAGTATTGTAAGTGTATGGATGTATGATGATATAGATGATCCTAAGCTTTTTATAGGTCATGTAGGAGTATTGCTAAATACTGATAAGGGCTTTTATTTTATAGAAAAACTTTCCTTCCAAGAGCCTTATCAGGTTATAAGATTCAATACTAAAAAAGAGGTAAATGATTACCTTATGAAAAAATATGATGTAGACCCTTCTGAGGAAAGAGCAAAGCCTATTGTCTTTGAAGACGGAAGTCCGATGCAGGTGTAACATAGAATCTTTAATCTATACCGTTACCTTAAACAGGTATCCATCTTACTTAACATACAAAATAAGTAGTATGGATACCTGTTTTATATTATAATTCAACCTATATAAAATATTTATTTTTTACTAATACCAAGAACTTTGGTGAACTGCCCATAGTCTAAAGCCTATGGGCTTCCTGCTTCGCTGACCTCGCAAC
>ERZ773083.1979-NODE-1979-length-13241-cov-3.450402_pt1 | contig 13241 bp, 6 predicted proteins | sample MGYA00511465_ERZ773083 | MGnify/ENA primary metagenome ERZ773083 (study PRJEB29015, sample SAMEA2738001) | human oral metagenome | biome: human oral; feature: human-associated habitat; material: dental | place: China | collected 2060 ... | reverse complement strand
CGATATCAAAATTCAAATTCTTCACGGGCAGTACAGTTAATCCTAAAGAAGCTGTTGTTTGAGCTGTTTGTCCTACCTTTGCTTTATCTAAGTATAGTTTGAGCTCTGCAGCCCTACCAACAGGCACCTCATTTCCTTGTAAGTCTATAGCATTACCATTCTCATTCAAAAGAGTTCCTGAAGCATCGCCTTTGTAATACCAGTCACCAAATGAGAACATACCATTTAGTTTTAAGTAATCAGTAATAGTAGCTTTGAAATCTACTTCCACCCCATTGTGTATTTCTTGAACACCCAAAATATTTGCATAGCCTGTATTACTGCCACGTCCTCCTGAAGAACTTCCGAAAGTGTAAGTTTGACGAAGGAATCTATCTTTCCAAGTAGTGTGATAAAGGTTTAAATTACCACTGAAGAACTTAGATTTAAAACCATATCCAGCTTCTACTCCAAATATCTTTTCATTGGTAAGCGAAGGGTTTAAATAGTTTAGATTGTTAGGATATACAGCGTTGAAGAAAGGTTGCTTAGAATAATATCCTATGTTAGCATACACATTATGCTGTTCGTTGATATTATAATTCACTCCTCCTTTGATATTATAACCTATCAAGTTTTTAAAACCTGTTTTAGTATACATTACCGAATTAGGATTTGTACTTATGGCGCGTGAAACTCCATCTTTCAAAAAGTTATCAATACGTTGGTATGACTGCATAGAGGTAGAACCTTGTAAGAAAGCTGAAAAATGATCGTCAGAGTATTCTAACTGTGAAAAAAGTCCCATCCATTTCACTTCCCCTTCACTACTATAACCTATACGATTTTCAAGAGGTTCTACTTTCTGGAAAGGATTCCAAGATGGCTTAGTAGATACCGCAGAACGAATTACGGTAGGAGTTGGCAAATTCTTGTTGTTATTTCGTGTATTATCAGTATAACTATCGTTACCCAACAAATCAGTTACTACTTGGTAGTGATAACCATAGTAATAACGACCATCAAGCCCCATATTAATAGTGAAGTGATTATTAATCTGGTGTTGCAGGTTGGTAAGGATACCATACCAGTCGTGTGAGTTTACTGAGCCATTTAAGGTAAACCCTTCACCATAACCTGTAAAAGCTCGACCTCCACCTGGATTAGCAATTGTTACGTTCTTTCCTGCTTCTCTTGGGTGTTGCATAGGGAGTAAATCATCTACTGTCTCTCCGTTGTTATAACGCACCACTTTATCGAAATCTATCTGTCCATCATCTTTACGGAAAGAATTTAAATAGTTTTTCTGAAGTGAATAAGTGGTTGTACCACTAGCAGTAGTTTTCGAAGAGATTGAATGTGCCACCCCCGATGAACTTGTTCCCATACCACGTCCTAATGATGCATATACTACAGTACTAAGGGAAGTACTTTCATTGATATTCCAATCCCAATTGAGCATTGCTACTGGTTTGTGATAAACATTTTTCTTAATAGTGTGTTCTTCACCATTTAAGTATCCCCAATCTGAATTATAGCGACGGTTGGGTTTGTCTTCTGAACCATATTTCTGATAATCAGAAATTAGCGGACTTATATTACGTTGGTTATGCCATTGTGGAGCCCCTGTGAAGGTAAATTGGAAACTATGTTTTTTAGAAGGTTCATAACCTAACGCAAAATAGTAGCTATAGCCATCAAACTGAGTACCATCTACATATTTACGTCCTGCATTTTTGCTGAACAACACAGAAGCCGACCAACCAGTAAGACTCTTTCCTGTATTGTAAGAAACCGTACCTTTATATTCTTGATTAGTACCATAGTTGAAAGATATATTCCCTCCTTCTTGCATATCTGAAGCACGCAAAATGAAATTCATAGTACCACCCACCGATGCAATCGCTAATTTAGATGCACCGAGCCCACGTTGTACCTGCATTGCGGAAGTTACATCTGAAAGCCCTGTCCAGTTACTGAAGTATACGGTACCACCTTCCATATCATTTACAGGCATACCATTAACCATTACAGCCACATTCCTACTGTCAAAACCTCGAATATTGATTTTAGAATCGCCAAAGCCTCCTCCGCCTTTGGTGGCGTAGACAGAAGGTGTGCGATTGAGTACTTCAGGAAGTTCACGTGTACCTAATTTTTCTATAATTTCGGTAGCTTGAATAGTAGATACCGCCACAGGTGTTTTACGCTCTTGTGCAATGTCTAACAAGGTGCTTTTACCTGTTACAATTACCTCTCCTAGGGTTTGTTGGTCGCTTGTAAGGGTAATTCGCACGTGCGCTTTACCATTCACAAGTTTATACGAAACTGTCTTGGTAACATATCCAAGATAAGAGAACTCTAAGGTTCCAGTAGGTGAGTCTACATTCAAGGAATACTTACCGTCCATATCAGTAGAAGCCCCTTTGGTAGTCCCTTTAACCAAAACATTTGCTCCCATTAACGGAGCGTTGTAATCACCATCAATTACTTCACCTGTAATAACTCCTTGCTGTGAGTAAAGCATTGATGTGAGAAAAAGTACGGCTACATTTAAAAACCAGCTTTTCATTATATTAGTTAAATTAGTTACGAATGGTTATGGTCAGTAGTGAGCTAAGTAATACTATTTATTCGGAGCAAAGTTACTAACTTTTTTGATATCCCCCAACAGATTTGTCAAAATATTTTCTAACATATTTATTAACAAGGAGTCTACTTACACTTAAAACACTAATTACAAGTATGTTGTGCGCTTAAAGTTATGTATACAGCAAAAATAAAGTGTTAAATTTTAACTATTTTTTAATCTTTTGTAGTAGATTTGCGCTCTAAACCGAGCTCATACAGCAATGAATAGACAAAAGAAACATACCCAAGCCTTTGTTCTGGTAGCACTTTTATTCTTACTTTTTGGAGGTTTAACAGTGCTCATACAGCTTTTATTACCTCATCTTCGTGATGTGTTTCAGTTGCATTATTCCGATGCAGCCTATATTCTTCTATCTTTCTTCTTGTCTTACTTATTTTTTTCTATCCCTGCAGGTTTTATTCTCACTAAAATAGGTTATCAGCGAGGCATTATCTTAGGTCTTTTGCTCATCTCCTTAGGTGCTTTGCTCTTCTATCCTGCTGCTGGAGAACGTTTATATTGGGTATTTTTAACTGCTATCTTCGTATTAGGCTGTGGCGTTACTTTCCTACAAGTGGCTATGAACTCTTATATAGTGATTTTAGGCGACGAAGCCACTACACCTCGCCGGCTCACTTTCTCTCAAGCTTTCAACGCCATAGGCACTACTATTGCTCCTATATTTGGAGCCACTTACTTACTGAGCAACGAAATAAAAAAAGAAGCTGAAATAGAAGCCTTAGACACTACAGATAAGCTTATTTATTTCCGTGAAGAAGCCTTCTCTATACAATTACCTTTTTTGTATATAGCCTTATGGGCACTTGCTTTAGCATTTGTTTTTGCAGTAGTTAAATTACCTTATGCTTATAGAATAAAAGAAGAAGTAAATAAAGACAGTTATTCGAATCTTCTCAAGAAAACTCCCTTACTGTTGGGGGCTATAGGTATCTTCTTGTATGTAGGTGCTGAAGTAGTGATAGGAAGTTATGCAGTAAACTACTTCATCGATATGAACATCACTAAGGATATTTTAGAGAGCCCTTTTATGTGCTTTATTGTAGAAACGCTTGGCTTATTGGCAGGGAAACCTCATCTAACCTCAGCCGATCCCAAGGCTATTATAGCTGTTTTTCTCACTTTCTACTGGGGAGGTGCTATGTTAGGACGCTTTATCAGTGTTTATCTCATCAAGTGGATTGCTCCCGCCAAAGTTCTCATTGCTTTTGCTATAGTTGCCATCTCTCTTATTTTGTTTTCTATCAATACTGGTGGTTTGCTCTCAATGTGGACTTTATTAAGTATCGGCCTCTTCAACTCTATGATGTTTCCTACTATCTTTGCGCTTGCTTGTGAAGGGATAGACGAACTCAAAACTCAAGCTTCAGGTATCCTTTGTACGATGATTGTCGGTGGCGGACTCTTGCCTATTCTGTACGGTTTCCTTACCGACTATATAGGTTTCCGCTTAGCATTCCTCACCTTAGTAGTTTGCTACGGTTATATCGCTTTCTTTGGTTTTTACAAGAACAATAAATAATTTATTAAAGGTTAATGGTCAATAAAAAACTTTGTCAGAGTCCAAGGACTCTGACAAAGTATATATTTTGCTAATTTTCAATCTTGTTAATTTGCTAATTCCACGAACAGTTCTTCCCCTTCTTTTACTACTTTCGCTACTTTCTTACTGGTAAGACCTTTAATGGCTTTATCCCATTTCTTGTTAGAAAATGCTGTTTGTGTTTTGAGAGCATCTAAAACCAGTCTTTCTGAGGTTTTCAAAAGTTCAAACACTACTTTTTCGTCTTCTGAAAGCTCTACTTCTTTCTTCTCAGGACGCATTTGTGGGAAGAAAAGCACTTCTTGTATGCTCTCATTATTAGTGAGGAACATTACGAGTCTGTCCATACCGATACCCAAACCTGAGGTAGGTGGCATACCGTATTCAAGAGCACGCAAGAAATCTTGGTCAATGAACATCGCTTCGTCGTCGCCTTTTTCTGAGAGTCGCAATTGTTCTTCAAAGCGCTCACGTTGGTCAATAGGGTCGTTCAATTCCGAATAAGCATTGGCAATTTCCTTACCGCATACCATTAACTCAAAACGTTCAGTAAGGTCGGGGTTGTCGCGGTGTTCTTTGGTCAGTGGCGACATCTCTTTCGGGTAATCGGTAATGAAAGTAGGCTGAATGAAGTTACCTTCACATTTCTCACCAAATATCTCATCTATCAGTTTGCCCTTGCCCATCGCCTCGTCTACTGCAATACCGATAGACTGTGCAAAGGCTCTCAATTCGTCTTCTGTCTTCCCAGTGATGTCAAAGCCTGTGAACTGTTTAATAGCATCAGTCATCGTAAGGCGTGGATAAGGAGCTTTGAAATCTACTGTATGTTTACCAAAGGTCACCTTAGTAGTACCATTCACGGCTATAGCGCAATGTTCGATTAAGCGTTCAGTGAAGTCCATCATCCAGTGATAATCTTTGTAAGCCACATAAATTTCCATAGCCGTAAACTCAGGGTTGTGAGTTCTATCCATACCCTCGTTGCGGAAGTTCTTAGAAAACTCATACACCCCGTCAAAACCTCCTACAATAAGACGTTTCAGATAGAGTTCATTGGCAATACGCATATACAGCGGAATGTCCAACGCATTGTGATGGGTGATAAACGGTCGTGCACTAGCTCCCCCTGGGATAGCTTGTAGTATAGGCGTCTCTACTTCCAAATAACCTGCATCGTTAAAAAACTGACGCATAGCATTGAAGAGTTTAGTGCGCTTGATAAACACTTCTTTCACTTGTGGATTTACTACCAAATCTACATAGCGCATACGGTAGCGTTGTTCAGGATCGGTGAAGGCATCGTGTACTTTACCATCGGCATCTACCTTAGGCATAGGTAGCGGACGTAATACTTTTGAAAGTAGCGTAAAGTTCTTTACCAACACGGTTTTCTCACCCATTTTAGTGATGAAAAGCGTTCCTTCAGCACCTATAAAGTCACCTAAATCCAATAACTTTTTGAACACCTCATTGTAAAGCGTTTTATCATCGGTAGGGCACATCTCATCGCGGTTGAAGTACAATTGCATCGTGCCTTCACTATCCTGCAAAGTAGCAAACGAGGCTTTTCCTTGTACACGCAACGACATTAATCTACCGGCTACAACCACTTGTTTACCTTCTTCATAATGGTTGGCTACATCCTTAGAGGTAGTATCAACCGGGTATAATGGAGCGGGATAAGGGTTTATCCCCAATTCTTTCAATTTAGAAAGTTTTTCTCTACGAATGATTTCTTGTTCTGATAACATCTTTTTTAATGATTAATGCTTAATGATAAATGGTTGGTGGCTAGTGATTAATTGGAATACTTTTAGGGTGCAAAAGTACGGCGTTTTTTTGACTTACACAATAGTATTCGCAAATAAACACGATGTTCATATTTAAAGTTTTAAGAGTCTTCTCTCTTACAATCCTATTTATTCCATAAAACAATTCTTCATAATGTGCTTTTGCTAACAAAGATACTAAGTTATTTTTAAATGTGAACACTCTGCTTCAAAGTACTTTTATATTCTCCATAATACACAAAGAGAAAGACTAAGAAGTAACTATGCTGACGCTCACCTATAAAAAAGGCTGCCTAAATATAATTCTTTAAGCAGTCTTTCGTATATGATGTATCGTTTTATGCTATCCAAAAACGTGTAAAGCTTCAAAACTTACCAAAGTAAGATAGCCTAACACAAAACCTAAAAGGGCTATCCATAAGATGTTTTTCACATACCAAAAGAAATTAATCTTTTCCATACCCATAGCTACTACCCCCGCAGCCGAACCAATGATAAGCAAGCTACCTCCTGTACCAGCCGCATAGGCAATGTAGTGCCAAAGACCACTATCCATAGGTTCTTGGAACATACCCATACTAGCTGCAACTAATGGTACGTTGTCTATTACAGCAGAGGCAAAACCTAAGAGCAAAATTACTACGTTTGTACTTGGAATAGTCTCATTCAATGTTTGTGCAAAGTTGAAAAGCGTACCGATAGTTTGCAATGAAGCCACTGCCAAGAGAATTCCTAAAAAGAATAGTATGCTCGAAAATTCGATACGTCCTAATGCACGATGAATACTGAATTTATCCTTATCGGTTGATGAAAGTTCCCTGATAGGTTTTAATTTTTCAGAAATAAACCACATAGTAGCCAGAGCAAAGAGCATACCTATATAAGGAGGTAAGTGTGTAATCGATTTAAAAATAGGCACAAAGATAATAGAGATAAAGCCTATTACTAACACAGGCATACTGCTCTTGTAAGTAATACTCTCTTCGCTGTTTGAAGTGTCTATCTTTCCTTTGAATACAGGTAAAAACGAAGCGACAAACAAAGGTACTATCAAGCATACAGTAGCAGGAATAAATACGTATTCTACTAAATTTAGCAGCGGTTACTTTGTTTTTTACCCAGAGCATAGTAGTTGTTACGTCACCGATAGGAGACCAAGCCCCTCCTGCATTGGCAGCGATCACAATGAGGGAAGCATACCAAATGCGCTCTTTTTGGTCAGGTATGAGCTTACGTACAATGGTTATGAGAATAATGGTAGTAGTAAGGTTGTCGATAATAGCAGAGAGAAAAAAAGCAATAACACCTATAATCCAAAGCAATTTTACTTTGCTTCTGGTGCGAATCATCCGCTTGATGATTTCAAACCCACGGTGCATATCAATGATTTCTACAATGGTCATTGCACCGATTAAGAAGAAGAGTATTTCGGAAGTTTCAGCTAAGTGATGTCGTAGTGCTTCATCAATAGCATTACTGTTGTTAGCTATATCTACGGGTACTAACACTCCGTTGAGCACTTCTAGTACATCAAGGTTAAATACTTTAAGTATCGTCCAACAGATGACAGCCATAGCTAAGGCTGAAATGGTTTTGTCTACCTTTATTTGGTGTTCGGTAGTAATACAAAGATAGCCAATGAAAAAAATGGCAATAATCCACGCTTCCATATAATAAATTCTATTTTAAAAATTAACGTGGCGCAAATGTACTAAAACTTCTCGTTATATACCAAATCTTTTTAAAAGTTTTTATTCGTAGATAGAGCTTGGTACACCACTCCTTGTATCTTTTGGCGCACCAATCGGTTTACTAAAAGTTTATTGTCAGAAGAGGGATAAGTGCGGTTCGAGAGGATAACTATTACTATTTCATTAGTGGGGTCAGCCCACGCAAAAGTGCCTGTAAAACCGGTATGTCCAAAGCTATCCATTGGCACACAACCACAAGTAGGACCTGATTTGCCTAACTGTGGCTTATCGAATCCTAAGCCCCGACGGTTACCTTCCGGACAGTAATTACAAGTGTTGAAGATTTTTATAGCCTGAGGTTGCAAGAACCACGTACCACCGTAATACCCTTGTTGGAGGTACATTTGCATCACTTTGGCTACATCGTCGGCAGTTCCAAAAAGTCCTGCGTGCCCACCAACCCCTCCTAAAAGGGCAGCTCCTTGGTCGTGTACGTACCCACGAAGCTCCTGAGCTCGGAACGTTTTCTCATCTTCGGCAGGCGCAATATTTACAGGAGAGAAGCGTTGCAAAGGAAGAAAAGTAAGCTGGTAGGCTCCTAAACCTCTATAAAAGTGCTTCTGAACGATTTCTTGTAGGGGCTTCTTGTTTTTTTTTTCTATGTACTTCTTGAAATAATAATAAGGGAGGTCGCTATATAAGTACTTTTTATCTTTGATAAGCTCACTCTCGTCAATTGTTTTATAAATACTGTCAGCATATCCTTCTCTAAGATATAAGTCTTTGGCTACCTCAGTAGGGAAAGAATCACTTTTGGTAGTGCTGTAATACTCAGGCGAAGGTTTTTTATCAATGTCTAAGGTTTTTCGGTAAAAAGGAATCCACGACTGGAACTGAGCATAGTGCGAGAGTACATCTTTCATTACCAAATCTCCCTTGTTTGTATGTTTGAGCTTGGGTAGCAAATCCTCAAAAGTATCTACGGGTTTGAAATCTCCACGCACATAAAGACGCATCAATTCGGGAAGAGTAGCCAATATCTTCGTAAGCGAAGCGAGGTCGTAAATAGTATTGTCGGTCACTTTATTAGCTGGATTGTAATCTAAAGTACCAAAATTCTTGCGGTAAACTACCTTTCCTCTTTTGGCAACCAATACCTGCATCCCGGGTGTCATCTTTTGTGCTACAGCATCAAGAGCAATGCTGTCTATCTCTTTTAGTTTAAGAGAATTGAGTCCCACGCTTTCAGGTAAGCCGTAAGCTAAGCGTCCTATTCTGGGAGTAGCAATTGAAGTGCCTACGGGTAAGTTAGGGTGTGCTGTTACAGGCAAAACTCCTTTGCCTTCAATAGCACCAAAGATGAGCTGAGCGGCTTTCTCTTGCGCTACTTTGTGGTTTTGGTAAGCAAATACAATAGCTTTAATAGGAGCTATATTTTTCACGTCGAGCATCGCATAGGGGCGAGTAAACACTGCGAGGATTACCTTTTTTTTCTTAGCAATATGCTCTAACCATTTCAGTTCGTTCTCTGTAAACTTGTATGCGTCCCAAGGGGTCTTATCTGGTTTGTGCAACCCGATGATAATCGTGTCAAAAGGTTCAACTGCTTCATATAGCTGTGCCTCATTCTTAGGCTCAATAAGCACGGTCTCTGCGTATTTGCGTAAGGTGGAATAAAACGCCCAACCACTGTCGTTACCAAACTTCACATAGGCTATTTTGCGTTTGTCCAAGTCTTTTATAGGCAGTATATTTTCCTTGTTTTGCCCTACCGTAATCGCATTTTCAAACAGTTCCTCAGTGAGCAAATCGTCTTCTATTGTGTGCAAGGTAGAGGTTACAGTACTTTCATCTAACTGTTTAAAAGATGTGAGCCCCACTTTGTATTTAGCCATTAGTATTTTCTTTACTGAATGTGCTAAGCGTTCCTCACTGATGCGTTTGTTCTGGTAGGCTTTCTTCATCGCCTCAAAACCCTTAGCTACATTAGCTGGCATCAGCAAAATATCGTTACCCGCCAAGAAGGCTTCTACTTCCACTTCGCCTACGGGCAAGTATTCCGATACCCCTTTCATACCAAGTGCATCGGTAAAGATAAGCCCTTGATAACCTAATTTCTTTTTGAGTAAATCAGTGATAATAGCACTTGATAACGACGAAGGTAGCCCTGTTTTAGGTTCTAAGGAAGGAATATTAAGGTGCCCTACCATTATGCTAGCTACTCCTTCTCTGATGAGGGCTTTAAAAGGGTAAAGTTCTACCTCGTCAATACGGTTAGCAGCAAAAGATATAAGCGGTAGAGTTTTATGAGAATCTTTAGAAGTATCGCCGTGACCAGGAAAGTGTTTGGCACTGCCCAGCACCCCTACCGACTGCATTCCGCGAGTAAAAGCAAGCCCTTTTTGGGTTACATTCTCTTTATCCTCGCCAAACGAACGATTTCCTATAATAGGGTTATTCGGATTTGTGTTAATATCAATATCAGGAGCAAAGTTAAACTGCATACCCAATTGTTTGCAGTGTAACCCTATGCGTCTACCGGTACGTTCTACAAGATAGTTATCTTTGATTGCCCCAAGGGTCATATTCCACGGGTAAGCATAAGTAGAGTCCAAGCGCATCGCCAATCCCCACTCGGCATCCATTGCCATAAAAAGCGGAATTTTAGAGAGTGCTTGGTATTCATTGGTGAGCTTTGCCTGACGCCTCGGTCCTCCTTTGGAGAAGATAATCCCTCCAATGTAGTATTTCTTTATGAAGTCTTTTACCTCTTCGGCTTTTTTTGTGCCTATATGGCTTGAAAATACCGATACCATAAACAGTTGCCCAATCTTTTCATCAAGGCTCATTTTGTTATAGGTGTCGTTCACCCACTGCTGTTGTGCTTGGGCATCGGTAGTTGTTAAAGGAGATTTATTTTGGGCAAGTGTAGTAAATAGTGATAAGTTAAAAAAAGTAATTAGTAAATAAGTCTTTCTCATTTTTTTGTATAAAAAGTAAAAGGTAAGAAATAACAGATAAGAGGCGTTTTACTTGCCTTTTACCTTGTTACCTCTTACCCTTTACCTATTAAAATTCGTCTATATTATAGGCTTTAAGTTTGTTGTAAAGTGTTTTACGTGTAAAGCCTAACAGCTTAGCTGCTTCTGTTTTATTATTATGGGTCTCGTGTAGCGCACTAATAATGAGTTCACGCTCGTTTTCTTTGGTTGAAAAAGAAAAACGCTCTGTAGGGAAATGGCGTGTTTCAGTAATTACAGGCTCTGGCAACTCATTTTCGGTAATATAATCACCTTGTGTGAGTAGGGCAGCGCGTTTCACCGTGTTCGATAGTTCGCGCAAATTACCTCCCCAAGTGTATAAAAGCATCTTTTGTACCGCCTTTTCAGTAAACCCTTGTACGTTCTTATGTAGCTTTTCATTTGCTTTTTCCAAGAAGTATGAAGCAAATATCATCAAGTCGTCTTTGCGTTCACTTAGCGAAGGTACTTTTATCGAAAACTCGTTCAATCGGTGATAAAGGTCTTCGCGAAACTCTCCTTTTCCTACTGCTGCCAATAAATCTTCGTTGGTAGCTGCCAATACACGAATATCAACTTCTATTTCCTTAGAACTACCAATAGGTTTAATACGGCGCTCTTGTAGGGCACGTAGCAACTGTATTTGGTTGTCATAGCTTAGGTTTCCTACCTCATCAAGGAAAATAGTACCACCATTTGCCTCTTCAAAGTGTCCTTTTTTATCGGTAATTGCTCCCGTAAACGAACCCTTTACGTGACCGAAGAACTCACTCGATGCAATTTCTTTAGGAATGGCACCGCAGTCCACCGCAATAAAAGGCTTGTTACGACGCTCACTTTTCAAGTGAATAGATTTAGCTATCACCTCTTTACCCGTACCACTTTCACCAGTAATGAGTACCGACATATCCGTAGGGGCTACCAAACTGATAAACTTATTCAGCTTTTTAGAAGCGGCACTTACACCTTCTATATATGAATTTTCGTTAGTAACAACAGGCTGAGCAGCTTTGCCAGGGCTGTTGTCCGCCTTCACATTTTCCTTCTTAGGTAACGAAGCCGTACGCGTACTGCTTTGCGCATTCTTAATAACATTCAGTACGTCCTCTTGTTGGAACGGTTTCGATATATAATCAAAAGCACCCAATTTCATTGCCTCTACCGCAGTCGATACTTCTGCATAGCTGGTCATTACCACTACTGGCAAATCTGGATATACTTCTTTCACCTTTTTCAAGAAATTGATACCGTCACCGTCGGGAAGACGTAAATCAGTGAATACTAAACTTAGCGATGCATTTAGGCTTTTCTCCACTTCTTCTAAATTATAACATCTTACTACTTCATATCCATTGCGCTCCAAAAATTTACCTAACATTTTGGAAAAAACTACATCATCTTCTACTAAAAGAATTGGATTCTTCATACTTTATATATGTCTTTTTAAATTAAAAAATATACTGTTTTTAGCCGTTACCTCACTTATCATCATATGATAAAAATATGAACATCAGCTTTGTGCGTTTAAAAAGCGCTCTTTAAAACAGGACAAAAATTTTGCAAATATACAAAACTTTTCTAATAAACATACTATATTAATAAAAAAAGACTTTCTTTTTTCAAGAAAGTCTTTCTTCAATGCATATAATATAAATACTACTACTAACTCCCAATATTTGTTAGTACTTTAAGCTAGCTTGGCTAAACTTAAAGGAATGTCTTAAAATAGTTTAATAAATGATTGTGTTTAAACAATTAAAATTTTAGCAATGTTCTTAATATAAAAGTTGTTTCCCAACAACACAATGAAATGAAATTTAATTTTTAACAACAGTTTTGTTTAATGATTCTTATCTAACAATGTTTCTTTTAGCAATTTTTTCAGTAATTTAATTTTTAACCATTTTCTGTTTGTGACAAATCATTTATTTTATTACTATGCACAATAAGTTTTATCAACTTACGCCTACTATATAGAAAATTCCGTGCCAAAATACCGTAAATCTGTTCATAACTACATTAAAACATTTATTATCAATACAATAAGTTATTAACAACCTGTTGATAACTTGTTAGTATCCCGTGCGTAACCTGTGTACAAAGTGTGTAGTTACACACAAAATGTGTAAATATGTAACTTTTTACACACTATCATTCCTCAATCCAACTCCTCCTATGCAATATCATCTCCTCCCCCTCTCTTCATCTTATTTTCATCTTAACCTCAATTCAACCATCAGATTCATCTCACAAGTGCTACTTATCCCACAAGTCTGAGTGTACAAAAGAACTATTTTCTCCACTACCCTTCTACCAATTCTCTACTAATTGCCCGTGTAGCTCGTCTCTACCCGTCGTGCTACACCCTCACATTACCTCCACCATTCGTCCCTCGCTATTCGTCATTTCTTCACTTTCCCGTCGCTACATTCCCCCTCTCCGAAGTAGCCAGCAATAGCTGGATATATGCCCCGCGAAAGCTGGGTATGTGTAAAGGGGGAGGTTTGTCACCTTTTCCAGCTTGTCCCCCTTCGGGGGTTCGGGGGCTTACCGAATAAATGACTC
>ERZ773083.1978-NODE-1978-length-13244-cov-3.201077_pt1 | contig 13244 bp, 8 predicted proteins | sample MGYA00511465_ERZ773083 | MGnify/ENA primary metagenome ERZ773083 (study PRJEB29015, sample SAMEA2738001) | human oral metagenome | biome: human oral; feature: human-associated habitat; material: dental | place: China | collected 2060 ... | reverse complement strand
GACCTACGCGACCATCAGGGAATTATTCAGTTGGTAATCACTCCGGAAAATAATCAAGCTTTTACTCTCGCTGAATCTTTGCGCGATGAGTTTGTTATCTCCGCAACTGGCCTCATCCGCGAGCGCGCCGCTGATCTTAAAAACCCAAACATCGAGACTGGCGATATTGAACTCGTAGTCGAAAGCATCGAACTCTTAAACCGCTCCGACACCCCTCCAGTCAATACCCACGACGATGGTCCTGAATCCAGCGAGGAGCTTCGCCTCAAATATCGTTATCTTGATTTGCGTCGTCCAAGCATGCAAAAAACCTTGAAACGCCGTGCCAAATTCTATTCCTACCTTCGAAACTACATGGACCAGCACGACTTTATCGAGGTCACTACTCCAATTCTCGCGAACTCCAGCCCTGAAGGTGCTCGTGACTTCCTCGTGCCATCTCGTCTGAAACCAGGTCTCTTCTATGCACTTCCTCAAGCTCCTCAGCAGTTCAAACAGCTCCTCATGGTTGGCGGCCTGCCACGTTATTATCAGATCGCTCCATGTTTCCGTGATGAGGATCCACGTGCTGACCGTCTTTATGGTGATTTTTATCAACTAGACTGTGAGATGTCCTTCGTTGATAAGGGTGAAACCGTCAGACAGACTGTCGAGCCACTCATCAAGTCTCTCGTCACCGACTTTGCCGGCAAAAAACTTTTCTCTGAAGAAATTCCACGCATTTCATACCAGGAATCAATGGAAAAATATGGCGTCGACAAGCCAGATCTTCGCTATGGTATGGAAATGATTGAGCTTACGGAAATCTTGAAAGACACTAGCTTCAAGGTCTTCCAGAGTCCATGTGTCAAAGCTATCTGTGTTGAAAATGGTGCCAGCCTCACTCGTTCTCAAATCGACCAGTTTACTGAAAAAGCCAGAAAGCTTGGCGCCTCCGGTCTCGCTTACATCATGTATGAAAATGGCGCCGAAAAAAGTCCAATTGCTAAATTCTTGCAATCTGAAGAACTTGCCAAAATTAAAGAAGCCACTGGCGCTAAAGATGGCGATGCTGTCTTCTTCTGTTCTGATGACCGCGCCAAGGTAAATAAAATCCTCGGACAACTTCGTATCGCCTTTGCCGACCACTTCAACCTTAAAGATGACTCTATTGTTGCGCTTTGCTGGATTGTCGACTTCCCATTCTACGAATGGAATGATGGTGAGCGTAAAATCGACTTCGGTCACAACCCATTCTCGATGCCAAAAGGCGGCCTCGCCGCTCTTGAAGCTGCGGAAACCGATGAAGAAAAACTTGCCATCGTCGCTGACCAGTACGACATGGTCATGAATGGTTATGAAATCTGTTCTGGCGCCGTCAGAAATCACAACCCTGAAATCATGTACAAAGTCTTCGATATTCTTGGCTATGGTCATGAATACGTCGAGAAGCGCTTTGGTGGCATGCTTAATGCCTTCAAATTTGGTGCACCTCCACACGCTGGCTGTGCCTTCGGTATCGAGCGCATCTTCATGGTCTTAAACGACACAAAGAATATCCGCGACATCGTGGCCTTCCCAAAGAACGGCTCCGGTATCGACCTCATGATGAGTTCTCCATCCTTCGTCGATGAATATCAGCTAAAAGATGCACATATTCAGATCATCGAAGATGAGGAATAAGAGACTCTAGTCTAGGTTCAGAAAAATATAAACTTTCATCTAAAAGTCTTAGCCATAAAAAATCTACACCGCGGTGTAGATTTTTTAAGACTCTTTTAGGCGAAGATCACAATGCCAAGCAGCACACAGGCGAGCAAAACTCGGTAGTAGCCAAAGGCTGGGATCGAATTTTCCTTCTTGAAGAACTTCATCACCACCTTCAAAGCGATTAGGCCAGAGACAAAAGCGACCAAATTAGAAAGTAGCAGCATCTGCCAGTTTGCAGCAATATAAGCGCGACTTGAACTTGAAAGCAGCGACTTACCACACACTGCCGTCATGATTGGGAGAGAAGCAAGGAAGGAATATTTTGCAGCTGAAGCAGAGTTCATTCCCATCACACGACCGGCAATAATCGTTGATCCAGAACGAGAAACACCCGGGATCAAAGCAAATACCTGTGCAAGGCCAATCACGAGTGCTCTTTTATGAGGTAATTTATTTTCGTCTGTCTCAGATTTGTGTGGCAAGCGATTTACGAAAATCATCAAAAGCCCCACGGTGCCCATCGCGATTGCAATCGTGGTCAGAGCGGAAAAGAAACTATGCTGCTCAATAAATTTTGATAGCACTAGTCCAATCAGCCCAGCTGGAATCGAAGTGATCAGAAGATTCATCGCCATATGCATGTCACGCTTAACAAACACTTGTCTGAAAATCTTCGCAATTTCTTTACGATAATAGATTAAAAGTGCAAACAAGGTTCCGAAATTAATCAGCTCCAAAAAGAAATGAAAATCGTCCGCACGATTCCCGGCGCCTAATAATTTTTGGACTAGCTCCAGATGCCCGGAAGAAGACACTGGAATAAACTCGGTCAGACCTTGCGTCAAACCTAAAACAAGTGATTCAATTACATTCATACTAGCATTATAGCGAATAATCTGTTTTCTTTACAATCTTGAAATATCATGTATAATATGTCAAAAGAATATTATTAAAAAATCACAGGGAATTAAATTAATGCCGATTATCAAATCTGCAAAAAAGGCAGCACGCCAAGCAGTCAAACGCACTGCGCAGAATCAACAAATTAAAAAGTTCATTAAGGCCGCTCTCAAAGCTTTCAAGGCTGAACCAACTCCTGAAAATCTTTCAAAAGCTCAGTCTGAATATGACAAAGCTGCAAAGAAGGGTCTTTTGAAGAAAAATACCGCATCTCGCCGCAAAGCAAACTTAGTCAAAATCGCAAAAGCTGCAAAAGCTGAAGTCAAAGAAGCTCCAAAGACTGTGAAAAAAGCTGTTGCAAAGAAGCCTGCAGCTAAGAAAACCACAGCCAAAAAGGCAACCGCTAAAAAAGCAACCGCCAAGAAAGCTTAGTTAATCGACAAGAAAGCTTAACTAATCTTTAAAATAGGGCCCAGCGCCCTATTTTTTATCTGATAATTCTAGTAAAAAAGTTTCCAGCAAAAGCCAAGGCTCTTTCGAAAAGCTAGTTTGTTTTAGCATCATGTCAATTTCGGCGAGTTTCTTCACGATTCTTTTTTCGCGTTCACCATTTGGCCTGGCCGCTAGCAAATCCACTGCCTTCCAGGACCCCACTGTTAAGTATGGACTATTATTTTCCTCAGCTTCACGCAGCAGTTTTACCGCCCTCTTTCCGTCAGTCAAAGCAATATCAAACACGCGAAAGGTCAGAAATTTGTCTACTTCCTCTAGTATTTTAAATTCATCAATCTTCACAAGCTGGGGATTTTTCTTCGCCACGGCTGCCAATTCCTTGTAGACAGCATTTCGCTTGTCAATCTTCTGCTCTAAGATCACAATCCTATGTTCAGTCTCAAGATATTTTGGAAGCTCTGCGAATAATTCTTTCTTTGCGCCTAGATCTTTGATCAGGATTTTTCTCGTTTCAGAAAACAAAGTTGTACCCTGAAAAATCGACACTAGATCTGCCTTTTCCAGACTCTCTGCGTCAACCACTTCATAATTTTCACCCAAAAAATCTTTGGCTTTCGACTCGGCTTTTTGGCGATCGTCTCCATCAATCAGATAAATCATAGAATCTTCTTTTGGCAATGTGGGCAAAGATGCGTACCGCGACCTGCCACCTTTATCTTAATAATTTCCGTTCCACAGCGACTGCAAGGCTCCCCTTCTCGGCGAAATACCTGTGCAAATTTCTGTAGATAATCCCCACGTGTGCCATCCGCCTTCACATAAGTCGCCATCGTACTCCCACCAGAATCAATTGACGCCTGCATCACCGATTTTGCCGCTTCTAATAAGTCGGAAATCTCTGCTTCACTAAGCGATCCGGTCAATCTTTCCGGATGAATTTTAGCTAAAAACAGCGCCTCATCCGCGTAAATATTACCAAGCCCGGCAATCACTGTCTGGTCAAGAATAGTCGGCTTTATCTCCGCGTTCTTGTGTCTTGCCAGGTTTTTAGAAAACTCCGCCACACTCATTTGCCAAGGTTCTTTGGCTAGTTTCTTAATAAAACTATCTTGCATTACTTCGCTAGTCTCTAGAACCTTACAAAACCCAAACTTCCGCTGGTCGTTAAAATATAAAGTTCCGTTCTCGAGGGTGAACAATACGCGAGTCTGCTTGTTTGGCAACTCCGAGAAGAAGCTATCTGTCGGATGTCCACCAGCAAAACTTTTTTCGTCATAAAGCGAGGTTTTGAAATCACCAGTCTCAATCATCTCTCGATAATCTTTGCCGGATTCTTCACCGAAAGCCCGAAAAATTAGCTGTCCGGTCATCCTCAGATGCACCATCATCGAAACTCCGTTTGCAAAATCAAAAATCAACGCTTTCCCAAAACGGCGAATAGTAATAATTTCTTGCCCAAAAATCAACTCCTTCGGACCAATAAAAGATTTTTCGCAAAAAACCTGCACAGTCTTTACGCACTTTCGCAAAATAAACTGATCTAGCCCCCGACGAATTGTTTCAACTTCCGGTAACTCTGGCATGGCTCTATTTTATCCTAAATTCCGCAAACTCTCCACATTAAAAAGGCGCAGGTCTCAGCGCGGATCTATTGGTTAGACAAATCAAAATATGTGTAAACCTCTTAAATATGGAAATCACAAGAATTATCAAGCTTATGCTTGACTATAATTATAAAATATTGTAGAATCGCGGCAACTACGGGGAAGGTCCCCGAGGGTTCTTTGAAAGGAGTGTAACATGAAAAAGCAGAATTTGTTACCGTTGGCAACCGTTGTTGCACTTTGCATGAGTGCAACGTCTATCACTGTCCCGCTTGGCGCGCTCAATTTTGGCGCACAGACGGTTTATGCAGGTGTTGTAAAACGCAGCGCTTCCAGTAAGACTGCCGGCACGACATCCGCCGCAACTACCGACGCATCTTCGGATGCAAACACCACTAAGCAGGAAACCTCGATCGGCACAGCAGCTTTCAGCGACGGCAAGACCTACACCGAAGTTGATTCGAATGGTCAGGTCGTCATTCAGCGTGATTTACAGGACGGCGCTTCGAAATACGCCATCCCCACCTATCGCGGAAATTTGTTCTCAAGTGATTTTCACCGTGTTTCTGGTGGCTACATCGAAGATGAGAAAATTGTTAATCCGCTCATCAATAGCGATGGAAGCCGCCGCAGAATGAAGGAACCGAAAATGTATCCGGAGGAAGTGTATAAGTCGAGCGATTGGTTGCTTCCGAATGGTGTCGCGAAGACACCGAGCTATCTTGGCGCAGAGCTTGAAATCGAAACAGCCAGTTTTGATGACAGGATACTCTATCCTATAGTGCCAGAACCGGACGGATCCGCACATATGTCGCCGGGGTGTATCTATCAAACTAAGACCATTACTGAGGATCATCCTTGGCCTGCAATCAATCCGATAACCAATAAACCGTTGTGGGATACTCAGCCGTTCTGGAGAAGCGACAATAGCTTTGATCTGTATGGGTACCTGAAGCAGTTCACCCCGGAACAGAAAAATAGCTACGCGTATATGCATGCAGATTCAGAAACCGCAACAAGAAAGTTTGGGAAGAATAAGAAGATGTACGGAAGCGGACTTTACTTAATCCATGATCATCAGATTCAATTCGATAACGACCCGGATGCTGGCGCCGTACTTTACCTGGATGTCGCCCTCTCTAATTCTGTATGGTTCGATAGCGACTACCAAGGCGGCATAGACGGTGGGGTAAGATTTAACGCAACCTGCAGATTATCTGATGGTACAAGCGTAACTGCACATGGTCAGGCTCGAATTAAGCCCGGCTATGAAGGTCAGAAAATCCGAATCACCGGAACAAATGACGCATATATTAATGAGGCAGTGCTTAAAAGCCTCGAAATGATTATGCGTTATTATACGGAGGACCATACTCTTGCTAAAGTAACTGAGGGAAGTGATTTTTGGAAAGAAATGCCCATCCCCGGGGTTGATCAGGAAAATGCAAAAGTCATACTATTTGCAACCCGTTATGAGGAATAAGTACAGATGGTAATATCGTCTACTACTATTCGTGTTCGTCTCCTGGCGCCTGGAATTTTTCAGGCGCCTTCCCATTTGATTTATTCTACTTTTGGTTATATACTTTTTCAAAAGGTATTTTTAATTAATTTTGAATATATGACTTCAAGAAGCACTAACACAAAGATTCTCGGAACTATGGCAATTTTGGCCTGGGCATTTATATTTTCAGCAAAATGTTTTGCTGTTGATCCCCCACAAAGTCCTGGCGGAACACAAGGAGGAAATTCTCATCCTACAGGAGCATGTCCTAGGTCCTCGAAGAAAGGAACTTGCTATAATAGTTTTAACTCCAACGGTGAAGATAATGATACGGGTGGTGGTGGAGAATGGTTAAGAATATCTAAAGAAGAAATCAATACCGACAAGAATAGGATTACATATAATTGGCTTAGAGGTAAATTCGGTATAAATGAAGAAAGTGGAAAGCGCGGTAATATTTCCTGGGAAGGTGATCCACAGGTTATTACTGGTTGCGGTGATGCTGATAATATATATGTATTCATCGGCCATATATTTCAAAATCAACCACCATACCAAGCAACTGGCGAAGGTTATGGTCCACATAAATTTCATTATTTCTGGGATGGAAATAGAAACGTTCCACCTGAAAAAGGATACGTTCATCGATCTAAAAAAAATCACGCTGATTATAATGAGGCAAAAAGCGAATATTTTAAATACCTAAAGCGTACTAATCAGACCGATAATGAGGAGGCTGCTGAAAAAAGGTGGCAAGAGGGTCAATTCTCCTGGTTCTGCTCCTGGGATGCAGAGAAGAAGCCTGATTGCGACCCGAACGACCCGACTTGTAATGATAAAATTATCCCGCCAACCCCAACGGCTGGCAGTCTCAACTGTGGTCGTGATCTTCCTGGCGTCTCCACCTCGCCATACAAAGGCAACACTGTTGCCGAATCCGGCGTCATCAACCTCTCCTATACCGGTACCCTAGATTTTCGTAACTGGCAAAACACCACAAAGGGGAAGATTTTTGTCCTGGCTCGGCCGGGAGACTCAGTTCGTTTCAAACACTCCATGTGTTATACCGCACAAGGGGTTGGCCGCAACCTGCAAGGTCGCCCAACTCCAGACAAAGAAAATCATTTCCAAATTTATGCAAAACGCAACGGCAGCGAGGATAGTCGTTATCTTTTCGGTCAGTCCGAGTTACTCGATGGCAATCAGCGTACTGTCCATGCCCATACTCAGCACCAAATCCGTGGTAACGGTATTATTTCTGCCGACTATGGCTTCACTACAGAATCTCCAACTGGTAACCCGACCCCAGATTATCTCTGTAACTCACCGATTTTCATAAATGGTAACAACCGCGGCATCCAGAACGGTTTTCAAATCCCAGGCTTCGCAACTGGTGTCACGAACTGTAATTCCGCCAGCCGCACCACCAACAATTCTGAAGTCGGCAGCGTGATTTCACAAGGTTTGCGCTACGACGATATCCGCACTTGGGTTTCCTACACCACTCAGTATGTCGTTAGATGTGGTTGTGAGCGCGATGAGGCGTATGAAAATCATTTCAAACAGACTTCATATGATACTGCCGGCACCTCGAGTGACCCAAGAACCGAATGGGGCCAAAACTACGTCTCTTGTCGTGCCAGTGGCTCCTGTCATCATGGTGAAGACACAAGATACAGACCAACCTATACATATGAGTTTCCGCTTACTACTGAAAATCGCGGCACCAAAGAAACTGAATCCAAGGTCTATGTCCCATATAACTTCAATACCTATGTCACTAGCTTCATCGATGCCGAAGATATCGCTTTCGCCGGTGAGCAAGTCGATATTGGTGGCTCCTACCATATTCTGCCAAGACAAAACGATGTTGTCGCTAAAAATGCCTACGCCACCGTCACTTCCAGCAAGGAAACTTTCCGTATTTATGAAATGATTCTCCCAATCTATGCCACGCCAAACACCTTCTCTGGCAACGAACGCTCTGCTCAAGACGTCTGTCAGTACTACGGCGTATCCAACTGTAATCTTGTTAACACGATTAATGGCCCAATGAACACCAGTGGCAACTACAGTGGTGAAAGTAAAAATACGGGCACCTACTCCCGCACTATTCCAGATAATGAAGAATATGTTGGCTTTAAATACTGTACTGCCACCTCAATCTGGCCAGCCTCCTCTCACGTCGGTACCACCAATACAGTTGATGAAAACATCAGTGGTCCAGCCATGAATGGTGGTGACGAAAGCAAATATAACGTCTCCGATCTCTCCTGTATTACTATCGCCAAGAAACCAAACTTCCAAGTTTGGGGTGGCGGTATGTACACCAATGGTAGTATCGAAACTTCCGTCAGTAAAAAAGTGCCAGGCAGTGGCTTCAATCCTTATCCAAATGGCACTGAAAAGATTTTCGGCTCATGGGATGAATATCACGTAATTGCTGGTAGCAATGTCTCCGGCTTTGGTTCTGGTGCCTCCCTTGGTTATGAAAGGGGCTATCGCTTTGATATTCCAACTGGCGGCGCCAATCTTAATGATAGCCGCAATAATCTCACCGTCGCAAGTCGCGGCCGCACTGGTTACTCCGGCGTCCCAGGTCTTCCATCAAGCCTCTTAGCCCGTCTCAAGGCAAGATACCGTGATAATATTGAAAAAATCAGTCGCCTCAAAATCACCACACACGACACTGGCTTACAGAATGCTTATATCAAAGGTGATGTCAATCTCTCGCAAATTAGTCTTCCAGATTATAATCCAAACGCTGCCAGTACACTTGGCGTGATGAAAAATAGTCTCTATAAAACTCTTTCCGCCGACGATTCAAAGAATAACACCCTCGTTCTCTATGTCGACGGCACCCTCAATATTGACCAGAATATCTGCTATGCCACCTCTGGATATTACTGCGAAGGCACCTCTTCCACCATACAGAATAATTATGCTGATATTGCCACAAACTCCATCACTAAGCTCCCTCAAATCCTCATTTTTGCCAAACAAATTAACGTGTCAGATCAGGTGACTCGTATTGATGCCTGGCTCATTCTCGATGAAGATAATGCATCAAACAATCTTAATACTTGTTCAACCTATGCCGAACCTTCAGCTCTCGTCTGCTCGCAAACTCTCGTCTTTAACGGTCCTGTCTTTGCTAAGAGTCTTACCTTGAGACGCACCGGCGGCGCCAACCATGGTGGCGGTATTGCAACTCGTGACAACGCAGGCTCTCGTGAACTTGGCACCTCCTTCAGGCATCTCCCAGGCGATACCTATTACTTCACAGCCAGTGATGGTTCAGTCGCGCCAGGTGAAATCTTCAACCTCCGTTCAGACGCCTACTACTGGGGCATGGGACAGGCCCAGCGCTCGGGTATCGCGGAAGTCGTCTATCAGCGCGAACTTGCACCGCGATACTAAAATAAGTAGTACCCCTTCCTCGTCAGCTTTAAAATAAGTGCCCCTCCTTCCGCGTCAGCTTTAAAAAAGTAGCCCACCCCTTCCACGTCAGCTTGTCAAAACAAAACTCTTATGCTAAATTTATATAAAATAGGTCAACACAAAAATGGATTCTGGAATGCAAAATAATCAACCAAAAACACCTGCTTCAAGCACGGTGGATGCTGCCATGAAGGCACCACATCCGGGCGGTGGCTCTGATTTTGGTCTGAATCCAGAAGACGCCGTCTCAAAGGTTGCCGATAAAATCCAGCATGCCACCAATATTCTGATCGCCCTCTCCAAGGATCCGAACGTTGATGAGATTTCTGCTGCCATTGCTCTAGCCTTTGTTCTAGACCAGCAAAAGAAGCACGTTACTGCTATCTATTCCGGGCAAACGCCAAATGCGCTTGAATTTTTGCGCCCTGAAGAAACCTTCCAAAAAGACATTAGTGGCTTGCAAGATTTTATTATCGCCCTCAATAAGTCGAAGGCCGACCATCTTATCTATCAGGTTGAAGGCGATTATGTCAAAATCCTTATCACTCCATACAAAGGTCAAATCAAAAAAGAGGATCTCGAATATTCTTACAGTGACTATAATGTTGACCTCGTCATTGTCTTTAATGTTAATTCTGGCAGCGAAATCGACTCCGCCCTTTCTGAATATGGACGTATCATGCATGATGCTATGGCAATTAATATTACCTCCAGCGTGCCGGGTCGCTTTGCAGATCTTGAATGGAGTGATCCATCAAAATCTTCCGTTTGTGAAATGGTCTATGACTTACTTAGTGAGCTTGAAATTGACAATACTCCACAAGAGGTTGCCACTGCCCTACTTACCGGTATTCTTTCTGCCACCGAACGCTTTTCGAATAATCGCACTAAACCAACTACCATGGCCGTTGCTTCGAAACTTATGGAAGCCGGCGCCGACCAGCAGCTAATTTCCTCAAATATCTTAAAAGCCGAGACTCCAACCACTGAATCTTCAGTTGTAGCAAACGAAAATCCTTTTGTTACCCAATCTTCAAGCACGACGACTGAAACACCAGCAGCTCCAGCTACCCCAGAAGCACAAGGGACTCCAGCAACTCAAGAAACACAAGAAGCTCCAGCAACTCCAACCATTCAAGAAAACTCAGAAGCACCGGTGGCTCCAGTGGCCCCAGTGACCCAGGAGACTCCAGCATCTCCAGCAGCTCAAGAAGCACCGGCAGCCACAGCAGCCGCGCCAGAAGTTCCAGCCGTCTCTCAGGATTCCACTGAAGCTCCGCAGCTCACTCCGGAACAAGAACTTGAACGTATGTTTGAACAGAATCAGGCCTCCCAGTCTCAGACCCCTACCTCAGGTAGCTCACTCCCTGGAAACCCTATGGTTGCCGCCTCAAATGTAATGGACGACTTAGCTCGCCTCACCGATTCAATGTTGAGCGCAGAGTCTCCAGTAGCACCAACTGTTGCTCCTGTTGCTCCTGTTGCTCCAGTTGCCCCTGTTGAGCCTATAACTCCAAATATTCCAGTGGTACCAGCAGCGCCAGAAGTGTCAGCGGCGATTCCAACTATTCCTGTCGCACCGGAAAATATTCCAGCCGCGCCAGAAAATTCTCCTGCTCCAAATATTTCAGTCACTCCAGAAAATCCAACTATCTCAGCAGCCCCAGCGCAGCCTCAATATATTCAACCACAACCGATGCAATATCAATCAACACAACCGCAGCCAGTACAATATCAACCTATACAACCTCAACCTGTGCAACCTCAACCAGAACAGATTCAGCCAATGCCTCAAATGCAGCCCGAATATCAGCCGACCCCTCAATTTGTCCAGCCTGCTCCTCAGTTAGCACAGCCTGCTCCTCAACCAATTCAGCCAGCCTTCCGCCCTCAACCAGCTTCAAATCCTGAAATTTATGGTCACACTATCGCCGAACCGGTCATAGATTCCGGTGAAGACATGAGTCGTCTGATGGATGAAGCCCTCGCTGAGCCTTCTCCAATCCAGAATCCAATCGGTTATCAGGGAATGATCAATCAATCCAACTACATCAATCAGTCTCTTAATCAAAATACAGTGCCAAATTATCCGCTTGCTGTTGGTCAGCAACCGGTTACAAATTACCAGCAGGGTCAAAATCTTGCAACGCTTTCCGCACCTGCTTTACCACAAATGCCACAAAATCAGGCCTACCCAAATCCTGAATATTCAAATGTGGTCCCAGAGTACCAAACTCCAGCTATGCCGGTTCTCCCTGAGGATCCATCCCAGCCTGCTCCACAGCCTATCCCACAGCCTGCTCCTCAGCCAGTCCAGCCAGCTCAACCACAAATGCAGGTTCCAGCTCAGCCTGCCCCAGAGCCAATTCAGTCACAGCAGCCAATGGATAGCTACATTCAGGCCACTCCACCAGCCACCAGCACGCCAATCCCGGATTTTCTTCAGCCCGAATCATTCCTGCCGCCAGCTCCAGCCCCAGTAATTATCGATCAGGCCGCGCCTCCATTCATGCCACCAGCTATGCCAGCCCCACAGCCTATCTCACAGCCTACTCCACAACCTGCTCCTCAGCCTATTCAGCCAGCTCAACCACAAATGCAGGCTCCAGCTCAGCCTATCCCAGCTCCAGCTCAACCACAAATGCAAACTCCAGTCCAGCCAACCCCACAGCCAACTCAGCCGCAGACCCCAGCCGCTCCGGCCGCTAATCCAGTCAAGGCCGATCCATCTGCCTTTCATATCCCAGGCAGCTACTAGTTTTGACATTGCAGAAAAATCCACTATGATGGTAGGAAATGACAGAAAATAATCCCAAAATCCCAAATTCAGTGGTCAGCCATGAAAAAATGGCTAAAATTGAAGCCGAAGTCAGTCCAAGTGACATTATTTTGATCGATAAACCAGACGGCCTCAGCTCCTTTGGTGTGGTCGCTCGCGTTCGTCGTGTGCTTTCTAAAAAAGCTGGCAAGAAGGTTAAAGTCGGCCATACCGGCACTCTCGACCCCTTTGCTACTGGTCTTCTGATTTTGCTCGCCAACAAGGCAACCAAGCTCTCCAATCAATTTCTTAAGCTCGATAAGTGGTATGAAGCCACAATCCATCTCGGTAAGGTTAGCACTACAGGTGATCCCGAAGGTGAAATCACTGATTTTGTACCTGAAACTCCAAGAGAAAATCTCCCGGATCGCGCCGAAATTGAGAAGGTGATTGAAAAATTTATCGGCCAAATCCAGCAAACTGTTCCGAGTTTTTCTGCCGTCAAAATCAACGGCCAGCGCGCCTATCAACTTGCCCGTCGTGGTGAAACCGTAGAGATGCCAACCCGCACTGTTGAAATTTACGCCATCGAAATCCTAGGCTACCATTATCCAGATCTCGTGATTCGCACACATGTCTCTAGTGGCACCTATATCCGCACCCTTGGTGAAGATATCGGCAAGGCCTTAAATACTGGCGCCTATCTCACCGCCCTTCGTCGCACCAAGATCGGCGACTTCGATATTGCTGCCGCCACTAAGCTCGCGGAGTTTATGAGTGCAGAAGAAATTCATCAAACATGAGCTCTTGTAGAAACTCCTACTCCGTGGTATAATCTCTCCAATATGATTACAAAAGAGAATAAAGCTAAGGCAATTGCTGCTACTGCCCGTGA
>ERZ773083.1976-NODE-1976-length-13248-cov-5.080497_pt1 | contig 13248 bp, 16 predicted proteins | sample MGYA00511465_ERZ773083 | MGnify/ENA primary metagenome ERZ773083 (study PRJEB29015, sample SAMEA2738001) | human oral metagenome | biome: human oral; feature: human-associated habitat; material: dental | place: China | collected 2060 ... | reverse complement strand
ATCAAGAATGGACAGAGGGAATCAGAAACTTAATCTTGATAAAATAAATATAAGCGAGATGGCACATCTTATTGCTGACAGTCAACTATACAATGCAGATAGCAAAAATATAAAAATTCATCCTGAAATAGAGGAAGATATTTTTATTATTGGTGATGAGATGATGATTATGAGAATCTTTGTAAATTTAATTTCAAATGCGATTAACTATGGTCGTGAAAACGGCAATATTTGGATAAAATTAACACAAGATAAAAATTTTGCAATATGTAAAATTATTGATGACGGAATTGGTATTGAAAAAGAAAATATACCTAAAATATGGGGACGATTTTATCAGGTGGACAGTTCCAGAACAACAGAAAACTTAGGGCTTGGTTTATCAATGGTAAAATGGATTATAGAAGCGCACAAAGGAGATATTTATGTAGAAAGTGAAATTGGAAAAGGAAGTTCGTTTATATTTAAGTTGAAAAAGGAGGTAAAATGAAAAAAAATTTCTTAAAAAAATTGCTTATACTATTTTTTATTACAATGACAGGAGTTTTTGCAAATGAAAATCCAGTTAAAAAGACTAAAACAGTAAGAGTTTTAAATGTTGATGTTAAAATTTCGATTGAACAGGCAAAACAACTTGCATTGAATCACTCAAAAGTGGCAAAAAATTCTGCAAAAATGACTAAAATTCGTCTGGATAAAGAAAATAGAAAATTTATTTATGAAATAGAATTCTATACAGAACGGAAAAAATACAAATATAACATTGATGCAAACACAGGAAAAGTTCTGAGTTATAGTGAAAAAGAACGGTCATCAGCTTCAACAGTAATCAGAGATGACGGAAAAATTATTAATACAAATGGCAGTGATACAGAAATAAGAAAAACACCAAAATATATTGGAATGGAAAAAGCAAAAGAAATAGCAGTTGCACGGATTACTGGTGCGAAAAAAATCAACGTTACAAATATTCAGATGGATAGTGAAAAAGGAAGAAAGATTTATGAAGGAAAAATTGTATATAAAAATACAGAGTATAAGTTCGACATTGATGCTATAACAGGTGAAGTAATAACTTGGGAAGTAAATGAAAATTAGTAAAGTAAAATATCCTCTAAAGTTTAGTATACTGAAGAGGGTATTTTTTTGTTAAAAATTATGCTTTGTAAAGTTTTTCATAATTAAATCTATTTTTAAGCTGTTTAAGAGTATAATCAAATATGAATAAAGGTGGAATAAATACAATAATTAATGTTATTATCGGCATATTTTGAAGATAAAATATCTTTTCAATTGTAATTATAAAAGGCTTATACAGAAATATTGAAATAAGATTGAATGTCGAATGCAGTAAAATTGTCCACCAGATTGGACTGGGTCTTAGTCGCACATTTCCGAAAAAGATACCTGATATTGTTGTGTATATAATCTTAATTGGATTCAGGTGAAGTATTCCAAAAATTACAGCCTGAATTAAATTAGCATATTTTGTTTTTTTCTTTAAAAAATGAAGTATTAGTCCTCTCAATAAAAGCTCTTCCCCAACAGGATAAAATACTAGAAATTTAAGCAGTTCATTAACTTCAAAAGACTGTTTTGAATAATCGTCAAGAATTATCTTTTTTGATAACAAAAAACTTAAAACGGTAAGCAAAATTATTACAGATGTTATAATTAATGCTGAGTAGCAGGCTGTATTCAATATCAGCAGTCCTAATTCTTCCATTTTAGATTTACTAATATTTTTTTCCATTTTGATTGTTCCCCTTTCCTAAATTTTTCTTGTAAAATATATTATCATTAAGATATTAAAATAAAATGAGAGATATTTTACTTCTATTTCTATTTATTTTATTTTGTAGTAAAGTAACTTTTAGCCATTTTTAAAGATTTTATTTGAGAAAAATCTTTTTCTGTTATATAATGTACTTAAATAACTTTAAAATCAAATTTTTACTTTATGTTGCATATATGAAAGGAAAGAAAATGAAAAAAATTATTATTATACTGACACTTATATTTTTTAATTTAAGTTTTTCTGCAGAACAGATTGAAAAAATTATGTGCTATATTCCTAAAGAGCTAAAAACAAATAGTAAAGCAAGATTAATTTACGAAGATACGGAAAAATATAAAGACGAGGAAGTACCGGCTGACGTAGCAAATCCTGAAATTGTTAAAACATTAAAAGAAAAAAGGCTTGTCGTATTTCAAATGAGGTGTAAATATGATGGCGATATGTACCGTTACATAACAGCTTCAGACTATGCAGTCGAATATCTTACAAAACAGACGATAAATAAAGAAGAAGGAGATTATTATTTACTAGAGCTTCCGACAAATAAGGCACTTGCATTTCAGGATATGCTATTTATCGGGGATTTCATAGATAATTCAATCAGCACAAATGATGAGCTTTTTCAAATTCTCTATATGATAAATGTTCAGTTTCTGGAAATAAGACAGCAGGAACTGGAGGAAGAAGGATTGAAAGTAGTCTATTAATTTTTATTTTTGCAGGGATTATTCACTTTCGTAAATCCCTGTATTTAATTTTCTCATTTCTTTCGTATAATCTTGTTAAACATTTTTTTATTGCATTTCACATTCAGAAAATTACAAATCTTGTTATTTAAAAAATAAAAATAATTTTTCCCTCTAATATTCCTTTAATCTAAAAAGCATATTGTTAAAGTGAAATAAGATTTTTAAGTTCTATATAAAAAAACATGATGGGAGGATTTTAGATATGGAAATGAATAGTAGAAATGGGTACTTCAAGAAAGAGATAACATTGAGCAAAGAAGAGGAGATAAAGATAGTGAAAATTGGATTTTCCTGGGTAACTTTCTTTTTCGGTTTTCTTGTTCCGTTTTATAGGAAAGACTGGAATACCGGCTGGATGCTTTTGACAATAATGGTTATATCCCATATGATGTTGCCTTTACTAATGTTTTTGATATTGGTGGTATTTAGTTTTTTATATAATAGGATTTATATTAATATGCTTTTGAAAAGTGGCTGGGGATTTGCAACAAAAGATGATGAGATACTTTGGGAAAACAAAAAGGAAATGGCAGAAAAGGTTGATAATACGGTTTTGACAGTAAAAAAAATGAAAACGAGAATAGATAAAAAAATAGAAGGATATGGATTTATCAAAAAATTTGCCTGGGGTGGAATATATGCTCTTTCTATTGGAATTTTAATAAAAAATATTCCTCTTTTGGCTGTGGGAATAGGTTTTTTTGTAATAAGTTTTATTAAAAGAGGGAAAATGTAAAAAATCAGATTTTAGGAGGTAAGAACTATGAAATTAAATTTAAAAAAATTATTTGCTATAGCAATTATTGGAGCAGGAGTATTTGTATCACAACAGTCACATGCATTTATGGGATATGATTATTATATGGATCCTACAAATTTGCCAAGCGATACGTTACGGGAAAATCTTTTGCAGCAAACTTTTGATAATCATAACAAAGTTTTTAATAATAGCAATAAAACAAACGGCAATATGTCATTACTGCCATCAATTATATTTCTTGCAGCCTGGTTTTATATCTATGAAAGGAAAAAAGTGAAGTAGAAACTTTCATTTTATTTTAATTAGAATTATATATCACAAAATTAAAAAATAACTTTAAGCAAGGAGTAAAAATTATGAAAGTAAACTTGAAAAAACTATTTATTGCAACAATTATCGGAGCAGGAATATTTGTATCACAGCCTGCAAAAGCATTTTATTATGATACGTCAGACAATGTTAACTATACAAACAATCTGATAAACAGTACAAGAAATTATATACTTGGTAGTGAAGTAATAGGGCACACTGGAAAAGGGAATTATACTATGTCATTACTGCCATCAATTATATTTCTTGCAGCCTGGTTTTATATCTATGGAAAGAAAAAAGTAAAGTAGAAGCTCTCATTTTATTTTAATCTGTATTACATATCATAAAATTGAAAAATAACTGATGAATTAGTGTTTGAATAGGGAGGTAAAAATGAAAAAAATATTTTTTGGAAGCCTGTATTTTATTCATCTGCTCTGTTTTAATATTCTAGTACTATTTTTTCTGGCTGTATTAGAAGTATCAGTTTTAAGTAATTTGAAAATGAGTGGAGGTATATATGCCATATACTCGGAAAATCTTATATTAATTTTGTTTAATATATTTTTATCATATTTTTATGCAAAAGTAGGAATAGGAAAAAAGGCTTTGATAATTTTAACAATAATTGGTGTAATATTAAAAATACTAATATTTTTAATATCGTATAAATATTTAGTTTCATCAGCAGGAGATGAAGAATTTTTACCAACTTATTATGCTTATTTTGCCATAGGTTTATTGGATGTAATATTTCTTGTGGGGCTTGGAGTAAATTTATTGATAGGAAGGAGAAAACAGCATGATAAAAATTAAAAAATTGACAGGATTTATGATTTTTCTACTTTTTGGAATAATATTTATTTCCTGTGGAAAACCTTCAAAAAAAGACATAATAGACAGGGGATATATATTAGAAGTAGGTGTATCCAATGAGATTGACAGGGAATTTGCCGGAAAAATGGAGCATTCTCCCACTTATACTATTTTCAAAGCGACTGAATATAAGGACAATGATATTATGGTGCAGAATCTCAAAAATGGAACAGTTAAAGCAATCCTTTCGCCTATGCTGTCGTTAGGAAATTCTGATTACGGCTATTATCCTGTCTATGTGGATAACAAAAATTATGAAACTGTATATCTCATATACAGAAAGGATATTCCCGATTTTTTGAAAAACAGCTTTGAAAAAGGGGACGGCTTTATGTTAAATAATATGGAAAAATATTCTAAAGAAAAATATAAAGACAGATTTTCATTTTTTAGTAATATTGAAGATTTTGAGAAAAAAATAATGGCTAATGAATGGACACTTGTGAATATTGCAGGGTTTGAACTTAAAAATAGTAAAATTTCAATAAAACTTGATAAAGGAAATGTTGTCATAACAGGGAAAAATGGGAAAAAATATTTGGGAAAATATTTCTTAAAAAATCACAGGATTTCTTTTGAAATAGATAATTTGAACAATCTGCTGGAAAAATGGAGCGAACTGACCAACAGTGATAAAGATTTTTTAGATGATTTAAGTAATGCCGATGTAATAACACTTATGAATAGCGAGCAGACTCTCTATATCGGAGTTCCTGAAAGTAATCTTGTATTCAAAAAAACATCAAAAAATAAATAAAAAGTAAAAAGCTCTAATGTTCTTTTAATCTAAAAAATATACAGTATAATCAAATAATAGAAATCATAAAAAATAAAATTTTTAGGAGGAATAATTATGAAAATAAATTTAAAAAAACTATTTGTTACGGCAATTATCGGAATGGGAGTATTTGTATCGCAGCCTGCACAGGCATTTTATTATGATATGTCAGACAGTTTTAACTATACAAACAATGTGATAAATAGTACAAGAAATTATTTACTTAGTAGTGAAGTAATAAGCCACATTGAAAAAGGAGATTATTCTTCAAAGAAAAAATCAAATTCTAAAAAAACAACTACAAAAACAACGGGAAGTTCAGCAACTTCAACTACAGCCCCAAAAACAACAAAAGCAAATATTACTTTTAAATCGGACGGAAATACAAGAGGACTTGATTATTTTGTTAATAACTATCCGTCAAAACAGAGAGGGGAAGCAAGAACATATCTGAAAAAAATTCAGGATTCTTTCCCGCAGGTAGCACGTTCAGTAGGAATACCTACAAATGACCTGTCTTCAGGACTGGCAGCTGCAATAGCAGGAGCATATATGGCATATAACAATGTAAGTCTGAATGATAGTTATATGAAACCTATGCAAAATCAGTTAAAAACAGTGCTTCAAGGTGTAGATGACTTTGATAAAATGAGTAACAGTGATAAAAAATATATTTACGATCAATTGGTAATAATAGGAATGACTTTGGCTGTAAATCAATCTCAAAATCAACAAAATCCAAATACAAAAGTTACTGCCCAGTTAAGAAACGCAGGAAAGCAGGTACTTGAAGGACTTCTTGGAGTAAGCGCAAGCAAAGTGAAAATAACATCATCAGGGCTTGTTTATTAAATAAAAAGAATAGTTTTATATTCACAAAATACAATAAGGGGTTCAGCTCATTTACCCCTTATTAACAGAAAAGAAAAATTAGGAGTGAAAATGAATAAAAAAGTTATATTTTCTAAAGGGATAAATTCTTTTACACTGCATATTCTGGCAATGACATTTATGGTGGCAGATCATCTGTGGAATATATTTTTTCCTAATCAGATATGGTTAAATGTGCTTGGAAGACTTGCCTTTCCTATTTTTGCCTTTATGCTTACGGAAGGATTTTACAGGACTAAAAACAGAAAAAAATATTTAATACGTATTTTTATTTTTGCAGCTATTTCGGAAATTCCGTTCAATCTTTTTGCAAGTCTGGCATTAAGAGGAGAAATAATGGTATTTTATCCATACAACAATGTATTATGGACTTTCGGAATTGCTCTATGCGGAATGAATTTGCTGGAAAAAGTAGAAAAATCAGAAAATCTGAATAAAATAATAAAATTTTTTGCAAAAGCTGTTATAAGTATTATCACTGCTATAATTGCACATTTTGCAAGAAGTGATTATTTAGGATATGGAATTGCAATTATTCTGATATTTTATTTTTTCAGGGAAAAAAATTATAGGAATATAATATTTCAGGCTTTATTAATGGTGTTTCTAAACATATTTATTATGCCTGGACTTGAATTACCGTTTAACTTTTTTGGAAATGAGATATTTATAAAAACACAGATATTTGCGATATTTTCACTGCCGATAATATGGCTTTATAATGGGAAACAAGGTATTCATAACAAATTTACAAAATATATGTTTTATTTCTTTTATCCATTACACCTTTTACTGATAGTGGCGATTTATGTTTCTTTTATGATATATCTGATTTCTTTGATAGGTAAGAATTATGGAAATTAAGTCAAGCCAATATTTACAAAGCAAAAGTTTAAGAAGAACTGTTAAGAAAATAAAAAACATAAAAAATTCTATATCCATTGGGGAAGTGATAAAATTGAAAAAAATTTTAATAATAGCTATGATAGTTTTTGTTGTTTTTAGCTGCAATAAGAAACAGGAACAAAATAAAACAAAAAAAAGTAATAATATTGATATAAACCAGAGTGATAAAAATAAAACTGAAGAAAATAAAGAAAATTCAGAAAAAGACAGCTCTGAAATAGAAAAGCAGAAGGAAGTTTCATCAGAAGAAGCTATAAAAAAAGCGGAAGAGAAATTTTTAAAGGACAGCAAAAATCTTGAGAAATACCGTAATTATGTAACCGTAGCATTTTATCAAAACCGTGAATTTAAAAGAACAAAGGAAATTACAGAAATATTTTTAAAAAATGCTCCTGATTATTCCTATGGTTACAGAGTGATGGCAGATATTCTCTTTTATGAAAAAAAATATAAGGAAAGTACTGAATATTATGAAAAAGCAATAGGTATTTTAAAACATGGTAAACAGAGTTATGCGGAATACAAGGATATTAAAGTATTAAATAATGTACTTTCAGAGATAATTGAAAAAAATTTGATACAGGCTTACAGATTGTCAGGAAATAATGAAAAAGCAGTAGAAACTTTTATAATTAACCAAAAATTTCTAAAAGAAAACTATAATCCTCTTTTGTATAATATAGCATTAAATAATGCCAAAAAAGATAATGAAACGCTAAAATCTTCCAACAGTAAAAAATATGAGGAAAACAAGAAAATATTATCTAATTTAAATTAACAGTAAAGTAAAAAAATTATAGGAGGAGAAGCTATGAAAACAAAATTTATGAAAAAAATATTTCTTTTAAGTGTTTTAACACTAGGATTTGGAATTTCAAGACAGGCTTATGCTGATTACAGCGATGCATTTAAAAATGGGATTATGCAGGAACTTCTGAATATAACTTCGTCTTCACAAGGTAATTCCTATGGAAAATCATCGCTCACTTTCACACAGGACGGAAGTACTGATGGACTGGAAACATTAGTTGCAAGTTATCCGAAAAGTCAACATAAAGAAGTAAGGGCATCATTAAAACAGCTGTATGAGGCTTTTCCACAGGTAGCACGTTCTGTAGGAATACCGACAAATGATTTGTCTTCAGCAGTAGCGGCTGTAATAGCAGGAGCATACATGGCATATAACAATATAAGTCTTAATGACGACTATGTGAAACCTATGGCAAATCAGTTCAAAGCTCATCTTGAAAATAGCAGATTCTTTGATGGAATGAGCAATAGAGAGAAAAAAAGCATGTATGACCAGATGGTTATGGTAGGAATGACTTTGGCTGTGGGACAGTCATTAAATCAGAGTAATCCAAACTCACAGACTACCGCTCAATTAAGGGAAGCAGGAAAACAGATACTTGAAACTATTTTAAAAGTGGATGCCAGTAGAGTCCGTATAACATCGCAAGGAATATCTTATTAATACGGAGGGGACTGAAATGAATTTAATTATTGTATTAGTGTATCTTTCAGTTGCTGTTATTTTAATTGTTTTTGGTGTGAAACAAATAAAAAACAGAAAAAATCTTCGTAAAATTAATCAAAAACAGGAAGATGAAATTAAAGAAAAAATAAAACATGGAATTTTAACCGCTGATACAGTTTACCGTGAAAGAACAGAAACAGGAAGAGTATTTTATGAAGTGCCGGAGGATTTGAAAAAAGCAGTTGTTCTAAATCTTATTTGCTTTGCCATAATGCTAATATTAATATTTCTGGGAATAAAAATTGGAATACTGCTTTTAATAGTCTGTGCTGTAATAAGTATAATATATGGATATAAATATTATTATTCAAAAGAAAAAACAAAAAATACACTTGAAATAATAAATGAAGACTTTTACTTAAATGGAAAATTGTTGGATATTAAGGGCTACAACTGGGGTACTGAATTACTTCCCCTATTTGGAACTAAAATAATATACTCTAAATCCCATATTTATCTTCTTGATGGCAAAAAAGAAATCTGTTTTATACCTGAAAGACAGTTAAAAAGATCTCAAATAGATATAATAATAGAAGATGACAGAATTTCTAAAATTATAGATGATATTATTGATGTAATCCAGAAAAAACAGATTCCAAAAGTAAGATTCAGACTTTTTAAAATGAAAAAGATGCAGAGCATACTTCTTTTTTTACTTTTTATATCAATTGTGATACTTGTTTCTTTGTATAAAAGCAAAGCATATATACATTTATTTTAATAAAATAAGAAATAGCTGATGAAATTTTGGACAGCTAAATACAGACAGAGGTGAAAAAATGAAAAATAAAAAAATAAATATAGCTATGATGGCAGGAATGATTTTGATGAGTATGGGATGTGAAGCAAAGGGAAAAGCTTCCCAAAGCAGCATTTCAGGAAAATATAATGTGGAAACGCTGACTACAAAAGGGCAGACTGTAAAGGTGGCAGGGCAGAAATGCTTTGAAGATTCATATTTTGAAATAAAAGGAAATATTGCCTATATAAGCCTTAACAATGTAGTTAATGGGAAATGTATAACAAAGGCAGGAACTTATGACATGCAAAGTAAGGACAACGGGAGATACATTCTTGTAGGAAACGGCAAGGAATCAGATGAAATTATTGTAAAAAATGGAAAAGTGCAGTATAATCAGGATACAGGAATTTCAATGACATTTTCCAAAGATGTGGCATCTACTCCAGAAAATATGGAAGAATAGTTTATTTTTTGATTAAAAAGTTAAAAGAATATAGTATTTCTCAGTACAAATGAGAAAATTTATTATTAGAAAAATCAGGAGGAATCATGAAAAGATTTATATCATTTATTTTACTGGCAATTATGTTTATAACAAGCTGCGGAATTAGCCGAAGTGCTGAAGAGAATGATGATAAAAAGGCTGTAATAGCGGCTTTTGAAGATTATATCAATGCAGCAAAAAATGAAGATACAAAAAAAGTTAGTGAATATCATTTAATGTGGTTTAATATCTGGCGTACTTCACAAGAAAGTTATAAATATCTTACTTATAAAATAAATAAAATTGAACTAACAAAGCAGAAAAATGGAAACGGAAGGGACATAAAGCTGGCTTATGTAAATGTGTCACTAAAATATCCCGATTTAAACTATACAATGTCTAAATTTTATAAAAACAAAGACTTTAATTCGTTGGTAAGAGGAAAAAGCAGATCTACACAGCTGGAAATAATAGAACAGGAAATCTCTTCTTTTTTGAAAAATGAATTAAAGAAGAATGATATAAAATATATCGAAAAAGAAATGATTGTAAAATTTCAATATTTCTATGGAAACAGAAGATGGCTAATTCCTGAAGACGGAAACAAGGAATTTATAAATATTCTTTCGCTTGACAATTATAAAATAAAGGGGATGGATAAAACAACAGGAGAAATTACAAGAACACCATCAGATGATAAGGATAGAAAACTTTTAATTAGTGAAAAAGAGGAAAAAATAAAAAATAAAACAGCAAAAATTGATGATTATAAACTGCTTCTAATACTTTATTCACAAGTAAAAAATCCTGATAATAGTAACTTTAAAAGAATATCGCAAAAATTAATAGAAAATTTCCCTGATTATCCAGAAGGATATCTCATTATGACAGATTTCCTTTATCATAATTATCCTGATAATTATTCAGAAATATTAAATTATGCACAAAAAGGAATTGAAGCATATAAAAATGTCAATACAAAAAAATATCCAGAATTTGTTTATGAAAATAGCAGAAATCATCCAATGAATGAACTGTTCACAATTATGATAGATGTTTATCTGAAAAAAGGAGAAAAGGAAAAAGCATTGGATATATTCAATAAAAATAAAAAAATTATAAAATACTGGATGCCTCCTGCAAATTATGTACAGCTTATAAAAAAATTGGGAGTAAAATGGTAGAATTTATAAATTTTCACAAATAACTAAAAATTATAATAATAGGAGCTGATTTGTTATGAAAAAAATTATTTTTGCATTTTTAATATTAGCAAGTGCTTACAATTTTGCAGCACAAAAAACTTTACGGACAGTAGAAAAATGTCGTGTAACTTCAAGAGGTATAACAAAAGATGGTAAAAGATTCGCAAACTGTGTTAGCCTTCAGTCAGGAAAAACATTTAATTTTACAGGACTTGTTGACCAGACTTATTACAAATTCTCAAAAGGAAGAGTATTTAAAGTATATTTTTATGGAAGTGGAAACAGAAATCTAACTTTGGAAACTTTTGACTACATTCAGTAATTGGTTTATAAAAATAAATTTTTTTACATTTTAAATTGATAAATAAAAAATATTACTATGCCTTCAATCTCAAATACGGGATTGAAGGTATATTTTTCTTTTTCCGGTTTGTTTCGCAAAGTCTTTTTATATCTCTAGTTTTTGACATTTACGTAAATGTCTTGACAAATTAAAAAAATAGTTATATAATAGGCTTAACATAGTAAAACAACTTTAAAATTGGATACAAAAATTATGACCGAATACTCAAGCTATAGGTTCATTAATTTTAGTTTTCCAATTTTGAAGCGGTTCAAATGATATAAAAAAATATTATAAAATAAAAATAAAATTTAAAAGGAGACAATTAAGACAGTGAGCTATAAATTTACAGATTTTTTAAATAAAAAAAGTGAAAAGCAATTAAGCAAAATGACAAATCAAGAAATTTACTATAAATTGCTTGAATATGTTAAGGAAAGAGCAGATGAAAAAACTAAAAATGAATCTAAAAAGAAAATATACTATATTTCTGCAGAATTTCTAATTGGAAAATTATTATCAAACAACTTGATTAACTTAGGAATTTATAAAGAAGTCAGAGGTGAATTAAAGGCTGCTGGGAAAAATTTAAGCCACGTGGAAGAAGTTGAAACAGAACCTTCATTGGGAAATGGTGGACTTGGAAGACTTGCTTCATGCTTTATTGATTCAATGTCAACTTTAGGAATCAACGGAGAAGGAGTTGGACTTAACTACCACTGCGGATTATTTAAACAAATTTTCAAAAATAATGAGCAAAAAGCTGAAGCAAACTATTGGATTGAAAATGAAAGCTGGTTAAGAGATACAAATATTGGATATGATGTTAAATTCAAAAACTTTACTTTACATTCAAAATTAAAAAGAATTGATATTTTAGGATATGAAAGAGATACAAAAAATTATTTAAATTTATTTGACATTGAAAGTGTTGACTATAATTTAATAAAAGATGGTATTTCATTTGATGAAGAAAATATTAAAAAAAATCTGACATTATTTTTATATCCTGATGATAGTACAAAAAAAGGAGAATTATTACGTATTTATCAACAATACTTTATGGTATCAAATGCAGCAAGATTGATTATTGCTGAAGCAACTGAAAAAGGAAGCAATATTCACGATTTAGCAGATTATGCTTTTGTTCAAATTAATGATACGCATCCAAGTATGGTAATTCCTGAATTAATCCGTATTATGACAGAAGAACATAATATTTCTTTTGAAGAAGCAACAGAAATCGTAACAAAAATGACAGGATACACAAATCACACAATTTTGGCAGAAGCATTGGAAAAATGGCCTTTAGACTACTTGGAAGAAGTTGTACCAAATATTGTTGAAATTATAAAAAAATTAGATAAAATTATAAAAGCTAAATATTCAAATAAAAAGGTACAAATTATAGATGATCAAAATAGAGTTCACATGGCAAATATGGATATTCATTTTTCTTCAAGTGTAAATGGAGTTGCTTATTTGCATACTGAAATTTTGAAAAATAGTGAACTTAAAGATTTCTATGAAATTTATCCTGAAAAATTCAATAATAAAACAAATGGAATTACATTTAGAAGATGGCTTGAAAGCTGTAATGAAGATTTAGCAGATTACTTTAAAGAATTAATTGGTACAGGATATTTAAAAGATGCTGAAAAATTAAAAGATCTTTTAAAATTTGTAGATGATAAAAATGTGTATGAAAGATTGGCACAAATTAAACATGAAAATAAAATTAAATTAAAAAAATATTTAAAACATACACAAGGAATCATTATAGACGAAAACAGTATTATTGATACTCAAATTAAGAGATTCCACGAATATAAACGTCAACAAATGAACGCTTTATATGTAATCAAAA
>ERZ773083.1975-NODE-1975-length-13249-cov-11.195771_pt1 | contig 13249 bp, 13 predicted proteins | sample MGYA00511465_ERZ773083 | MGnify/ENA primary metagenome ERZ773083 (study PRJEB29015, sample SAMEA2738001) | human oral metagenome | biome: human oral; feature: human-associated habitat; material: dental | place: China | collected 2060 ... | reverse complement strand
ACGACCTCTTACAAAAAGCCGTCGCCGCTCATCCGCCAGCCGGCCTAAAGAACTCACATCCAAAGCTCCGCTACATCGTCCAGACCGACATCGCCCCACCGTGGTTCGTCATCTACGGCAGCAACCTGAAATTCGTCCACTGGAGCTACAAACGCTACCTCGAACGCACCCTACGCGAAGCCTTCAACTTTGCGGGAACACCCATCAAACTATCTTTCCGCGACGAAAAGCAGCTCAAAGCCAACCGCGAACGCATCGCCCGCGGCCTGGCGCCCGTCACCAAGGCCTACAAACAAGCCAAAAATGCCGAAAAAGGCATATAAATGATGCAAGCCACAACCTCAACAGTATTTATTGACATTTTGTATTATTAGTGATATAATTAAAAGTAGCTTTTGCTCAAAGTTTTGTCTTGGGGCAGAAGTTGCCCCTTAGCTTTGAGCATGATGTACCTTTCGGAAGGAGGTGTATCATGAATGATTTGCTGATATACGGAACCGGGGGTGCTATCATTACGATAGCATGTCAAATCCTCATGTTCGAGGCCAATGATGAAAAGCCAATAAGTTGGGAACCTTTTATCATTGGCAGTACACTGGGAGTGAGCGTCCTCGTGGCGCTCTACTTTGTTCTTTCGTGGATAAGCTAAGGCTTGCCCACTCAGAAAATAGCTCGCCTTGAAGGTCTTATACCTCGGCTTGAGCCTCTCTGGGTGGGCTATTTTCATGTCAATACACTATTTACAAATATCATCTGATGTGGTATAATACAACTCATATGGAAAACTTAACAAAATCTACACACGCTGAACAGGCAACCTCTGATGCCATTGCGCGCCCCGATCAAACGCCACCTATTGATACCATAGACCCTAAGCATACTACCTTTGAGGTCACCGTTAAACCCTTTTTTAGCGAAAAGGCAACCGAAGACTCCATGCGTATCGGCTCAGTCGATGACATCCAAGTACTACCGCAACATGACAAAAACACGACGAGTGAGGAGACTATAGTAGAAGTTACTCTCATTGCTGGAGACACTGGTAACCACCAACCACTACTTGACCGTGCTGGTAAAAAATCATCCATCTTTGACATGTCCAAAGCTACTGGTTGCACAAGTGCAAGCATGTCTGTTACAGCAGAACCAGGTGACACCAAGTATCCCAACTTTAGTGAAGTTATTACTGGTGTTGAGATACCAGGAGTAGCAGATGAAAATCCAGTAGAACTAGCTGAGCGAAAACAAGCTGTCGAGAACTTCATGCGAGCAGTTGGAGAGGTTGCAGCCCGCGGACTACTTGGACCATTTCCCGAACTACAGGAAGGTTTTACTCTTACTGTGAAGCCTGGTGAAACTCATAGACCAGAGGGAGAATTTCACGACACTATCACTGTTGATAGCCCAGACACCGCAGGAAAAAGCTAATCATCCACCATACATGAGGATTTGCGCGTGTAAAATATCGCGCGTAATTTCATCTGCTCGCTCACCGATCAGCACAATTTTCACTGCCTCGTCCGAGTGCGCATGACGAATCTCAATCTGATACTGTGTCGCTTCAATGTGCCGCCGCTCACCACGGTCGTTTATAAAACAACCTTTCAGCCGCCTGAGACCATATGCCGCAAACAACTCTGGCCACAGCTTTTCAAACACCGCTTCACTGACAGCGACGGCCGATAAATCAACCACGCTATAGGTTGGATTGTCCGGCACCGCGAGCTCGCCATCATATTGGTCGAAAAACGCCAACAGCCCCGACGGCGTGGTAATTTTACTGAGGTCAAACTGGCCGTACGGGGCGCTCAGCACCTTGGCATAGGGCAGGGCGCGGCGTTTTATTTCATATTCAGCTCGCTCACTGTCCTTCAGTAAGTCTTCCTTGGTCACCAAAATCACATCTGCGGCTTGTAGCTCAATTTCATGCGCTGGCTCGACACCGTTAAGAATCTCGTGCGCATTGATCACGTAAAAACTCTGCATCAACTCGTACTTGGCAAACATCTTGGCGCTGATTAACCGCTCCACCAAGTTCATCGTCCGCGCCACGCCCGTCGCCTCGATGAACACCGGTGCAGGAGAATAACGGCTAAAATCCATCAACATCTTGGTCAGCGCATCCTCCGAGCCGCAACAAACACAGTCGCCAGCCAAGGTCGTCACCATGTCTGCCAACCCCTCCAACCGGTAGCCATCGACATTTTCGTTGGCATATTCATTTTCAATCACTCGCGCACCCGTAAAGTCACGTTGTCGCAATAAGAATTCAAGTACACTGGTTTTACCAGCGCCCAACGAGCCATTTACCAAGTACAGCGGCACTTTGTCAACAATCGTCCGCGCCTCGTCAAACGCTGCATTGATACTAAATTCCAAATCATCATCGCGTTTCGCCATATCTCCATTATACGCCATCCCAGCCAAGGTGATATACTGAAGGTATGAAAGTCATTCTAGCCCTCGGTAATCCTGGCGATAAGTACACGTACACGCGGCATAACGCTGGCTTTTTGGTGGTTGACCAGTTAGCGGCGGAGCAAAGTGCACAATTTAGCAATAAGCCAAAATTCTCGGCTGATATTGCCGAATTGACCATGTCTGGAGAAAAAATCCTGCTTGTCAAGCCAACGACGTATTATAACGAAGTTGGCATCGCAGCGCGAGCGCTCATGGATTTTTATAAGGTAACGCTCGATGATCTGCTGATCATCCATGACGATACGGCACTTGATTTTGGCAAAATTCGCGTCCGCAAGGGCGGCGAAAGTGCTGGCAATAACGGTTTGAAATCACTACATCGACACGTTGGTAGTGAGTTTTGGCACATCCGCATCGGCACCGACAACTTGCTACGCCGGCAAATCGGTGATGTCGACTTTGTCCTCAGTAAATTCAACGCCGACGAACGAACAATTCTCCGCGACTGGACGATCCCTGAGTCAATCAAGCTAGTTAGCGCATTTCTTGATGGTAGCATTGAACCACTAAGCGTCAAATTCTAATTGCAACAACGTTGCAAAACGCTTATCGTTTTCGACGTTTGATTTTTGCTGCTGCTTCTCGCAGCCTGATGGATCGTGCCTCCAAAACGCTACTACCAACCGCCAAACTCACAAACAACAACCCCAGGCCGCCTGTCGCCCATTCTGGCAACTCCAGATGGAACAGCTTCGCGATCATCATCATACCAAGTGCCGTAATCGCCCAGTGTGCGCCATTTTCTAAATACTTATATTTACTGAGTACACCCGTCCGCAACAGATACACTGTCAAAGACCGTACCCAAACCGCGCCAGCCGCCAGGCCAGCAACGATCAACAGGACACTACTGGTGATAGCAAACGCACCGATGACGCCGTCAAAACTAAAGCTAGCGTCCAACACTTCAAGGTACAACAAACTTGCAAATGCCGCCCAACCAGTCTTGATTTTGATAGATTGAGCATCTTCCTCGTGGAAAAAGGAGCCAAACAATTCTAGCCCGATGTGCAGCATAATTCCCAAAATAGATGAGATCAAAATAAGCGATTGGTGTGCCGGCTCCACCGTAAAGTACAAAATCGTTGCCACCGCCAGCATCAAACAAACTTTGAAATTTTCAAATCGCCCAGCCTTGGCCAGCCACGGCTCAACATGACTGACCCAGTGGATACGCTTGTTATAATCGATGAAATAGCTCAGGCCGATCATGATCAAGAACGCACCACCAAACGCGTCAATCATTGGTGACGCCTCGTGCAAGATGTGACCATACTCAGTCGGCTTATTGATAGCCAGGTCGACCACCTCAGGAAAACCATGACCACTCGCCACCATAACGATGAAAATTGGCAAAATAAACCGTACCACAAAGACCGCCACAAAGATGCCGACCGTCAAAAATACCTTTTGCCATGCCGAGCTCATGCCAGCCAACACCTTACTGTTAATCACCGCGTTGTCAAAGCTAAACGTAACTTCCAGCACTACCAAAATAGCAAATAACCAGAGGCCGCCAAGACCCAAGTGCATGAACGTCAAGCTGCCCAAAATCAATGTCAATAGTGCTGAAAACCAAAAAATTCGAAATGGATGATGTGAATGCCAGAGATGTTTCATATTGCTTTAGTATAGCATATCTATGAGCGCAATCTTACGCTTACCTCAAACCAGCGGGCAAAAGGCTATCCTCTACAGTCCACATAGTCCTGCCATTTTTTGACAATTCCATCCTCCTGATAGTACTCATGTGCGCGCCAACTGGACAAGAAAGCTTCATCTTGTTCAATTTCGCCAAGGAGCGGAAAAATCTCACTAAGTAGCATTTTGTCGGGGTATCGTTCGTCGTCCGTCAGGAGACATTGCCCATTATTGCACAAGTGTGTATTTAAAAATGTGAAGCGTTTAGTGCAAATATAGCCGGGCTTCGAGCAGTGCAAGCGAAAATCGTGCATGGTTTTAATCGGCTGTGCCTCATCCTGGTAGGCCTCGAACTTGTACATCACCCAAACTAGTGGCGTATCAAACGTCATATTATCAGACAGTTGCTGCTGGCTATGCCGTAAGTCGTCCAGCTCTATCCGTATCTGTTCGCCACTGCTATTGTTCAATTTCGCCAACGCCAAACGGCGCTCCGCAGCAGCAATCTTTGCTATCAAAGCCTTATACTCATCATACATATCAAGCAGCTTATCAACCGCCGCTCTCGCGCTATTCGTACCTTCCATCATCCCAACTCCTTCATAATTACTGCGCGCGTAATCTCACGTGCCCGCTCACCAATGACAACCAATTTTAATGACTCGTCAGTGGTACCGCGCGTGACTTGTATTTGCTGCGGCGTTGCTTCGATGTGAAATATCTCGTCACCATCAGCAACCGCGCCTTTCATGCGCCGCAAAGCATATTTATCTCGCAAACTAGCCCAGATCTTCTCAATCTTCTCAGCACTAATAGCCAATTCAGCCACATCAATCACGCTATAATTCAAAGCATTCTCAACTGCGTTTTTCACAGGCTCATGCAGTAGTAAATAATCCAAAATGTGCGACTTGTCACCAAGCTGAACCAGATCAAATTTGCCGTGATCCATCCTCACAACCTTCGTTAATCCTTGTTGCAACAATGTTTCAATTAGCTGCCGGCAATCATTTTCAGCCAGTAAATCCAGCTTGCTGATCAATACCATGTCCGCCGCCCGAGCTTCCACTAGCAAAGCCTCCGCCAGGCCATCAGCCCTGGCTTCAGCTCCATCCACAACATACAACGACTGCTGCAAATCATACTGCTCAAAGACATCACCAGCCAGTAATTTCTCAACCACCCGCAGAGTATTAGCGACACCAGTTGACTCAATAATCACTGGTGCTCGTTCGCTTATTGCAAAATTGTGCAAGATATCAACTAACTCTTCGCCACTGCTACAACAGATACACTCGCCAGCAATTGTCGCTAGTTCATCAACGCGTTGCGCTAATGTACAGCTATCAATACTTTCCGACGCAAATTCATTTTCAATCACTCGCGCGCCAGCAAACTCCGGTTGCTGCACCAAAAAATCAACCAGCGTGGTTTTGCCGGCACCCAGCGCACCATTCACAAGATATAACGCAATCTTATCATTCATAATTAGCCTTTCTTATACACATATACTGAGTTAATGATATCGTCGTCAGGATTATACTCGACCAGCAGCTGCATGCGCTGCAAACCGTTCGGGTCAAGCGCTGGGTATAGCAACGTTTTCGCACCATGCGCACCGCGCACAATGATCCGTCCGCCAGGCCGGAGCGCTGGCAAAATATTATCAATAATTTGCTGTTTGGCTTCAGCCGAATCGCCCGCCAGCCCAGCCACATAAATCACGTCGTAAGCATTATCTGGCAAAGCTACCGCCGCTCCGTCCGCCAACAAACACTCGCCAACCGGCCAGTCAATCGCCCGTGCCAGCTCGCGCGACTGTGCCAAAGCAGTTGGCGCCACGTCCACCAAGTCAACCGCCGCGCCTGTCTGGCGCCACAAGCACCAAGCAGTCAAAGGCAGGGGACCGCTGCCGATCATCGCCACGCGACTACTGTCACTCAAAAACAAACCCGACCCGGCCAACAAACCGACTTCACGCCGCACTAGCTCGCGATAATTATCCATATACCAAAACGTTTCCAGCTCTTGCTGTGGACGAGCTGATCTGGTAATTCGCCGCGACCAATACATTTCCATCTCTGACTCCGACAGGGAACAACGGCGTTGCACCTCGCGGCATACTTCATCATTACACCAATCTGGTAACGCTGCTGCCTGCACGACTGCCGCCACCAAACCAGAAAAAGCCGCATTCACATCTGGTGATGGCGCAAACTCATGCAAATTCATGACTGTTCTAATCGCTATATCCATAATGTTTCATAATGCCAAACCCTCTCATTTATTGCAAATTTGTCGCAATAAATGATATAATTGCAACAATATGACGATAGACGAATTGCTCAAACAGCACAACTTGCGTCTGACTAAACCGCGCCAGCAAGTATTTGAGGTATTACAGCAGTCAGCTGTTCCACTAACCATTAGTGATATTGCCAAAAAGTGCAAAAACATTGACCGAGCTAGCGTCTACCGTACCCTTGTCACTTTTGACCAGCTACACATCGTCAGCGCTGTTGCTATTGGCTGGAAAAATTACTACGAGCTCGCTGAACCATTCATCCCACATCATCACCATCTCTACTGTATCCGCTGTCAAAACGCTGAGCCTATCCAAACACCAGAATTGGAGCAGCTTGTCGGCTATCTCAGCCGCAAACATCAGTTTACCGTCGTCAAACACCACTTTGAACTAGAAGGCATTTGTAAAAATTGTCAAAAACACCAAACGAAATAAAATAAATTTCTCAACTAAAAAAGCACCAGGTAAGGGTGGGCATCACCTGGTGCTTTGTTACCCTTCAACCCACCCGAGCTTCCATGTCATGGCAAAGCGTCTGCGGTCAAAACTCCAAAAGACCGGCGCCTGACGAATCGTCAATACAGTGCGTACTCACCATGAAACAGAGGTCGCCTTAATCAAAAGGGCAGTTAAAGGGGTTAGTATGCGCGTAACGTTTAACGCAAAAAGTGGAGGGTAAGATACTTAATGCCATTGCGCGCAACCTAACATATAGTTAGAATAGGGGGTATAAGGTGCATTTGGTTGAACTCGCTGATCAACCAATCGTGTATCATTATAGCAAAGATTTGACATAGTGTCAATACTTTTTGCAATAAAAGTCATGGAAATCAATACAGTACTACCAGAGGAGCATATTTTCACCAAGAGGTTGGTCAATATTGCCAAGCCGCCAAAAAGGTTATGTTTTATGGGAAAACTCCCAGATAGCCAGGCTCCTCGAGTCGCGATCGTCGGTACACGCAAACCAAGCAGCTATGGACGCGAGGTTACCGAACGGTTAGCCACAGACCTGGCACAAGCCGGGGTGATTATCATCAGTGGACTAGCACTTGGCGTTGATAGCATTGCCCAGACCGCAGCTCTCAATGCTGGTGGCACGGTCATTGGCATCGTCACGTCAGAGCTCCCAGATATTGCACCGCGCAGCAACCGAGGATTAGCAGAAAACATCATCAAACAGGGCGGCGCAGTCCTGTCAGAATGGATGCGCGGCGACGGCATGAAAATACGCAAATGGAGCTTTTTGCAAAGAAACCGCCTGGTTAGCGGGCTGGCAGACGCTATCATCATCACCGAAGCGGCTGAACGTAGCGGTACGCTCAATACCGCAGCATACGCCCTCGAGCAGGGGCGTGACGTGTTTGTCGTTCCCGGCAACATCACCAGCCCATTATCCGCAGGGTGTAACAACCTGCTGCTTCAAGGTGCCAATCCAGCGCTCTCAGCCAAGGATATTTTGAACGCCATTGCGCCAACTTGGAAATCCACCCAGCCCACCCAATGCGCATTGCCAATTGGTTCTACACCAGCTGAAATTACCATCGCCAAGCTCATCAAAAATGGCGTACGTGACGGCGATGAGCTACAAAAACAGTCCGGACTGCCAGCAGCTGATTTTGCCACCGCACTCACCATGTTGGAGATTAATGGCGTGATCAAGCCACTCGGGGCAAACAACTGGACGCTACGATAACGCCTATGCTTGAATATACTTCACCATAGTGTTATTATATTGTCAATGAATGCAGAACATCAACCACAGTTTCGTCCCACCAAGCCCCCAGAAGAACAACCTGTCTCAGACGACATAGTAACACTACCGAACGGTGTGACGGTAGCAGGTGCGATGCTCAGCCTATACGGTATCAAGCATGCCGACTCCCTCAAGGGCATGGCAGCACTAGTTGCTGGTGAGTTGTCAGACAAAGTCGATGGTTCACTGGCGAGGGCCCTTAACCAACAGTCAAAATTAGGCATCAAGCTAGACCCCATCAGGGATAAAATCGTTGGAGCAGCAGCACTACTGAAGTTATCACAAGAGGACCCCACATCAAAAGCCATGGTGGCGACAATTGCTGGCCTAGAATCAACAAAAGCCATTGCTACCGCTGTTGCCGAATGCAAACACAAGCAACTCCCTGATGAACGCGAGCCACTTCGCCCAACTCAAGCAGGACGATTCAGCAGCGCACTACTCGCAGCAACCACGACATTACTCATCATCGGCAAGTCGGCAGAGTCTTTGGGCCATCAGAAAGCCGCCAAGACGCTGAAAGGACTAGGTAAACTGAGCTTTGCAGGCTATCTTCCTATGGCAGCAGTAGCGGCTGGACAATACGTTAAGCGCGCCCGCGATCTGATGGATAGTAACCAGAAATAGCGCAGAAACCGCCACGCTCAAACGGCCATTATTTGATGGGTCGTCCAATATGGTATAATATAAAGTTATGAAAAATCTCGTCATCGTCGAGTCACCAGCCAAAGCTAAAACCATTGAGAAATACTTGGGCAAGGATTTTCATGTCCTGTCAAGCGTGGGACACATCCGCTCGATTGTCAAAAAAACCAAGGACGGCACGCCACCAATTGATGTGGCGAATGATTTTTTTGCTGTCTACGAAGTTGATCCAGAGAAAAAGAAAGTCATCACCGAGCTAAAGAAAAATGTCAAAGCTGTCGGCAAAGACAACGTCTGGCTGGCCACCGATGAAGACCGCGAAGGGGAGGCGATTGCTTGGCATCTCTGTAAAGTGTTAGATTTGCCGATTGAGACGACCAAACGCATCGTCTTTCACGAGATCACCAAAGACGCTATCACCAATGCCATTAAAAACCCGCGTACTGTTGATATGAATCTGGTGCAAGCTCAGCAGGCACGGCAAATCCTCGACCGATTGGTTGGCTTTGAGCTCAGCCCAGTGGTCTGGCAAAAAGTGCCAGGTGGTAAGTCGGCTGGCCGCGTTCAGAGCCCGGCAGTGCGACTGCTAGTCGAGCGCGAACGAGAAATTATGAAATTTGCAGGCAGTTCACAGTTCAAGGTGACCGCCGTATTCATTCACGACAACCAAGAATTCAAAGCCGAGCTCAACCAAAAATTTGACTCTGAAGCAGCCGCCCACGAATTCTTAACTAGCCTCAAAACAGCCACATTCACCGTCAGCGACATCTCCAAGACGCCTGGCACTCGCAATCCAGCCGCGCCGTTTACGACCTCGACTCTGCAGCAGGAGGCCAACGCCAAGCTTGGCTTTAGTTCCAAAGCCACCATGGCTTCAGCCCAGCGGCTCTACCAGGACGGTAAGATCACTTACATGCGTACCGACTCAGTCAATCTGAGCGGGCAGGCCATCGCCAGCGCGACTGATTTCATCAAGCGGTTGTACGGCCCGGATTACTCCACCGTCCGCAAATTCAAGACCAAATCCGCCTCCGCCCAGGAAGCCCACGAGGCCATACGCCCGACCGACATCACCCGCGAAACCGTCACCTCCAACGAGTACGACCAAAAACTCTACGACCTGATCCGCCGCCGCACCCTGGCGTCGCAAATGTCGGCAGCGAAATTAGAGAAGACGACAATTTCCATAGATATTCAAGGAAATAACAAGTTACATTTTGAAGCCAAAGGCGAAGTCATCACCTTTGACGGATTCTTGCGTGTCTATGGCGGCGGCAAAGACGAACTCTTGCCAAAGCTCCACACCGGCGACACACTCAAAACCCACGACATCACCGCCCGCCAAACCTTCGCCCGGCCGCCGAGCAGATACACCGAAGGTTCGCTCGTCAAAAAACTCGAAGACCTCGGCATTGGCCGGCCAAGCACCTACGCCACCATCATCGACACCGTGCAGACCCGCGGCTACGTCGAAAAAGGTGACAGCGAAGGCCAGCCACGAGATGTCATTGTCCTCAGCTACAACGGCGAAGAAATCAGTCGCGACGTCGTCCAGGAAAAAACCGGCTCCACCCGCGGCAAGCTCATCCCAACGCCGAGCGGAGAATTGATCGCTGACTTTTTGACCGACCATTTCACGCAAATTGTTGATTATGATTTTACTGCTAATGTCGAAACCGAATTTGACAAAATTGCCGCTGCTGACCTAGCCAAAAGCGCCATGTTGCATGGATTTTACACGCCGTTCCACAAACTGATCGAACAATCAGGCGGCATCGACCGCAGTAAAGTCGGTGCTAACCGCGAAGTCGGCATCGATCCAAAATCTGGCAAACCCATCCTGGCACGCTTTGGCCGCTTTGGTCCGATGTTGCAACTGGGCACCACTGATGACGACGATAAACCGCGCTTTGCACCGCTACCGAAGGGTGCGAAAATCGAAACAGTCACCTTGGAACAGGCGCTCGAAATGTTCAAGTTGCCGCGCGTCGTCGGTCAAACCGAAGACGGGCAAGACATCAAAGCCAACATTGGCCGCTTTGGCCCGTACATCCAAGTTGGCAAACTCTTCGTCTCCATCAAACCTGAAGACCCACACACCATCACCCTAGAAACAGCTCGCGAACTCTACGCCGCCAAACTCCAGGTCGAAGCCGAGAAGAATATCGCTGATTTCGGCGACGGCGTCAAAGTCCTCAACGGCCGCTTTGGTCCATATATCACCGACGGCGGCAAAAACGCCAAGGTCCCTAAAGACACCGACCCAAAAACCATCACTCACGAGCAGGCGCTAGAATTCCTCAAAGCCGCACCCGCAAAACCCGCTCGCCGCGGCCGTGTGTCAACCAAGTCAAAAGCTTCCGCCAAAAAGGCCGCAGCTCGCAAGAAAACTACATAATCAAAATACCCGCTCGACATCAAGCGGGTATTTCTTTCGTCATCAGCTATATTTACAAGCGGCGGCGACTGATGACGTAGGCGACAGCTGCTGTAGTCAATCCACCAAGACCCAATACTGATACAACCATGTTTTCGGTACCAGTCCGTGGCAACTCAGGAGTTGTTGGAGGGGTAGGAGTCGTCGGCGTTGATTGACACTTACTCATGTCAGTTGTGTGCTTTGACTCGGTAAACTCTTCTTTTTTAATCTCACGAATCTCTTTCGTTTCGATGACACAAACCTTGATCTTAGCTGGAGCTTCCTTACAGTCATTCGGGTTCTTTGAATGCTTCTTAGCGTCAAATTCTGAAGCCTTGATAGTTACTGGGTACTTCTTGTCGGATAATCGGCAGACTTCCATGGTAGGCTCAGGATTAACCGTAACAGTCGTCTGACAGTTTTGGCTAGTTTTTTGAACATTGGAGCCTTCTTTACCATTCACCGTAACGGTAACTTTATAGTTACCAGCTTTTGCGTATGTGTGTTGAATTTCAGATGAGGTAGTTGTTTTAGTGGTGCCGTCACCAAAGTTGTAGGTGTAGCTGGTGACACTAGCGCCACCCTTAGCAGTCGCTTTGGTGCTAAACTTGAAGGTATCACGAGACACTGCAGTTTTTTGCATCGCATCACAGGTCAACACAGGTTTTGCTGGAGGAGTTGTAGGAGGACCCCAGACTGGGTTACCACAATCCTTGATGACACCAGTGATAAACTTGCCATCATTGTCAAACCAAGCATAAATTTTGTACCGTGTAATACCGTCAATAAAGCTCTGACCAGTTGTGTATTGGTAATACGTGTGGCCAGCAGCGCTATACTGACGAGAAGGCGTCACCTGGCGAGTACCAGCTTTTGCCTGGACAGTTACTGCATTGGTGGCAACAACACGACCATCGACAGTAATGTTTCCATTAGCGTCAACCACACCCTCACGCATGTTTGAACCGCCTTGTACCATCTCATCATTAATATACCATTGGTTGTACAATGATTTGATCTCTGGACGAGCATATGCTGATTTCAATTCTGACAGAGAATTGGTACCACAGTGGACAACATTAAAGTTACTACAGTTGGCAGCCTTAGATGGAGTCGCCATCCAAACACCACCGATGAGAGCAATCCCCAAAGAGATAGCAACACCGATTTTCTTAAATTTATTCATAAAAAAACTCCTCTTCTTTTGGTCCTCACCTCGGACCTTATAGCTCCATATTATCATAAACTTTATTTTTTGTCAATAATAGTGGTCATTTATCACATATTGTCGCTCTATCGGTAAAAACCTCGTCTGCTATAATAAGAACATGTTTAATACCGCCCAACAACTCATCCAATCCGCCAACAACATCGTCATCATCCAAGCTGAAAACCCTGACGGCGACAGCCTGGGTTCTAGTTTGGCGCTGGAGGAAGTGCTGAGTGACTTGGGCAAGGCCGTGACGTTGTACTGCCCAGTCGATATCCCCAAATATCTGCGCTACATCCGCGGTTGGGACCGGGTGGTTGGCGATTTTCCAGCCCACGCTGATGCCACCATCATCGTTGACACCAGCGCCGACGTGTTGCTCAGTAAGGTCTTAGAAACGCCAGGCGTACGGCATTTTTTGGAGACACACCCAGTCTTGGTCGTTGACCACCACACCGCCGAATCAACCCTGAGCTTTGAGCACACCATGCTCTCTGACACGGTAGTGGCTACCGGGGAATTACTATACCAATTGTTCACGCATGCCGGCTGGACCATCAACCGACAAGCAGCGGAAAATTTGCTCATCGCCATCATGTCCGACAGCCTAGGTCTCACCACGCCAAACACCACTGCGTCGACCTTTCACGTGGCCGGTGAATTGACCGAGCTTGGCGCCTCCAATGCCGAAATCGAAGAGCGACGGCGCGAATTTATGAAGAAATCGCCGGAAATCTTGGCGTACAAAGGCAAGTTGATTGAGCGAATCGAATATTTACTGGACGGGCAATT
>ERZ773083.1972-NODE-1972-length-13268-cov-18.950428_pt1 | contig 13268 bp, 12 predicted proteins | sample MGYA00511465_ERZ773083 | MGnify/ENA primary metagenome ERZ773083 (study PRJEB29015, sample SAMEA2738001) | human oral metagenome | biome: human oral; feature: human-associated habitat; material: dental | place: China | collected 2060 ... | reverse complement strand
CCAAGGGCGGGCCTTCGGGCGGTGACGGCGGCCGCGGTGCGGACATCGTCTTCGTCGTCGACCGCAATATGAACACCTTGCTCGATTTCCGCTATCATCGGAAGTTCAAGGGCAAGGACGGCGGCAACGGGGACATCAAGAATATGACGGGCGCGAACGCCGAACCGTGCTACATCAAGGTGCCGCCGGGAACGCTCGTCAAGGATGCGGCGACGGGAGCGGTGCTCGCCGATCTCACGGAGGTTGGGCAAGAGGCCGTCATCGCGAAGGCGGGGCGCGGCGGGCGCGGCAATGCACGCTTCTCTAACTCTGCGAACCGTGCGCCGACGTTTGCGGAGCTTGGCGAACCGGGAGAGAGCAAGGAGCTTCTGTTGGAGCTCAAGCTGCTCGCTGATGTCGGACTCGTCGGCTATCCGAGCGTCGGCAAGTCGAGCCTCATCACGGCGGTTTCGGCGGCGCGTCCTGAGGTTGCCGCTTACCATTTCACGACGCTCGTGCCCGTGCTCGGCGTCGTGCAGACGGACTACGAGAAGAATTTCGTCATGGCGGACATCCCGGGACTCATCGAGGGCGCGGCGGACGGTGCGGGTCTCGGGCACGACTTCCTGCGTCATGTCGAGCGCACGCGTCTCATCCTGCATCTTGTCGATGCTTCCGGCATCGAGGGGCGCGATCCTGTCGAGGATTACTACCGCATCAATGCGGAGCTCAAGAAGTACAGCGAGAAGATCGCCTCGCGCACGCAGATCCTCGTCGCCAACAAGATGGACTTGCCCGAAGCGGCCGAGAATCTGCCGCGCCTCGAAGCCCTGGCTGAGAAGGAGGGCATCCGTATTTTTGCCGTTTCGGCGGCTGCGCGTCAAGGCTTGAAGGAACTCATCGACTATGTGGGCGAGACGCTTGAAACCTTGAAGGAAGAGCCGCAGGAGAAGGCGGAAGAGGTGCGCGTCTACGATGCGTCCTTTGAAACGGCAGAGGAGGACGCCGTGACGATCACGCGCAACGACCGCGCCGATTTCATCGTCTCGAACAAGGCGTTGGAAAAACTCGTCGCCATGACGAACTTCGGCAACGACGAGGCGGTGCGCCGCTTCCAGTATATATGGCGCATGAAGAAGATCGACGCGCTCTTGAAGGAGCGCGGCATCAAGGAAGGCATGACGGTTCATATCGGCGATATGGAGTTCGAGTACCGCGAGTAGCGGTAAAAAGGGAAGCGCAAATGTGTGAAGACAGGCGGCTGAACGTATCAGCGGTTCTTCGAGGGAGGCATGATGTATGAATGCACGCGAACGTCTGCGCGAGGCGAAGCGCATCGTCGTCAAGGTCGGCACGAGCACGCTCGTGCGCACTTCGGGAAAGCCTGACTTTCGGCGCATGGATCGCCTCGTGCGCGAGATTGCCGACCTCAAGAACGCGGGGCGCGAGATGGTTCTCGTGAGCTCGGGCGCCATCGCCATCGGCATGGACAGCATCGGCCTGCAGAAGAAGCCGGCGGAGATTCCCGCACGCCAGGCCTTGGCGGCCATCGGGCAGTCGAGCCTCATGACGCTTTATAAAAAGTTTTTTGCCGACTACGGACAGACGGCGGCGCAGGTGCTCCTGACGAAGGAGAATGCCGCGCGTCACCATCAGTATGCCAATTCGCGCAACGCGCTCCTGGAGCTTCTTGCCATGGGCGCCGTGCCCGTCATCAACGAGAACGACGTCGTCGCCGTCGACGAGATCAAGATCGGCGACAATGACACGCTGTCGGCGACGGTCGCGACGCTCATCGACGCCGACGCCTTGCTCATCCTTTCGGATATTGACGGGCTTTACACGGCAAATCCGCAGGAAGACAAGACAGCGCGCTTGATTCCTGAGGTCGCGGAGATCACCCCCGAGATTGAGCGCATGGCGGGCGGTGCCGGCTCTTCCTTCGGCACGGGCGGCATGGCGACGAAGATCGAGGCGGCGAAGATCGCCGTGAATGCGGGCGCGACATTTGTCATCGCTCCGAGTGCGAAGGATGACGTGATTTCCGCTGTCCTTGCGGGCGAGACTGTGGGCACGGTGTTCCCTGCGAAGGAGTCGCATCTTCGGGTCAGAAAGAGCTGGCTCGCCTTCGGCAAGCGCATCGCGGGCGACGTCATCGTCGACGAGGGCTGCGAGGAGGCGATGCGCACGCATGGCTCAAGCCTTCTGGCGGCGGGCATCCGCGCCGTCGAGGGCGATTTTGCGGCGGGCACGACGGTGCGCGTGCTGTCAGCGCGTCAGCAGGAGATTGCGCGCGGCATCGTCAATTACAGTGCGCAGCAGATCGAGAAGATTGCAGGGCGCAAGAGCCGTGATTTCGCAGGACTCATCGAGGGCGAGATCCACGAGGAGGTCATCCACCGCGACAATATGGTTCTGATGGTCTGAAGGCCCGCATAGCGGCGGGGCTGCAGTATGGGGAGGGGTTCATCATGGACATTGAGGCGTTGGTCAAGGAAAAGGCACAGGCGGCGAAGGAGGCGTCGAGACTTCTGGCAGTCATGAAGCCTGAGGACAAGAACAGGGCGCTTCATGCCATGGCGGATATGCTCGAAAAGCGGATGCGTCTCATCTTGGATGCGAATGCCGAAGATCTCGAAGAGGCGCGCATGAAGAAGGCGATCAAGCGCTCCTACCTCGACCGCCTTATGCTTGATGAGAGTCGCATTCACGCGATGGCGCAGGGTCTGCGCGAGACGGCAGCTCTTGCCGATCCCGTCGGGCGCGGCGACTTCTCGACGGTGCGCCCCAATGGGCTCGAAATCCGTCGCGTGCGCGTGCCGCTCGGCGTCGTCGGCATCATCTACGAGGCGCGTCCCAATGTGACGTCAGATGCGGCTGGGCTTTGCCTGAAGTCGGGCAACGCCGTGCTGCTGCGCGGCGGCAAGGAGGCGATCCGCTCGAATACGGCGATTGCGTCGCTTCTCGCGCAGGCGGCGCAGGAGGCGGGAGTGCCTGCGGGCGCGATCGGCTTCATCGACTCGGCCGACCGACAGGGCGTAGAGGCGATGCTGCACCTCGACGGCCTCTTGGATGTCGTGATTCCGCGCGGCGGGGCGGGTCTCATCCGCGCCGTCGTGCAGGGAAGCACGGTGCCCGTCCTGGAGACGGGCAGCGGCGTCTGCCACACCTTCGTCGACGAGAGCGCCGACCTTGCCATGGCGGAGAAAATCGCTCTGAATGCGAAGGTTTCGCGCCCGTCGGTCTGCAATGCGATGGAGACGCTGCTCGTGCACGAAAGCATCGCCGAGGAATTCCTGCCGCGCCTCGTGCGGGCGATGGAAGCGGCGGGCGTCGAGCTGCGCGGCTGTGAAAAGGCGCGTGCCGTCTGCACCTCGCTCAAGGAGGCGCGGGAGGAGGATTGGTCGACGGAGTACGGCGATCTCATCCTCTCCGTCAAGGTCGTGCGTGATCTAGAAGAAGCCATCGCGCACATCAACCGCTACAATACGGGTCATTCGGAGACGATCGTCACGAACGACGTCAAACATGCGCATCGCTTTCAGGCGGAAGTCGATGCGGCGGCGGTCTACGTCAACGCCTCGACGCGCTTCACGGACGGCGGCGAGTTCGGCTTCGGCGCGGAGATCGGCATCAGCACGCAGAAGCTGCACGCGCGCGGCCCCATGGGACTTCTGGAGCTGACCTCGATGAAGTATCTGATCTACGGCGAAGGACAGGTGCGCGAATGAAGCGCCTCCTCGGCTATGCGCGTGCCGTCAGGCAGTATCTGGCGACGGAAAAGGGCGCGTACGATTTCTACGACGCCGTGCGCGCTCTTCTCGTCATCTTCCTGAGCATGGCGGCGGCGCTGGCCTTGGCGTTCTTTCTCTTCGGCTGATTCACGAAGGGCGCTTTCGCTGAATCTGCCGCATTCGTTTGTCGCATAGGAAGCGGGGTGAGGTCGTGGCACAGGAGAAGAAGCGCGTCGGCATCATGGGCGGCACGTTCGATCCCATCCATCTCGGGCATCTTGTCATCGCGGAGGCGGCGCGGGAGGAATTGGCGCTCTCCGAGGTGATCTTCATTCCCGCGGCGCAGCCGCCGCACAAGCCTGGACGGAAGGTGGCGACGGCTGCGCACCGCCTGCGCCTCGTGCAGCTTGCCGTGGAAGGCAATCCCTTCTTCCGTGCGCTCGACGTGGAGATGCGGCGCGAGGGTCCGTCGTATTCCTACGATACGCTGCGTGACCTCGTCGAAACGCATGGCGAGAGCGTGGACTTCTATTTCATTGTCGGCGGCGATGAGATCAGCGCCATCCTCACATGGCATCGCGTCGCCGAGCTTTTTTCCCTTTGCCGCTTCGTGGCGGCGAGGCGCAAGGGTTCGTCGCTCTCCCTCAACGAGGTGCGCACGCATCTCGGCGAGGAAGCGCTCTCGCGCATCCGACTCGTGCAGGCGCCGGAGCTGGAAATCTCCTCGACGGACATCCGGCGCCGCCTGCAGGAGGGGCGCTCGATTCGCTATCTCGTGCCCGAAAAGGTCGAAGCCTACATCTATAAAGAAGGTCTGTATTCATGAATTACGAGGCGATGAAAGAAGAACTCGCTCAGCGGCTGCAAAAGAAGCGCTACGAGCACTCCCTCGGCGTCGCGGACACCGCCGCCATGCTCGCCGGGCGCTTCGGCGTGGACGTGGAAAAGGCGCGTATTGCGGGGCTTCTGCATGACTGCGCACGCGAATATCGGACGGCGGATCTTCCCGCTGAGGCGGCGCGGCGCTCGATTTCCTACGGCGAGGTCGAGCGTGCGATGCCGCTCCTTCTTCATGCCTACGTGGGCGCAAGGCGTGCGGAGGAACTGTACGGCGTGACGGACGCGGAGATTCAGCAGGCGATCTGGCGCCATACGGTCGGCGGCGAGCGCATGACGAAGCTCGATAAGATCATCTACTTCGCTGACATGATCGAGCCGCAGCGCGACTATCCCGAGGTCGAGGCGCTGCGTGCGCTGTCGCGCACGGCGAGCCTCGATGCGATGGTGCTCGAAGGGCTTTCCCAGTCCATCGCCTTCATCCTGCAGACGGGAAGGCTCATCCATCCGGCGACGGTGGCGGCACGCAACGAAATTCTCCTTCGCGCCCGTGCAAAAGAGGGTCATGCGCCATGACGCGGAAAAAGAGGAGCCGCACGCAGGAAAACATCCGCCTCAAGCGCAAGGAGCAGGCGCGTCGCCGCCGCATCGCTCGTGCGCGTTTCCTCGTGCTGATGTTCTTCCTCAGCATATTCATCGCCGTGCTCGCCGTCGCAGGCTACTTTCTCTACGGTATCGGGCACAGCATCTATCAGGAGATCGACGCCGTCTACCAAGGCTACGAGGAGCGGCGCCAGGAGCGCGACCGCCACGTCGATGCGAAGTTCGACGGCTACACGAACGTGCTCGTGCTCGGCATTGACGACGGCGCGGACGAGAACGGCACGGAAGGGCAGCATGCCGACACGCTCCTGCTCCTCAGCATGGAAAATGCGACGGGTCGTCTGCGTGCCATCACGGTGCCGCCCAACACGATTGTGCAGCTGCCGCAGAAGGGCGACGAGATGCGTGCGACCGACCTCTACTCGCACGGCGGCGCACCGACGATGGTGCAGGCGCTGTCGGAGCTTCTCGGCGTCTCCATCCATCAGTACGTGACGCTCGACACGCATGCGCTCGCCGATCTCGTCGACGTCCTGGGCGGCGTCGACCTCTACGTTGAGGACGAGATGAACTACGACGACCCCGAAGCGGGGCTTTCCATCCACATCCCCAAGGGATTCCAGCACATGGACGGCGATACGTCGCAGAAGTATCTGCGCTACCGCAGCTCGGAACTCGGCGAGGTCGGCAGGCTGCACCGCCAGCAGCGCTTTGCCAAGGCGCTCTATGAAAAGTTCCTGCAGGTCGATACGATTCCGAAGCTGCCCGACGTGGCGGACATCTTCAAGTACCGCATGACGACGAGTGCGGAGATCTTCGACTCGGCACGCCTCGCGAAGGTTTTGAAGAACATTGGCGACGAGCCGCCGAAGACGCTGATCCTGCCCACCGTGCAGCGCGACGGTTACTGGCTGCCCGACCGTGCGGCGATTCGGCAAAAGATTGAAGAATTATTCCCGGAATTGGTAAAGCATGAGGGAGAAAATGACGATAATAGGTGAAGACCGTATGAGGGCGGCTTTTGCGCTCGCCCTGACGAAAGGTATTCTGAAGTCATTTCCCGGCAGTAGGAGGCATGAATCTTGAGCAACACACCGGAAGAAACGAGCCGGGCGATCGCCAAGGCTGCGAGCGACAAGAAGGCGCAGGACATCGTCATCATGCGCATGGCGGAACTCACGACGGCGGCGGACTACTTCATCGTCTGCTCGGCGAATACGGCGACGCAGGTGCGTGCCATCGCCGACAATATCGAGGACGAACTGCTGGAAAAGCACGAGAAGCCGTATCTGCACAAGGAGGGCTACCGCGAGGGCGAGTGGGTTCTCCTCGACTACGGCGACTGCGTCGCGCATGTTTTCCTGACGGAGAGCCGCTCGTTCTACGCCTTGGAAAGGCTATGGAGCGATGCGCCGATCGAGCATTATGAGGACTAGATGATGGCGGGAGAAAAGCGCAGGAAGTACGGGCCGAGCACGGTCGCGCGTCTTCGCGTCGCACGCCTCGGCGACCTCGGCGCGTTCCTCGACGCCGGGACGGGCAGCACGTCGGATGACATCCTGCTGCACAAGACGCAGCAGACGCGCGAGCTTGCGGTAGGCGAAGAGGTCGAAGTGTTTCTCTACCTCGATCCCAAGCGCCGCCTGACGGCGAGCATGAGGACGCCGCGCATGAAGGAGGGGCAGGTTGCACGCCTTTCCGTCATCAACGTGAGCCGTGACGGTGCATTCCTCGACGTCGGCGCCGAGCGCGGCATCTTCCTTCCCTATGCGGGAATGCGCGGCAGGCCGCAGGTCGGCGAGGTCGTCTGGGCGAAGCTCTACACGGACAAGTCGGGCAGGCTCGCCGTGACGATGGAAGTCGAGGACGAACTGCGGCGCGCCTCGAAGCCCGCGACGGATGTGCGTGTCGGCACTCATCTTCACGGCTCGATCTACAACATCACGGAGAGCGGCGCGTTCATTTTCACGAACGAACGTTACATCGTGTTCGTTCCCCACAAGGACATGCGCGAGCGGCCGCGCGTGGGCGAGGAGGTCACCGTGCGCATCACCTATGTGCGCACGGACGGCAGACTCAACGGCTCCCTGCGTGAGCCGAAGGAGAAGGCGCTCGTCACGGATGCTGAGCGCATCCTCGCCTACCTTGAGGAGCACAGGGGCAGGATGCCTTACAGCGACAAGACGACGCCTGAGATCATCAAGGCGAAATTCCAGATCAGCAAGGCGGCATTCAAGCGCGCTCTCGGACATCTGCTTAAGGCGGGAAACATCGAGGAGAAGGACGGCTGGACGCTTCTTAAAGACGGGGCTTCGCTTGAGGAGGGCGAGGGGAAGCGCGAAAATAATCCGTGATTCCCTGCAAATAAAAGAAGGATTTCAGACCTTTTTAACGAATTGAGTCTTATGAAGTATGAAATAGGGGGCGGATTTTTCATGGCAGAAGGAAAAGACGAGAAGAAGGGCATTTTGCTGGAAACCGGCACAAATGAGTTTGAAATCATCGAGTTCAACATCGGCGCTGTCGATTACGGCATCAACGTCGCGAAGGTGCGCGAGGTCATCAAGGCTTCGGACTTCCCTGTGACGACGATGCCGCAGGCGCATCCGTACATCAACGGGCTTTTCACCCTGCGCGGCAGGGCTGTGCCGCTCGTCGATCTGCCGCGCTGCCTCGGCGTCATGAGCGGACAGGCGGCGGGACGCTCGCAGAACATCATCGTGACGGAGATCAACGGCTATGACATGGGATTCCTCGTCGACAATGTTTCGCGCATCCACCGCATCTCGTGGAAGAACATGGAACCGGCGCCGGAAGTCGGCGACCAGTCGCGCGTCGTCGGTCTCGTGAAGATGGAAGGCAAGATCGTCCTCCTGCTCGACTTCGAGACGATCATGGCGGAGATCAATCCCGAAATCAACCAGAAACTCACGACGGTTGATGATACGACGGAAGATATCAAACAGAGGCGTGCCTCGCAGCACATCGTCGTGGCGGAGGACTCGATGCTCCTGCGCGACCTTCTTGTCAATACGCTGCATGGCGCCGGATATACGTTCGTGCGCGACTTTGGCAACGGCGAAGATGCGTGGAACTTCCTTAGAGAGGTCGCAGAGAAGACGGAGCCTGAGCAGATTTCCGAGAAGGTGCGCATCATCATCTCCGACGTCGAGATGCCGAAGATGGACGGACATCGCCTGCTGAAGCTCGTGCGCGAGGACGACCGTCTGCGTCAGATTCCGCTCATCCTATTCTCGTCGTTAATTTCCGAGGAAATGCGCCGCAAGGGCGATGACCTTGGCGCAAGCGCCCAGATTTCGAAGCCTGAGATCAATCAGCTCATCCATACGATCGACAAGTTGATCTTCGGCATCGACACGACGGGCATGGACGACGATTTTTAAGGAACAATTCCTCTTTTTGCCGCAGCGCCTTCATGGCGCTGCGGTTTTTCGCGTCAGGGAAAAGAAAATTTTCGCAAATCCCTTGCAAAGCCGAGGTGTATCGTGTATAATCCTATTGTTGTCGATTTGCTGATGTAGCTCAGTCGGCAGAGCGTATCCTTGGTAAGGATAAGGTCACCGGTTCAATCCCGGTCATCAGCTCCATCATAATAGGGCGGCATAGCTCAGTTGGCTAGAGCATGCGGTTCATACCCGCAGTGTCCGGAGTTCGAATCTCTGTGCCGCCACCATTTTTGCGCCCCTTGCGAGGGGTTTTTGTTATATTTTGGAAGGAAAGCTTCGTAAATTCGCAAAGTAACTTCCGCTAATGCAAACCTATGGGATTTACTTTGGAAATTCACCACCTATAAATCACGAGTATGAAGAAGACAGTTGGGGGCTGATAACGCTTACGGCAGTGCATACTATGAAAGATATGAGAATCAAGATGAGGAGGAACGGCGATGGCACGATTTTATCCTGCATTCGCGGGGAATTTTCATGGGAGCGAGGGGGAACGGCAGGCTTACCGCGCGTTGGAAAAACTCGGGGATGACTATACGGTGTTTCACTCTTACTGCTGGCTGGGCGACGGCGTGCGCACGGCTCCGCAGGGGGAGGCGGATTTCGTCGTGCTGCATCCAAGGCACGGCATCCTCGCCGTTGAGGTGAAAGCGGGCGGGATTGCCTATGAAGATGGCGCGTGGCAGCAGACGAACCGCCGCACGGGCGAGCGGAAGGTCATCTATCCGTTTCAGCAGGCGGAAAATAGCTGCCAGCGTATCCTTGCGGAGCTGCGCCAAAGGACGCCGCAGCATGTGCCTCTCGTGGGCAAGGCGGTCTGGTTCACCTCCGTGGAGATTCCTAAAGGCAAGCCTTTGCCGTTGGAGTCGCCGCGCGACATTATCCTCGATGCGGGCGATTTGCGTGAGCCGAAAGCGAAATTGGAGAAGATTTACAGCTATTGGCGCAAGTTGTTTCGCATTCCCGAGCGCGTGCAGTCGCCGAGCGTGTTCAAGCAGATCGTTCGGACACTGCAGCCCGTGTTTCGCATCGTGGAAACGATTTCATCCACATCTCAGGCAGTTGAGCAGTCGACGGCGCGTCTGACGAACGCGCAGTTCGCGCTCTTGGAGTATTTGACCGATCAGCGAACGGCGGCGATTCACGGCGCTGCGGGCACGGGCAAAAGCCTGCTGGCGGCGGAGAAGGCGCGCATGTTGGCGCGTGAGGGGCAGAAGGTGCTCTACCTTTGCTTCAATGAGTTTCTTTTCGAGCGGCTGCGTTCCTGTCACTGGGATGAAAAGATCACGATACACAACGAGCGCACGTTGGCGGAGGAGTTGATGTCGGAGCGGAATTTGCCGCTCACGACGGTGCTGCGCGAGTTCGAGGCGTTCTTTCAGAATGAATTCGATGATACGCTGTGGGAGTATCCGAACATCGTCGTCGATGAGGCGCAGGACTTCCCGAGCGCATTGCTCGAACATCTCGCGCTCTTGGCGGAGCTACATGACGGAGCGTTCTACCTGTTTTATGATCGCGGGCAGACGATCATTTCGCGCCGCCCGACAGGGCAGACGCAGCAGACGGCGGCAGAATGGATCGATGCGCATATGGACTGCCGGCTCGTTCTCTATCGCAACTGCCGCAATACGGCGGAGATTGGGCGCACGGTGCAAAGCTTTCTCGCGGGCAGGCACAAGAATTATCTCAATGCCATCCATGGTAAAAAGCCTCGTGCCGTATTCGTTTCCGATGCAGAAGCGCTTGCAGCAGCCGCCGCCGATTTCGTGCGCCGTATGAAGAGCGAGGAGAAACTGGAACTTCAGGACATCGTGATCCTCACGGTGAGCACGCTGGAAAAGAGTGTGCTCGCAGGCGTGACATCGCTTGCAGGGATTCCTCTCGCTCATCAGCCGGCGGAAGGAAGGGTCTGGTTCACGACAGTGCGTCGCTACAAGGGATTGGAGGCGAAGGCCGTCCTCCTCATGGATGTGCATGTGTCGAAGCTCATGAAGCTAACCTGCCAACGACTCGTCTACGTTGGCAGCTCACGCGCTTCCACTTATCTTGAGACGATATTTCTTAATGATATTTCATCAGAGCAATATCTGATATTGGTCGAATCATTGGATGCCGATCTTGAGCCGTCTCCGAAAGGGGTGGCGAAGTGGCTTGGTATGGAATGCAACATAGATGCATGACGTTGTTTGGCCGCGGTATCTTCTAGACATGAAAATTCACGTCTGTTGCAGGGCGTATTTTGCAGCGGCCGGAAGGCCGGAAGTTCTTATGGTCGTATTTCTGGAAGCCGTTCGCGCCGTTGTGAGGATAGGTGCATTCAATAGTACCAGTATGCCTTGATGCGACCCTCCTAAGGAGTGTATGCAAAATTCAAAGATTTGATTCTTGGGAATGACCACAGTCGGATGATGTCCGCGCATGGTGCTTGTTTCATATCGCCACATATCCGATTTGTATTTGCTGAGACGTATGATGGCAGTATAGATGAAGTAGTCTAGCTTTGTGCAGTCTATATAAGTGTCCCCATGGAAAAGAACTATGTGCTGAAATAAAGGAGTTCGCTCTTATTGGAACGAATAAATACCTATGATGTCTTATTCGATAAGGGGATTTGTTGCGTATGGAATGATGAAATACTCTGTAGATGATTGGGCTGGAGGTCGGGAGGTGATTCAGACGAGCAGCTTGGTGCCGGTTTTTTCCAAAGGACTGGTTGGATTATGGGGAAAAGATGGGAAATTACCTCCTGCCCCTTTTGTGCAGGAGATCTATCTAACGCATTTTTCAGTAGCGGGAACTTGGTATGTCTCCGATTGGCAACAGCTTGTTTCGAAAATGATTGCAGGTATGCAGCTTTCCTTATTGCGGGAGCCGGATAACTCATACGACACTTTTGCTATACAGGTTGTGGATGTGCAAAAACGCAAACTAGGATATATGCCGCGTCGTATGAATCATATTCCTGCGCGTTTGTTGGATGCAGGGAAGCTCCTTTATGTTAAGATCACTCATCTAAATTTACAGGATATGGTGCTCGAAGTAGATTTATTTATGCGAGAGTGAATTTTATGAATAAAATAGTGATTATTCATGAGGAATATGTGCGATTGAAAGAGCAGCAGAAGGACGCGCTGGAAAGGTTGAGTAGATTGATTTGCGTGTACGATGATATGCTCTTGCAGCAAAAACCACATCTGGAAGCCTTGTACGCAGAATCCTTCGGTGCGTTGGAACAAGCTTGCTATGCCTCTTATATACAGGAAGCGGCACTTCGCAGAAAAATCGATTTGGTTCGTATCTATCTGAATCGTGATACTGAACCTGATTTCGAGGCAGTCGAGGAACAGCTTCGCGTGGAGTTTCAGAAATATGAGGAAGAACTAAAGAGAATGGAAGCAGAGCATCAGACTGCCTTGCTGACGCTTTCTGCCCGGGCTTTATCTGAGGAAGATACGAAACGGCTCAAGCAGCTTTATCGATTTTTGGCGAAGAAGCTGCATCCGGATTTGAATTCAGAGCAAACGGAGAAGGTCAAGGGGCTGTGGCAGAGAGCGATGGATGCGTATCGCATGGGAGATTTGACGAAACTTGAGATTCTTGCCGAAATTGTCGAAGTTGATAAGATCAAGATTACGGAGGAGGATAAAAAGGCAGAAGAGGATGCTCTGGAATGCTTGCAGGCACAATTGAATAAAACGCGAGAGCAGATCGATTCCTGTCTGATCGCGATTGAGCGCTTGGAGATGGAATCGCCTTTTAAATTTGAAAAGCTCTTGCATGATCCGCCTGCAATCATTGAGCGACGTCGTGAAATTCAAGAACGAAAGAAAGCATATGACGAGAAGATCAAGGCTCATGAGGAATATTTGGCGTTGCTCTTATGTGAAAAGCCGATGTATGTGCATTGAAGAAGATTGTGGCCTTACGGGAAAAGAATGTTCATGGAGGCTGGCGAAGTATGAAAAATTACTTGTGTCACAGTTGAAAAACAAAGAACCGTCGAGTTCTTACTGCTTGCTGAAATAGATTTTCCGCACATTGTTTCGCAAATCCTCCAAGTTGCTCGGGCGAAAGCGGATGTTGTAGCCGATGAAGAGGGGGGAGGTAGCGAATCTCGGCATGATTTTGGCACGTAGGATGCCGTTCTCCTGGTAAAAGAAGATGTTGTAACTGTTGCATCGCTTGTTGAAGTGGTGCATGAGATAGTCGACGGCAATCTGTATGTCGTCGGCTACGGTGTCCAGGGGTTCGTTCGTCTTGGGCACGACATTGAATTCGCTGAAGCCGATGCGCGGGCATGTCGCGATGTTGAAGTCGACGTCGTTTTCCTCGTGTATGGTCAGTCCCTCGAATTCCAGGGGGTCGAAGGTCAGGTTTTCGTTGAGCGAGTGGAAGCCGACAATCTGCATGTGGGGGTGACGCAGCGTACCGCCCGAGAGGGGGCCGAAATTCTTGAAGAAGATGACGGTCTCGTACTTTCCCGAATTCTGCATCTTCTGCCAGTGATGCACGCCGAAACGAATGAGGCGGTGCATGTGTTCGGCGGAATAGTCGGGCATGTCGGAGTGACAGACTTTGCTCTCAATGAGAACGAACTGGTCGGCGTCTTCGATGACGTTGTACTTGTTCTTGAGCAGCACGAGGT
>ERZ773083.1970-NODE-1970-length-13276-cov-20.429166_pt1 | contig 13276 bp, 11 predicted proteins | sample MGYA00511465_ERZ773083 | MGnify/ENA primary metagenome ERZ773083 (study PRJEB29015, sample SAMEA2738001) | human oral metagenome | biome: human oral; feature: human-associated habitat; material: dental | place: China | collected 2060 ... | reverse complement strand
TCGCCACGGCCACCGCATCGGTCGGCGCGAGCGCGGCGCCGATGATGAGCGCAACGGGCCAGCTGTAGACACCGACGAACGAATGCAGCACCCATGCGACGGCGAACGCCGTGAAAACGACCAGCGCCGTCCCCGTGAGCAGAATCCCGCGCAGCCGCGTGCGAACCTCCCGCCACGAGGTGTTCCTCGTTTCCCAGAAAAGCATGACCGGCAGGAAGATCTCCAGGATCACGTGCGGCGGCAGGCCGAGCTCTCGAACGTCGTTCAGCTGATGCGCCGGCACGAGCGCCAGCGCCAAGCCCAGGAATATAAGCAAAATGGCGGGAGGAACTCCCAACCTGTGAGCCAGGACGTTTCCCAGAAAAATCGCCGCGGCGACGGCGATGATCACTTCGAGCACGTTGTTTCCTTCGATGAGGGATCTGGTGTCGGCGAAATCGCCATGAACGAAACGGCGTCGTCTGGTCTCGATGTGCCGTAGTCGGCAAGCGCGTTGAATCGGCGGACCGGCGCGACGCCGATTTATATTATCCTCCCTGTTTGTGCCTTTCAATGAACTCAACGACCGCCGCATCGATTTCTCTGCTGTGCCCGGTCATGAGATGGCCTCCCGTTTCGAAGATCTTCGTCTCGAGATTCGGGTAGCGGTGAAGCGATCCTTCCACTTGGCCTGCGGGACCTTTGAAAGGCGCCATTCGATCGTCTTTCGCGTGCAAAAGCAGCACAGGAAGGTGCATTTCCTCAATCGGGTACGCCTCAAAGTTCACGGCCATGTCGCGATTGACAATTCGGGCGTCGAGATCGGCGCCTTCTTTTCGCTTCGACAGCGGCAACATGCGGTGGACGACGTCGGCCTCCATCCCGTAGAGCCTCCTGTAGATAGGAAAAGCAAGCCACATAGACAGGTCGTGATTCATGATCGGCGGCGGCCCCATCAGACCGGGAATCTTGGCCGGCTTCTCGTTCCACGGCGCGGTAGAGCAGTACAGGATCAAGCCTTTCGCTCGCTCCGGGAAATCCAGGACGAAGCGGATTGCGGGCGTCCCGCCCGCCGAGGCCCCGAGAATGAAAACTCGTTCGATCCCCAAGAGATCGAGAAGCTCGACGTATGCTTCCGCCTGTTCCCTCGGCGTTCCTTCTCCTTTGACGGAGCTGCCGGGGTATCCGAAGCGGGAGGGCGCAAGAATGCGATATCTCGACGACAGGCTCCCGACGTTCTCCAAGGCCTGGTCGTAGCCTCCATAGAGGCCGTGGACGGAAAGGAGCGTCTCCCCCGCCGCCGGATTCCGGCCCTTGCCATCGAGCGCCTTGCCGTCCAGCCCGTTGCCGCTCGACGTCTTGTCGTCCAGTCCCTTGCCGCTCGGCTCTTTGCCGTCCAGCCCGTTGCCGCCCGACGTTTTGTCGTCCAGTCCCTTGCCGCTCGGCTCTTTGCCCTCCAGCCCGTTGCCGCTCGACCCCTTGCCGCTCGGCTTCTCATCGCTCAAGCACATGCCATCCGAGGCCTTGCAACTTGGCCCGCGGTCGACGTACGTCATCTTGCCGTAGCTCAACATCGCCGTTTCAGCGGCGCAATCCTCCAAGCGCCCTTCGGCGTCCTTCACAGCCCGTTTCAGTCGAAGAACGGGAACGAATACGCCTGTTACGACCGCTGCGGCGCAGGCTGCAAGAATGGCTTTGCCTGCACTCATGGCTTCCTTTCCCCCTTTTGCGCGTTGAGCTTTTGCACGTCTGTTTTCGGCGTGTGCGAGTCTTTGTCCTGTTTGGTTGCGTCAAGTTTCCGCGCGTGCGTCGTCGGTCCATCAGACTTTCGCGTGTCTGCCTTTCTTCCGGCAGGATCCCGTGCGTGCTCCATTCTTTCGCCAAGATCGCCCGTCGCGCCTCGCGCGCCAGGACTTCGCATGTAAGTGAAGCAGAACTCCTCGACGATCATCCGCAGTTCTTCCTTGGCCGTTTTCACTTCAGAAGGGCGCATGTCGTATTTTTGCAAAAGATAAAATATAGGCGTGTAGAACCGCAAGGCGAGAATGTGTGGGTCCCGCCGCTCGATGAGCCCGGCCCCTATGAGCTCCGCAAACACCCTCTCCTCGTGCTCGATCGCGCCATCGACGAACAGCCTCTCGAATTCTCGATTCAGCTTCGGCTCGCGATGGCGTTCGAGCGTCAACATCCTTCGAAACCCGGCGGCGACGTCGTCTTGCAGATAGAAAACGAACAGCTGCGTCGCGAAGCCGACGATGCCCTCGACGTCGACGTCGGCATACGAAACCTCGGCTCCGGCCGAACCGGGGAGGCCTATGGCGACGCCGACCTCCGCGACCCTTTCGGAGAAGAACTCTGCGCAAGCGTCGAAGATTGCCTGCTTGCTTGCGTAATGCTTGTACAACGACGGCGGCTTGACGCCGACCGCAGCCGCGATGTCTGCGACGCGGACCGCGCTGTATCCCCTCTCGGAGAACAGCGCCAGCGACTCCCTGAGTATCTTTTCTTTGGTTGGCGTCATCGCAAGCCCCTCTGGCCAATAGAAGTTAGCCGCATTGTCTGCGCTTCATCTTAGGCTAACGTTCATTAGCCTTCAAGCGTTGCGGAACAAACTGGAGGTCGTCAATCGTGCAGTAGGCTCTGCGCAATCAGGGCAGCGACGAGGCCTCCTCGACGTCCCGCCAAGAGAGCCGAGAATTGATCAGATGGACTCCGACGGGCAACATTCTGCCCTGACCAACGGAAAACGCAGAACGTTGAACGGAATAAATGCCGTTGCCCGCTTTCAAAGACGATGGCGTACCTTTAGCGATCGCAGATGGCCGAAATACCCTGATTTATGTGCAAGAAGGAAACTGGTGGAGCTAAGGGGATTCGAACCCCTGACCTCTTCCATGCCATGGAAGCGCGCTACCAACTGCGCCATAGCCCCGAGCGGACTCCTCAATATTACGGACTCCCCCGATGCTTGGCAAATTACGGTTAGGAGACGCCGCTCACGAACGGGCCGCACTTGCCCACGAACGGGGAACTACTGCGTGGGCGTGCGAACCTCGTCGGACTTGCCCACGCCCACGTTGTAAGCGGCGATGCGCCAGGCCGGCGGACCCACACGCAAGGGCTCCAGAATCGCCCAGTTGCAATTGGACATCACTTTCAGGCCCATCCATTCGCCGGGCGCCTCGCCCAAAAGCGAGATCGTTGCGAGTTTGATGGCGGCGCCGTGGGAGGCAACCACGAGCGTCCCGTTCGTCTTGGCCGCCCAGTCCTCGATCGCTCGGCTCGCCCGACGGCCGACGTCGGCCTGCCGTTCGGCGCCCACGCCCTCGGGTTCCTTGGCCTGCCGCCAAGCGCGGTACTGCTCGGGGAACCTCTCTTCGATCTCCGCCCCGGTCAGCCCCTCGAAAAGCCCGAAGGAACGCTCCTTGAGGCGGTCGTCCGCTTCGACGTCGACTCCGACGAGTGACGAAAGCGCCTCGGCCGTCTGGCGCGCCCGGGCGAGCGGCGAGGAGACGATAAGCGAGGGCTCAAGCGGAGCGAGGGCGGCAGCCGCTTCGCGCGCCTGCCGCAAACCCGTGTCGTTGAGGGAAAAGTCCCTGGCTCCCTGGATCCTCCCCGTAAGATTCATGTCGGTCTGGCCGTGCCGCCACAAGACCACTCGCGAAGCGCTCATGCCCGGGGCGCTTCGACCGAAAGGCCAATGCTCGGGCAGTCGGCCCAGAGGCGCTCCAGCGCGTAGAAGTCGCGATCTTCATCCTGCTGGACGTGAACCACGAGGTCGCCGTAGTCGACGAGGACCCAATGGCCCTCGTCGAACCCTTCGCGTCGCTTTCGACGGACCCCGGCTTTGAGCAGTGCCTCATCCATCGCATCGACGAGGGACCTCACCTGCCGGTCGCTTGAACCGGAGACGACGAGGAACACTTCCGTGAGCACAAGCCTCTCCGAGACGTCGATCGCCGCAATGGTCGTCGCTTTGAGCTCGGCCGCGGCCTGGGCGGCTATTCTCGCCCACTCCAATGTCTCTTCGGACGCTGCCACATCACACCCCGAAACCGGGCGGGGCAACACTCGCCGCGGCTTCGAGCACGGGCTGCACGTCGCCGCCGGAGGCGACGAATTTGCGGACGATGAGCCCGACGGCGAGGCCGACTAGCAGACCGATGAGGATCGCCACGATTGTCATGAGCCATCCGCGGGGCTTTTCATCCTCCTCGGCGATGTCTCCCAGCTGCTCCTCGTACCCGCTCTCGACTGCCGCGGAGCCGGCCTCGGGATCGATGGATCTGACTTCGCCGGCGGGGCTGGGAACGGGAGCGAAATCGGAATACTTCTCCTCGCTGCCAGGCTCGCTTTCGCGCCGAAGCCTCTCCAGCAAAGGCGCCTTGAGCGAAGCCCGAGGATCGTACTGCTCTTCGGCCGTGGGGCGAGGCGGGACGTCGCCTTCATTTGCCTCCGGGAAACGGCTGGTTTGGCGGTCCTTGGTGTCGGGGCCTTCGTCTGCGCCGGCCCCGCTGCCGTCAAAACGGGAGAAGACGGAACTGCGCCCGGCGGCATCGAGCGCCTCGGCCTCGTTCTCACGAGAAGCCATCGGGTTGGCGAACGATTGAGTCGCATTCGGCGAAGAATGGGGCGCGCTCGGGATCGATTGGATCGAACTCGATGGCGTCGGCTGAACCGTTCCCGTCGTCGATTGGGGAGAGCTCGGCTGGTTCCGGAACGGCGTGCCTGTCTGGCGGCTGTCTGCGTGAGAACGGCCGTCCGCCGAGTCCGACCCCTTATGAGCCTCCTCCGGCGCGTCGGGGACGACGCCTGCAAAAGAACCGGTTGCCTCGGACGAAGCGGCCGGATCTGCACCCGGCTTCTGTCCCTCGGAGAGGGGCAGTCCGCCGGGCTCGCCTGACGCGCCTTTGCCGCCTTTGTCGTCGCCCTCTGCCGGCCAGCGGCCCTCGACGAGCCCGACCTCCGCCGCGGCCACCGTCGCGACGGGGGTGATGTTTCCCGTCGTGGAAAACCCTTCCGCGGGGGCCGCATGCCCGCCGTGATGTGTCGAAGTCCTGCTTGAATCCACATGCGACGCCCTCGACGCCGGCTCGTGTGCGCTGCCGGCCCTTTCGGGAATCGCCGACGGGAAACGTCCGTGCGCGCCGACGCCCTCCGTCGAACCGCCTGTGGAAGCGGTCTGTCCATGTCCGTCGGAAGTCGAGCTTCCGGAATCTTCTCGCGTCAGCCCCGCCTCGCGTTCACGCATCTCTTTGCGCGTCAGGCGCTTGAGACGTATCTCCGCGGTGGGGGTGAGATCGTCAAGTGGGGACGCGCCGTCTAGGATCGGCGCGAGAAGGCCCTTTGCCCTCATTTCGCGCCGTGACATCCTCGGCTGTTCGTCACTCATACATATTCCTTCCCGCTGCCCTGGGCGGCGTTTATCCCGACGCCAACGCCTCAGAGACGTCGTTCAAGGGTTTCAGTTTATCCGACTGACGCGGATATTCCGACTTTACATCGGCGTTTCGCCCAAAGCCTTGCCAGGTTTCCCACACGTCAGACCTCCTTGTAGAGCCGATACTTGGCAATGTACTGAACCACGCCGTCGGGGACCAGATACCACGGCTGAACGCCAGAAGCCACGCGCGCGCGGCAATCCGTGGAAGAAATCGCCATGGCCGGCACCTCCATCAGCGTAATTCCCTCGGGAGGAAGACCCGTCGTGTCCAGCTGGTGTCCGGCCCGCGTCACGCCTACGAAATGAGCCATAGACCACAGATCGTCCGAGTCTTTCCATTCGAGGATCTGCGGAAGCACGTCCGCGCCCGTGATGAAGAAAAAGTCCGCGTCCGGGTAGGCCTTTCGCAGATCGCGAAGGGTGTCGATCGTGTACGTCGTACCGCCGCGCTCAATGTCGACGCGGGAAACCGAGAACCGCGGATTCGAAGCCGTCGCGATGACCGCCATCAGATAACGGTGCTCCGCCAACGTCACCTTTCGGTCGCGTTTGTACGGCTGCCTGCCGGTGGGCACAAAAACGACCTCGTCTAGATTGAAGACGCTCAGCACCTCCGAAGCCGCGACTAGATGCCCGTGGTGAATGGGGTCGAACGTCCCGCCCATTATCCCGATGCGTCGCTTCCTTCCGGGGACGACGTCGATGGGAACCTGAACGTCGGTCTCAGGCACGGCCGCCTTCTTTCGCCTTCGACGCGAGAACCGCCTCCACGGCCCTCCGCGTCGCGCCTCCGTTTGTATATGCCATGTACGAAAGCCTACGCCGCTCCGCTTCTTTTCTCTCTCCGTCGATTCCGCTGCTAGCGCATAGCGATGAGGAGCCCGCGCACCGGGGAATAGTGTGGATGGAGGCAACGTTGACGCTTCCGTACAGGACCCAAACGAAAGGCAACAGGCAATGGCAACTCAAGCCGTCACGATCGACAACTTCAACGACACGATCAAGGAGGGAATCGTCCTGCTCGACTTCTGGGCCTCGTGGTGCGGCCCGTGCCGTCAGTTCGCGCCCGTTTTCGAGGCGGCTTCGGAGGCCCATCCCGACGTCGTGTTCGGCAAAGTCGACACCGAGGACCAGCAGGCGCTCGCCGGCGAATTCGGAATCACCTCGATTCCCACGGTCATGGCCTTCCGCGACGGCGTCCGCGTTTTCTCTCAGGCCGGAGCCCTTCCCAAGGCCTCCCTCGAGGACCTCATCAAGCAGGTCAAGGAGCTTGACATGGACGAGGTGCGCACCAAGATCAACGAGATGAAGGGCTGAGCAGCCTTTGCGCATCCTTGGGGCGGTCGGCGACGCGTCGACCGCCCCTTCGTTCAAGATCCACCGAGCCTGCTCGCGTCAACCGAGCCCGCTCGCGTCAAACAAAACAGCCCCGGAGCGGCTTGCCGTCCGTCACGCGGCCTCGATCTGGGCTCGCGCGGACAGGAGCGGGACGACGCCGCGTATGAGCGAGGCGAGATCCGTGGGAAGCGACGCGGGAAGGAAAATGAGGCCGTCGGCTGCCCCCGTGCCGATCCACCGCTCGAAGGCGTCGGCGACGTCGGACACCGTGCCCACAACGGAGGCCTTCCCCTGGAAGAGCGGGGCTCCGGCCATGTCCGCGACGAGGAGCGCGCGCTCGTTGGCAGCCCTCATCGATCCGGATATCACGATGCCCAGTTCCCCAAGGACCCTCAGGCTCCGCCCGTTGGAGGCCGCGAGCTCGCGAAGCTCCGAGCGAATGTCGCGCGCCCGATCGAGGTCGTCGGTGCGAACGCGCACCCCGTCCGCGAAGGCGGCCAGCGCTCCGAGGGAGATCGCATCGGCCACTTCGGCGTCGAGCTGCACATTCACGGGCATTCCGTTCGCGGCTATCTCCTCGGCCAGTCGCGCGACACCGTCGAGGTCGCTTTCTTCCGTCACTTCGACCGTCGGAGCAACGTGCTCGCCGTGTTGGGCGAGAATCCCGATTCCCTCTCGCGACACCGCGGCTTCTGCCGGGATCTGGACGTTGATTTTCCCGGCGTGCTGACTGAGCAGGCGAGCGGCCACTCGGGCGGCGTCAAGCTGATTCACATTGTCGGACCGGGTGCGAAAGGTGGCGTCGAAGCAAACGAAATCGATCCCGCCGCGCGTGGCAGCCTGGGCGCACGAGGCTATTCGCGGATAGCTCGCGTATTCGACGGGCATCTCGTTTCCGAACGCAGCTGCAAACGCCTCCGTTGTGACGGCGCCAAGAAGCGAGAGATCGACGCCCATGACGGCCTCGGCGACGCCCTCCGCCGAGGCGTCGTCAAGTTCCGACTCTTTCGTTGCAAGGCTAATTGTCATGACAATTTCCTTTTGCGCTCTCGATCCTTCGAGGTCCGGCCGACACCGGGGATCGAGCGACGCCGCGAGAACACGAAGACGCCCGACCGCCAACGTTCGAAGCCAAGCCCGCATCGGGCAAAGCCTCAAACGTTCAACCTACGAGTAAGTAAAACAGTCTCGTGTCCACATGGCAAGACCTCAGGCCGCAATGTGGAAGTTCTCACGCGTTATTCAACGTAGCATTACAAAAACTGCGGTTTATCGCTCAGGGTCAGTCCATAGTCCCGACTCGCGCTCCATCTGCAGTTCTTCTCGGGCCTGCGCCTTCGCATCCATGCGGTCGTGATAGGCAGCCTTGCGTTCTTTTCGCGAAGCCCGGGGGCGCTCGTCGAAGCGGAGATCCGTCCCCCGCGGCCCCAGAAGCTCCGCTCCGGTCTGAATCGACGGCTCCCAGTCGAAAATGTATCCGGAATCCTCGGGGCCGACCACGACCATCGCGCCGGCCTGCGCCCCGGCTTTCACAAGGGCGTCTTCAATGCCGAGCACGTTGAGGCGGTCCGCGAGATAGCCGACTGCTTCGTCGTTGTCGAAATCCGTCTGGCGGACCCATCTTTCGGGCTTGTCGCCGCGCACAACAAAGAAGTCCTCGCCGTTCTTCGTCTTCCGCGAAAGGGCGAAGGCGCTTGCGCGATCCTTGGCGCGAACCTCGACCCGCGGTTTCGACTCGACGGGAACAAACTCGCGGGCCTGGGCCACCGCCGCCGCCAAAGCGAAGGAAAGCTCCCGCAAACCTGTGTGCGTCACGGCGGAGACGATGAAGACCGGATAGCCAGAGAGCTCGGGGAGCACGAATTCAGCCAGTTCTTTCGCCTCGGGGACGTCGGCCTTGTTGAGAACGACGACGCGTGGCCTGTCTGCGAGCGGGGCCCGCCCCTCTTCCTGAGGCAGCCGTCGGGCGTATGCGGCCAGCTCCGACTCGATGGTCGCCAGATCGGAGAGAGGATCGCGCCCCGGCTCGAAGGTGGCGCAGTCAAGGACGTGGACGATCACCGAACAGCGCTCAATATGCCTGAGGAACTCGAGCCCGAGGCCCTTTCCGTCGGATGCGCCCGGAATGAGCCCTGGAACGTCGGCTATCGTGTAGCGTTCGTCTCCGGCCTGCACGACGCCGAGGTTGGGAACGAGCGTGGTGAACGGATAGTCGGCGATCTTCGGGCGCGCTGCCGACATCGCGGCGATGAGCGAGGACTTTCCCGCACTCGGGAAGCCGACAAGCGCGACGTCGGCGACGGATTTCAGTTCTAGGACGACCTCGCCTTCCTCGCCGGCGTCTCCGAGAAGGGCAAATCCCGGCGCCTTGCGCTTGGGCGAGGCGAGTGCGGCGTTCCCCAGGCCTCCTTGACCGCCGCGGGCCGCGACAAATCGCTGCCCCGGCTCGACGAGGTCGGCCAGAACTTCGCCGTCGGGCCCCTTCACGACCGTCCCGACGGGAACGTTGAGCACCCGGTCTTCGCCGTTGCGGCCAGACCGCATGTCGCCGGCCCCGGGCGTCCCGGAGGGGGCCTTCTGATGGGGGGCGTGATGGTATGTGAGAAGGGTGGTCTCCTGGGGGTCGGCTTCGATGACGACGTCGCCTCCCCGCCCTCCGTTTGCGCCGTCGGGTCCGCCCAAGGGCTTGAATTTCTCTCGACGCACGGAAACGCATCCGTTTCCGCCGTCACCCGCCTTGACGTGAAGCGTCACGTGATCGACGAAGCTGGCCATCTTCCCCTCCTATGCAAAGGCCCATGCGAAAAGGGGCGGAAGGACGCGCCTTCCACCCCTATTTGCTCGATTGCTTTCAGGCCTCCGCAGCGACGATGTCGATGACCTTGCGATCGCGGCGGGTGCCGAACTTGACGTGACCGGCGGAGAGTGCGAAAAGCGTGTCGTCCTTGCCGCGCCCCACGTTGACTCCCGGATGGAAGTGAGTGCCGCGCTGGCGGACGATGATTTCGCCCGCGTTCACGAGCTGGCCGCCGAAACGCTTGACGCCGAGGCGTTGGGCGTTGGAATCGCGGCCGTTGCGGGAGGAGCTGGCGCCCTTCTTATGTGCCATCTCGAAAACCTGCCTTCTGAATAACGTTGGGTGAAAAGGTCACTTGATTCCGACGACCTTCAAGCGGGTCAGCTTCTGGCGATGACCCTGACGCTTGCGGTAGCCCGTTTTGTTCTTGTATTTGACGATCGAGATCTTCGGCCCTTTTTCCTCGCGCACGATCTCTGCCGTCACCTTCGCGGAGATGCCGTCGGCAGCCGATGTGATCTTCTCACCGTCAACGAGCAGGACGGGCTCGAGCTCGACGGTGTCGCCGACCTCTCCGTCCAGCCTGTTCACGACGACGACGGACCCGACGGACACCTTCTCTTGGCGGCCGCCGGCCTTAACGATCGCGTACACCACGTTACTGCTCATCTCTGTTGATTAGGACTGCGCTCGCTCCTGCGGCGCAACTGACAATGGGGCGCAAGCGCGCCGACGCTCAAGTTTACTGGTGCAACCGACTGCCGGGCAAGTCGAACGGCGCCCCATGTCGCTATGCAATGCGCCACGCACGACGACGCGGAGGCGCGGCGTACGGCCCGCTTGGAAACAGCCCTTCCCGCGGCTGCCCGGCCCCGCGCACAGCTCCCGCAAAGCGGCGCGCACAGGCCCTCACGAGGCGGGGAAGCTGAGAATCGCGGGCCCCGCCGAAGGAGTGATCGTCCCCGACGAGGACACGCGCCTCGTTCGCGACCTCGAACTTTCCGAGGCCGGGGAGCCCGCTTCGCCTTGTTCGGGCGCGCCGCCAGGACTGAAAGACTCGGCGCGCTCGGCAAACTCTGCCCGGCTTTGCTCCGACGCCTTGCCGGGAATGTCCGCTTGGCCCGCTCCATCGGCCTCGTCTGCCTCAGCGGCCTGCACGGAGGCCGCCTTCCCGCGTTTGCCCTGGACGCCCTTCGCCTTTTTCGTCCCCTGCTTCTTCGCGGACGCCTTGGTTCGATTGCGCGCCTTCGCCGCTCCCGGCTTCGAGTCCTCGCCGTCTTCGGCCGTCCGTTCCTCGGCGTCGTCGGCGCTCTTGGCCGAATCCTGCGCGGAGTCCGAATCGCCCGGCTCGGAATTTTCGTCGTGCTTCGATTGGGCGGCTGCGGCGATGGAATGCAGCGCCGCCTTCACGTCGTCGTGCTTGGGGCCTTCGTCTCGGGGCTCGGAAGCCGACTGCTTGGCGGCCTGCTTGTTTCGCGCGCGCTTGTCGGCGCCGCCGTCGCCCCTTTCGACCGGATTCGAGTGGATGATATATCCGCGCCCCTCGCACGCCTCGCACACGGTCGAGAAAGCCTCGACGAGCCCCTGCCCGACCCTCTTGCGGGTCATCTGGACGAGGCCGAGAGACGTGACCTCGGCGACTTGGTGGCGCGTGCGGTCGCGCCCAAGGCATTCGACGAGCCTGCGAAGGACAAGCTCGCGGTTGGCCTCCAGCACCATGTCGATGAAGTCAATGACGATAATCCCGCCGATGTCGCGCAGACGCAGCTGACGGACGATCTCCTCGGCCGCCTCGAGGTTGTTCCTCGTCACCGTCTCCTCCAGCGTGCCGCCGGCCCCGGTGAACTTGCCGGTGTTGACGTCGATGACGGTCATCGCCTCGGTTCGGTCGATGACCAGCGTTCCGCCCGACGGCAGCCACACCTTCCGGTCGAAGGCCTTGGCAAGCTGCTCGTCGACTCTGTGAGAGGCGAAGATGTCCGAGGCCCCGGTCCAGTGCTCCAGGCGTTGGGACAGCTCGGGGGAAAGTTCGGCGACGTACTCAGAAATCGTCCGCCACGCCTTGGCCCCCTGGATCTTCAGCGACTGGAAATCCTCGTTGAAGATGTCTCGGACCACCCGGACGGCGAGCTCCGGCTCCCCCTTGAGGAGCATGGGGGCCCCTTTGGTGTTCTTCGCCTTCGTCTGGATGTCCTGCCAGGTCTTCGCGAGCCGTTCGACGTCGGCGCGCAGCTGATCCTCGGACGTGCCCTCGGCCGCCGTCCGGACGATGACGCCGTGCTCGGCGGGGACGATCTCACGCAGCAGACGCTTGAGCCTTTGCCGCTCTTTGTCTGGAAGCTTGCGGGAGATCCCCGTCATTGCCCCCGAAGGGACGAGGACGAGGTGGCGGCCGGCGAGGGTGATTTGCGCGGTCAGGCGGGCGCCCTTGTGACCGATCGGATCCTTCGTCACCTGGACGACGACCGTGTCGCCCGATTTGAGAGCCTGTTCGATGCGGCGGGGCCTTCCCTCCAGCCCGGCGGCCTCCCAATTGACCTCGCCGGCATAGAGGACGGCGTTTCGGCCCTTGCCGATGTCGACGAACGCCGCCTCCATGGACGGAAGCACGTTCTGGACCCTGCCAAGGTAGACGTTTCCGACCATCGAGACCTGCGTGTGGCGGGCGACGTAGTGTTCGACGAGAACGTCGTCTTCCAAAACGGCAATCTGGTTGAGCCCGTCCTGCTCGCGAATGAGCATCTCACGCTTGACCGATTCGCGCCGCGCCAAGTACTCGGACTCTGTGATGGTGTGGCGGCGCCTGCCCGCCTCACGGCCTTCCCGGCGACGCTGCCGTTTCGCCTCGAGTCGAGTCGAGCCCTTGGGAATGCTGACCTCGTCGGAAGCCGAGTCCGAGGAACGGGCGCGCCGACGTCGCCGACGCGTACCTGCCTCCGCCGAATCGCCGGAGTCCTTGCCCTTCGCGTCTTTCTGCTTCGGGGGCTCGGGCTTCTCCTCTGCCGCCGCATGGACGTCCTCGGAGGCGTTCTTGCGCCGTCCCCTCGTTCCGCGCTTGCGGCGCCGCGGCTCGGAGCCCTCCTGTTCCTCGGACGAGCGCGCGGAGCCCTCGCCGGCGCCGCGCTCGTTCTTCTCCGCCTTCTGCTCCGGATCGGACTTCGCCGAGGCCCGCTTCCTGGTCCGAGAAGGGGACGACGCCGGCTCCGACGGCTCCTCGGCCGACTTGCGCTTGCGAACGCGCACCCTGCTGACGTCGGGTTCCTGGAAAAGCAGAGCGGTCATTCCCATCGGCGGGGCGTCTTCGGGAACGGAGTCCTCAGGCGACGAAAACTGCGGCGTCGCTCCCGCAGAGCGTGCGGCCGCGCCCGAATCGGAGGCTCCTTCGGCGATGACCTCAAGCGATTCGACGACTTCTTTGGAGGGAGCCCTCCTGCGGGGCCTGCGCTTGGGCTCCAGCTCCGCGAGCGACTGGGCGACGGCGCTCGTCGCATCCTCCGTCGATTCGGCGTCGGCCTGTTCGGAATCGGAGGCTCTGCGCCGGGTGCGCGCAGCGGGCCGCCGCACGCGGGCGGAGCGAACCGCCTTTCCTCCGTTTTCGCCCTGTCCTTCTTGACCCGTCCCGCCTTGGCCGTCGTTGTTCGAGGCGGCTTCGTCTCCCCGGCCCTCGCCGACGGGGGACGCTGGCCCGTTGTGCGGATTTTCCCGCTCGTCCGTAACAA
>ERZ773083.1966-NODE-1966-length-13291-cov-3.540269_pt1 | contig 13291 bp, 9 predicted proteins | sample MGYA00511465_ERZ773083 | MGnify/ENA primary metagenome ERZ773083 (study PRJEB29015, sample SAMEA2738001) | human oral metagenome | biome: human oral; feature: human-associated habitat; material: dental | place: China | collected 2060 ... | reverse complement strand
ATAAGGTAAAGCGCCTGGTCTTTGTCTCTTCGCCGAGCATTTACGCCGGGAAATGCGACCGCCTGAACATACGCGAAACGGACTGCGACGCCTCGAATTGTCTGAACTACTATATCGAGAGCAAAATTTTGGCGGAGAAAGTGCTGCGGGAGCAGCGGGGCGTTCCCTGTGTCATCATACGCCCGCGGGGCCTCTTCGGCATCGGGGACAGCAGCATCATCCCGCGGCTCATCCGGGCAAACTGGCGGAGCGGAATTCCGCTCTTTCGGGGTGGACACAATCTCGTGGACATCACCTGTGTGGAAAATGCAGCGCTCGCCCTGCGGCTTGCAATCGAGAGCGAGGCCGCGGCAGGGCAGGTTTATAATATTACGAACGGTGAGCCGCGGGAATTTCGGGCAATTCTCGAGGAACTTTTTCGGGCGCTCGGCGAAAAGCCGCGGTATTTGCGCCTGCCGCTCGGCTTCCTGTACGGTGTCGCATGCCTTGCGGAGCGGATTTACCGCCTGTTCCGTCTGAACGGAGAGCCGCCGTTTACGCGCTATACCATATGTACGCTCGGCTACAGTCAGACCTTGAACATTGAAAAAGCGGAGCGGGAGCTCGGCTATAGGCCGATAATCAGCCTAAGCGCGGGAATTCGGAAGTATGCGAAGGGAGAGCGATGACAGCGTTCAAGTCCATTGAGAGTATTCGCTACTATACCTGCGGATACTGCACCAACGATTTGCACACGGTTTTTCGGGGATACCCGCATGAAAAGCGGCAGTTTCCTGCGGGCGTCTTTTTAATTCGGCACGCGAGAGAGGGTTATATCCTCTTTGACACCGGCTATAGCAGTGAAATCTGTAAGCTCGGGCTTAAGGGAAGGCTCTACCATCTGTTCAATCCGACATTTGTGCGCCCGGCGGATGAGATTCGGAATCAACTCATGGCGGACGGCATTCAGCCGGAGGAGATACGCTACCTCTTTCTGTCTCACTTGCATCCGGACCACATCGGCTGCGTGAAGCACTTTCAGTCGGCGCGGATTGTGCTGAGCCGGGATGCCTTTTTGTGTTATCGCCGCAACCGGCTCGGGGATTTGATTTTTCAAAGACTCTTACCGCCCTGGTTTGCGGCGCACTGCACGGTGCTTCGGCGGGAGCAGCTTCGGGAAGAGAAGAATGAGTATTTTTCTTACTGCGATTTTTTTAGGGACGGGAGCCTTCTCTTAACGCAGATGGACGGACACGCGCGGGGGCAGCTCTGCTGTCTGATAGAAAATAAGATCTTTCTCGGGGCGGATGCAAGCTGGGGCAACGAATTCGTGGGGCGGGCAAACGAACTCCGCTTTCTTGCGCGGCTTGTGCAGGATGATATGCGCGCCTATCGGGAAAACGATCGCATTCTTTCGCGCATGCGCTCGGACGGCATACGGCTTTGCTTTAGCCATGACCGCGGAATCGAGGAGGTCATCCGGGGATGAGAGAGCGTTTGGCGGTCGTTTGGTATTTTATCCGGGCGCGCTACTTACGGCGCTTCCGTACGAGAAAGGCGCTTAGGAGCTATCAAAAGCAGCGGGTGCTTCGGCAACTCGCCTATTTAAAACAGCATTCCCCGTATTTTAAGGCGCTTTCCGTTCATAGCTTCGAAGACTTTCGGAAACTGCCCCTGATGAACAAAGAGTTCATGATGGAGCATTTCAATGCGCTGAATTGTGTCGGCATAGACCGGGACGAGGCACTTTCTCTCGCAATTGACGGCGAAAAGCAGCGGGAATTTTCGGAGAAACTCGGTGTTATTTCCGTGGGGCTGTCCTCCGGAACCAGCGGGGCACGCGGACTCTTTTTGGTGAGCGACAGGGAGCGGGCGCTCTGGGCGGGAACGGTGCTCGCCAAGTTTTTGCCGAAGGGAAAACTTTTCGGGCACCGCATCGCCTTTTTTCTTCGCGCGGACAATAATCTCTACGAGACCATCGATTCCAAGCTGATCCGGTTTCGCTACTTTGACCTCCTGAGAGACATGGGAGAGAATCTTTCGGAACTCGCGGACTACCGTCCGACTTTGCTGGTCGCGCCGCCGTCGGTCTTACTCGGCATCGCGCGGGCCATGGAGCGCGGAGAACTTAGAATCAATCCCGAAAAAGTAATCTCGGTCGCGGAAGTGCTGCGCGCGGAGGATGCCGCCTACCTAAAGGTACAATTCGGGCTTCCCTTCATCCACCAGGCCTACCAGTGTACGGAGGGCTTCCTCGGCTATATCTGCGAATGCGGGAATTTTCACTTAAACGAGGAACTTGTGCTGATTGAACGAGAGTATCTGGACGCGCACCGCTTTGTGCCCATCGTCACGGACTTTACGCGGCAGTCGCAGCCCATCGTCCGCTACCGCCTGAATGACATTTTGGTTGAGAAAAAGGGGCACTGCCCTTGCGGGAATCCGGCAACTCTGATTCGATACATTGAGGGAAGAGAAGACGATGTCTTTTATTTTGCGGGCATTCGTCGAAAAGAGGTCGCGGTCTTTCCGGACTTCATAAGCCGCTGCGTGATTTATGCGGAAGGAGTGCAAAATTATAAGGTCTTGCAGGATGGCAAAGCGCATGTGACGGTCTTTCTGGAGCGGGAAAGTTCCGCTACCTCAGCGCAAATTCGGCGGGAATTTGCGCGCCTCGCGGAAAAGATGAAGTTTCACTGCCCGGAAATCGCGTTCGCGCCCTATGTGCCTGATTTTCACAGAAAGATGAAGCGTGTGGAGCGGAAAATCGGGGGCTGAAAGATAAAGTTGAAACCGAAGCAAACGCTGGAGTGAGAACTGCGTCAAATGACGGAAGAGTAGGGATTGGAAAGGAGAGCAGGCAGAGATGAGAAACATCCGAATTGCGGGCTACGGAAAGTATGCGCCGGAAAACACGATGGAATTTCACGGGGAGTGCCGCTACCGCGCAAACGGGAGCGAGACGCAACTCGATATGGCGGTCAAGGCGGCGCGGCGTGCCCTTGCGATAGCGAAGATGCAAATCGAGGAGATTGACTGCATCGTCTCTGCGAGTGCGGTTATGATGCAGCCCATTCCCTGCAATGCGGCCTTAATTCACGAGCAGCTCGCAAAAGGCAGAAATATTCCCGCGATGGACATCAACTCGACCTGTACGAGCTTTGTGACAGCGCTCGACATGATGTCCTATCTCATCGCTGCGGGACGCTACCGGAATGTTCTGATTGTCTCGAGCGATATTGCCTCTGAGGGCTTAAATGAGGCGCAGCAGGAGAGTTATGAGCTCTTTTCGGACGGCGCCGCGGCCTTTGTCATAAGCCGCACGGAAAACGAGAAGCAAGGTGTCATGGACAGCATTATACGCACCTATTCCGAGGGGGCGCATTCCACTGAGATTCGCGGCGGCGGGACACTGCACTCCGCCATGAAGTACCGCACGGAGGACAGAGCGGACTACTGCTTTGACATGAAGGGGAAGAGCATCTTGAGTCTCAGTGCGAAAAAGCTGCCGGAACTCTTCCGGGAGTTTGAGGAAAAGAGCGGCATTTCCTGTTCGGAGGTCGATATCATTGTGCCGCATCAGGCAAGCAAGGCGCTCCCCTTTATCATGAGCCGCCTCGGCATCCCGGCTGAAAAGTATGTGGACCGGGTGAGGCAATACGGCAACATGGTCTCGGCTTCGATTCCCTATGTGCTCTGCGCGCTCCTTGAGGAGGGCAGGATAAAGGAGGGAGATCAGGTGCTTCTCTGCGGGACTGCGGCGGGACTCACTTGCAACCTGCTGCTGTTACAGCTCTGAGGCAGAAGATGCAAAGGACAATGAGAGGCAAACGGGTGGTCTTTTTTTCGACCCCGGCATACGGGCACCTGCAGGCTGTGTACCCGGTGCTCGCGCGGCTTGTCAGGGCAGGCGTTCGGGTAGACTGGTATTGCACCGAAGCGTACAGGGAGTTGGTCACGGCGACGGGCGCGCACTTTCATCCCTATTGTGTGGACTTTTCGCGCTATCCGCTCGACCGGCTGACGGCGGACTTTTTCTCGCTCTACCGCGGACTGCTCGCGCTGAACCGGCGCTGCTATCTGCGCTACAGGCGGGAAATCCGAGAGAATCCGCCGGATCTTTTGCTCTATGATTCGATGTGTTCGTTCGGAAAGAACCTCGCGAAACAATTCAGAGTGCCGTCCGTCTGTCTCTGCACGACCCTCGCCTACAATCTGCCTGTGTTGCTCGGGACAAATTTGCTGCTCCCGAGTCTGAAATTAATCGGACAGCATCTGCCGCAATTTTTAAAGCTATACCGGTGTGAGCAGCACTTTCGCAGGCGGGAAGGGCTGCCGCGCTGCAATCTTTTGGATCTCTTTGTCAATGCGGGCGATAAGACACTGGTCTTTACGCCCCGGGCGCTGCAGCCGTTTGTGCGGAGCTTTCCGCGCTCCTTTGTCTTTGTCGGAACCACGATACGAGACCGGTGCGGGAAGGGGTCTGTTTATGAGACATATGATATTTACCTCTCGCTCGGCAGTATTTTCGCGGCGCGCGCGAGCGAATTCGAGAGGCTTTTAGAGACCCCGCTGTTCCGGGAGAAAAAGGTGATTGTGAGCGCGGGAGCTGCCGCGGAGGATTTACAAAAGCGCCTCGGGCGTGCGCGGCTTACCTTTGTGCGCCGCACGGAGCAACTGTCTCTACTCAAGAAGACGCGGCTCTTTGTGAATCACGGCGGCTTAAACAGCGTCTATGAAAGTTTATACTTTGGCATCTTTCAGCTCTGCCTGCCGCAACAGGAGGAACAGAAGCTGACCGCACTGGTGGCGGAGCGAAAGAAGTTCGGCCTCTATGTGAGAGATTTTTCCGGCCTAACCGCAGAAAAAGTCGAAAAACGGCGGCGCGCATGGCAGACTGAGATACAAAAATACCGGCGAATTCTTCGCGCCGCGGACGGGACGACACACGCCTTTCGGGAAATTTCGAAACTGCTCTTCTCTACAGGATATCCGGACGGAAAAGGCATATACTTATAAAAATGCAACCGCTCTGCAAGAAGCATGTATAAAAACGACAGGACAATTCCATAAAATTGCACAAAAACAAAGCCATAAACTTGTGTATATAGACGGATAAAACAGTGTTATTCGTGTGGGACATAGCAATTATACACCACTAACAATAGGAAAGCATTGCCGCTATGGGGAAAATGAGGTATTATAGTAACGCTTGGTTTATGTGTATCAATACCACGGAGGATAAGCATGAAGTTCAAGGAAATGCGGTACGAGCGAATTTCGGTTGAGAGCATCGCCGAAGAAGAGAAGAAGCTGATCAAAGCGCTGCGGGAGGCAAAGACTTTTGCAGAGGCGGAGGCTGCCTTCCTCGCCATTGACAAGCTGGACAGACATGTATCGACGATGTCCGCCCTTGCATCGATTCGCCATTCGATTGACACAACGGACAAGTTTTACGACGAGGAAGAGAACTATTGGAACAATGCCTCGCCGCAGATTCAGGAGTACAGCCAGGAATGGACCAAGGCGCTGCTCGCTTCCCCCTTCCGCAAGGAGTTTGAGGAGAAGTACGGCAGCATCCTCTTCACCAATGCGGAGCTCGCGCTGAAGACCTTCTCTCCGGCGATTATCCCGGAACTTCAGCAGGAGAATGAGCTTGTCACCGCTTACGAGAAGCTGCTCGCGAGCGCACAGATTCCGTTTGAGGGCGGTGTCTATACCATTTCGCAGATGACGCCGTTTAAGAATGACCCGGACGATGCGAGACGCCTCGCGGCCTGGAAGGCGGAGGGACAGTGGTACAAGGATAACCAGGAAGAGCTCGACAGACTCTATGACAAGCTGGTGCACCTTCGGGATACCATCGGTAAAAAGCTCGGCCACGACAATTTCCTGCCGGTCGGCTACTGCCGCATGCAGAGAAACTGCTACGACAAGGCCGATGTCGAAAAGTTCCGCGAGGCCGTGCAAAAGTATGTGGTGCCGGTGGCGGTCAAGGTCTACGAGAGACAGGCAAAGCGCCTCGGCAAGACATATCCGATGAGCTACGCCGACAACGCGATGGAGTTTCGCTCGGGCAATCCGAAGCCGCAGGGCACGCCGGACGACATTGTCACGGCGGCAAAGCATTTTTACGAGTGGCGTTCTCCGGAGACCGCCGAGTTCTTCAATCACATGATTGACGATGAGCTCATGGATCTGCTCTCGACCAAGGGAAAGCAGGGTGGCGGCTACTGCTCGGAGCTTCCGGACTATAAAACCCCATTTATCTTTGCAAACTTCAATGGCACCCAGCATGATGTGGAAGTTGTGACCCATGAGGCCGGGCACGCGTTTGAGGCCTACTTAAACCGTGATCGCGTGCCGATGGGGACCGTAGCGCCAAGCCTTGAGGCCTGCGAAGTGCACTCGATGTCGATGGAATACTTTGCGGAGGCTTTTGCCGAGGAGTTTTTCGGCAAGGATGCCAAGAAGTATCTCTACTCCCATCTGACCGGCGGTCTGACCTTCATTCCCTACGGCACGATGGTCGATCACTTCCAGCACATCGTCTACGAGAACCCGGATTTGACTCCGGCCGAGCGGCATGCCAAGTGGAAAGAGCTGATTGGCATTTACCAGCCGTGGATGAAGCTCGACGGCGATATTCCGTTCTACGCAGAGGGACAGAACTGGCAGAGACAGCATCACATTTACTCGCTGCCGTTCTACTACATCGATTACTGCCTCGCACAGACGGTCGCACTCCAGTTCTGGAACCGGATTCAGAAGGATCAGAACGACGCGTGGAAGCACTACATGGCTTATACGAGTCAGGGCGGTAGCGTCGTCTTCACGGAACTGCTGAAGAACGCGGGACTCGACAGCCCGTTTGAGGGGGACTGCTTAAAGCAGGTCTGTGAGACAGCGGCGGCTTATCTGGACAATTACGATTTGTCGGATCTTGCCTGATGGGAATGTTCCGTACGCCCTATGACCGGGGCGGTGCTCTCTCGAAAGAGGCTATGCAGGAGAGGGCGGAGCGTTATCTGGATATGCGGGAGAAGGAGAGCGCAAAGCAGGAGAACCGGTTGATTGCAATCCGTTATCTTTTGCTCTGGCCGTTCGCGCTGCTGCCGGGGTTTCTTCCCAAGGTGGCGGTCGCACATACGGTGTTGCTCCTTTTGCCTTACGCGCTGGAACTGGTCTGTATGCTGCTCACGGGGATTACCCTGGTCGGCTTTGTACAGAATGCCACGGGCAGCGTGAACGGACGGCTCTATAGACAGCTGTTTACCGGGTTACAAATGCGGGCGGCGCTCGCCGGACTGTTCGGCGCACTGTTCTTTTTCGCACAGCTCCTCAGTATGTTGCTGAACCATAGCGCGCGGACACTGAGCGAGGGACTGGTGCTCCTGATGCAGTTCCTGTTTTTGCTGACCTTTGTGTTATTTTTCCGGCAGACGGACCGGGTGATTCGCAACTGGCGTCTGACGGAGTTATAAAAATCGGCATCACCGGAATGGCCCTGCAAGGGAGGGGCGTTCTGTTTGCAAGTCGTCGCGCATACGGTATGTGCGGCAACCAACAATCCGAAGGAGGAGAAGGGTATGAGAAAGACAAGACGTGTCGTTGCTTCCCTTTTAGCAGCGACCATGGCAGTTTCGCTTCTGGCGAGTTGTTCTTCGAAGAAGGACACGGGAGCCTCGGACGGAACACAGAAATCGGGGGATTCGCAGGCGGGTAATACCGGCGACAGCCTGGTATACGCAAGCGGTGAGTTCAACGGTAAGTTCTCGCCGTTCTTTTACGAGACTGTGCCGGATTCGGATATGGTCACGCAGTGCACGGCCGGCCTTCTTACCACAGATCGAAACGGCTCCGTCGTCCTGAAGGGCATTGAGGGCGAGACCAGAGAGTACAACGGCAAGCAGTATACCTACCACAGCATTTCGGATTGTACGATTACGGAGAACAGCGACGGCACCGTCTACTACGACTTTAAGCTGAAGGACGGCGTCAAGTTCTCGGACGGTGAACCGCTGACGGTCGACGATGTGATTTTCTCGATGTACGTCTATTCGGATCCGACCTATGACGGCTCCACGACCTTCTTTACCCTGCCGATTCAGGGTATGGAAGAGTACAGAACCGGTGTCGACACCCTCTTTAACCTGATGGTCAAGGCGGGCGAGAACAACACGGACTTCTCCAAGTGGACCGAGGATCAGCAGAAGAAGTTCTGGGAGTCCTATCACAAGGCTGCAGAGGCATTTGTGAAAGAAATCGTGGATTCCTGCATTGCGAGCGGCTCCAACAAGGAGGGCGACTCGATTGCGGCTGTCGCGGCAAATTACGGCTATCCGGATCTCAAGGCGGATGCGACCGCAATGGATTTCTTCAACGCAATGCTCGCCAAGTATGACGGCAGCGTGAAGGATATGTCCGACAAGGAGAGCGCGGGAACGCCGTTCTCCGAGCTCATGGATAACTACCAGGATTTCGCAATCGGTGTTGAGACCGGCACTTCCGCACCGAACATCAGCGGTATCCAGAAGACCGGTGACAATACGTTCCGCATTGTCACGACCAAGGTCGACGCACAGACCATCTACCAGATCGGCATTGTTGTTTCGCCGCTTCACTACTACGGCGACAAGGCGCAGTACGACTACGCAAACAACAAGTTCGGCTTCCCGAAGGGCGACCTCAGCCTGATTCGCGCGAAGACCTCGAAGCCGCTCGGCGCAGGCCCGTATGTCTTTGACAAGTACGAGAACGGCGTTGTCTCGCTGAAGGCAAATCCGTACTACGACCAGGGCGAGCCGAAGACCAAGAATCTTCGCATGAGCTACATCAACCAGTCCGACTATATCAACTCGATTCTTGCCGGCACGGCAGATGTCGCAAATCCGTCCTACACGAACGAGATTGCGGATGCCATCAAGAAGGCAAACAGCAACGGCGAAGTTTCGGGCGACAAGATTTACACGGTTGCGGTCGATGCACTGGGCTACGGCTACATCGGCATGAACTCGCACAACATCTCGGTCAACAAGGAGCCGGGCAGCGATGCTTCGAAGAACCTGCGCCGCGGCTTCGCGACCATTTTCGCAGCATACCGTGACCTCGCGGTCAGCACCTACTACGGTGACAGAGCGAGCGTCATCAACTACCCGATTTCCAACACCTCCTGGGCGGCACCGCAGCCGACCGACGACGGCTACGAGATTGCATTCTCGAAGGATGTAAACGGCAACCCGATTTACACTTCCGGCATGTCGGATGAGGATAAGTACGCAGCGGCAAAGAAGGCGGCGCTCGGCTTCTTTGAGGCGGCAGGCTACAAGGTTGAGAACGGCAAGATTGTCTCCGCACCGGAAGGCGCGAAGATGGAGTACACGGTCATGGTGCCGGGCAGCGGCACGGGCGATCACCCGTCCTTCATGATTATGACCGAAGCGCAGAAGGCACTCGCAGACATCGGCATGAAGCTCACTATCAACGATCTCTCCAATGTCTCCGATATGTGGAACAAGATTCAGGCCGGACAGGCTGAAATCTGGTGCGCGGCATGGCAGTCAACGCCGGACCCGGATATGTATCAGGTTTACTACTCCGATGTTGCAAACGGCGGCAAGCAGCACGGCGGTTCCACCTATCACTACCAGATTGAGGATGCAGACCTCGACAGCATGATCCTGCAGGCGAGAGAGTCGACCGATCAGGAGTACAGAAAGACACTCTACAAGGCTTGCCTTAACAAGATTGTCGACTGGGCTTGCGAGGTTCCGGTCTACCAGAGACAGGAAGTTACGACCTTCTCGGCAGAGCGCATCAAGACCGACACGATCACACCGGATATCACCTCCTTCTACAAGTGGTATGCGGAGATCGAGAACCTGGAGCTGAGCAAGTAAGTAGCTACGGAAATCCATAAATGTTGTTTTCGGGCAGTAACCGCATCCCCCGGTAACGCGAGGGATGCGGTTTTCCCGATATAGAAGCAGGAACCGCGAAGAGCGGTCGCCTGACCTGTATGGAAGAGCGGGTTTTTTATGAAAAAATACATTATCAAACGACTCTTATGGTCTGTCGTGATTTTGTTTATTGTCTCTTTTCTGATTTACGCGCTGATGCGGTGTCTTCCGACTTCGTATCTCGAGCAGATTGCGAGACAGAAATCACAGCAGCCCGGATCCAAGACTTTTGACGAGTGGATGCAGCAGCTCTCGGCTACCTACGGTATGGACAAGGGCATTATCCCGGGCTTTGCTTCCTGGCTTTCGAAGGCAGTCCGCCTCGATTTCGGTGACAGCTGGAAGTACACGGTTCCGGTCACCCAGAAGTTTGCGCAGGTTGTCGGCATTTCGTTCTGGATGAGCCTGATTGTCATGGTTCTGGAGATTCTGATTTCGATTCCGCTCGGCATCATCGCGGCGACGAAGCAGTATTCGACCACCGACAATGTGATTTCGGTCATCGCACTGGCCGGCATCTCCCTCCCGACCTTTTTCATTGCATCGCTGCTGAAGCTGATTTTCTCGGTCAACCTGAAGTGGTTTGACCTGAACGGTCTGATCGGCAGAAATCACGATTTCCTCTCGCCGATGGGGCAGAGATGGGATATTGCGATGCACCTCGTGTTGCCGATTATGACGCTTACCATTGCGAGTGTCGGTGCTTACATGCGTTTTATCCGCACCAACATGCTCGAAGTTCTGAACTCCGATTACATCCGCACCGCAAGAGCGAAAGGTCTCTCCGAGCGCCGCGTCATTTATCACCACGCGTTCCGGAACACCCTGATTACGCTCGTGACCCTCTGGGGCACTTCACTGCCGGGTCTGTTCTCGGGTGCCATGATTACCGAGCAGCTGTTCTCGATTCCGGGTATCGGCTATACCTCTTACCAGGCCATGGTATCGGGCGACATTCCGTTCTCGATGTTTTACCTGGTCTTTATCGGAATTCTGACACTGATCGGCAACCTGTTGACCGATATTCTGTATGCCGTGGTTGACCCGCGCGTGCGCATTGAATAAGAAGGGAGGAATTTGTATGTCTGAAACAGAGAAGAAGGCAGAGCAGAATCAGCAGAAAACGACTTACTCCCTGAATGATGATCGCCGCGTTAAGACTTTGTCGCCCGGTGCGATGGTCACCAAGCGCTTCTTCCGGAACCGGATTGCCGTGCTCGGCATGTTCATTCTGATCGCGATGTTTTTATTTTCCTTTGTCGGCGGTGCGATTTCGCCCTACGGCGAGTCGGAGCTCTTTTACCGCACGGACAAGCAGACGCAGAAGTATGCGGGCGTCAAGGTAAATACGGAGCTTCGCTACCAGCAGGTCGAGAAGAACGCATTCCCGGCACTTGCGCAGGCACAGTTCGTGCTCGCAAAGGGCAAGGGAACCCCGGATTTTGCCGCGGGCAATGTGCAGTACAGCTATGAGGAAGCCGGCAAGGACTTCTATGTGATTTACAAAAAAGGCGCAAGCGAGCCGATTGCCTTTGCTTCGCTCGCGACCGTGGCTTCGGCGTCCGGCAACGAGGCGCTTCCGTTTGACACGCAGCTCGCGATTCTGAAGGCGGTCACGAACCAGGAGACTTCCTTTACGCTCGGCAGCGACACCTATACGGTGGATGAGGACGGAACGGTCTCGAAGGACGGCCAGCCCTATGCGTATGCGAGCCGCTATGTGATCAATGCGATTATGAGCGATGTCACCTTCTCGAAGCAGTTCAAGGAAGAGCTGATTTCCGAGATTGAGGCGGGCAAGAAGGAGTTTACCTTTAAGGATGCCGACGGCACCGAGGCGAACTACACGCTCGAGTACGATGCACCCTCGAAGGCCTACAATATCATGCAGATCAGAGAGCAGCGCGTCTATGACACCTACTCCTCGCCCTCTAAGGCACATCCGCTCGGCACCGACAAGAACGGCATGGACATGCTGACCCGTCTCATGTACGGCGGCCGTGTGTCGCTCTACATCGGCTTCATCGTCGTGATCATTGAGACCGTCATCGGCATGATTATGGGTGGTATCTCCGGCTACTTCGGCGGCTGGGTCGATATGCTGATCATGCGCATCGTCGATATTTTCTACTGCATCCCGAGTATCCCGATTTACATCATCATCGGTGCGGCGATGGACGCGCTGCATGTGGATCCGCAGATTCGTATGATTTATCTGATGATGATTCTCGGCTTCTTCGGCTGGCCCTCCATCACCAGACTGGTCCGCGGTCAGATTCTCACGCTCCGCGAGCAGGAGTTCATGACGGCGGCGGAGGCAACCGGTATCAAGCCGATCAACCGCATTTTCCGGCATCTGCTGCCGAATGTCATCCCGCAGCTCATTGTCACCTGCACCATGAGCCTTGGCGGCGTGATTCTGACCGAGGCAACCCTGTCCTTCCTGGGCCTCGGCGTCAAGTTCCCGTTCGCATCCTGGGGAAATATCATCAACGATGTCAACAATACCTATGTGCTCAGCAATTATCTGTTCATCTGGATTCCCGCCGGTATCTGCCTGCTCCTCACGGTGCTTGCCTTTAACCTGGTGGGCGACGGACTCAGAGATGCCTTTGACCCGAAGATGAAGCGCTGATCGCGAACGAAAGGAAATAAGATGGCAAGAGATGACGGCTATCTGTCCGCGCGGGAGTCGCGGCGGATATCAAAGGAAAACAGAAAGATTACAGCAAAGCTCGAGAAGACGAGAACCCGGCGGAATGTGCCCGAGAGCGAGTACATGACCCAGATGAAGAATCCGGCGAATGCTGTGGAGTTTGAAAACCTCCACACCTTCTTCTTCACAGACGCGGGAACCGTTAAGAGCGTTGACTCGGTGAGTTTCGAAGTGCCGCTCGGCAAGACGGTCGGCGTCGTGGGTGAGTCGGGTTGCGGCAAGTCCGTGACCAGCCTTTCGCTCATGCAGCTCTTACAGCGCCCGCAGGGTCAGGTGGTGGAAGGCTCCATCCGCCTGAACACCGGGGACAAGGTCTATGAGATCACGAAGACCCCGGAGAATGTCATGCAGCATCTCCGCGGCAACTTTATGTCGATGATTTTCCAGGAGCCCATGACCTCCTTAAATCCGGTCTTCCGCATCGGCGACCAGATGGATGAGGTGACCATGCTCCACAAGAAGAGCGAGTATCCGACCAAGGAAGCGGTCAAGGGACGCACGATTGAGCTTCTCAAGATGGTCGGCATCGCAAACAGCGAGGGCATCTACAACATGTACCCGCACGAGCTCTCCGGCGGTATGCGGCAGCGTGTCATGATCGCAATGGCACTCGCCTGCTCGCCGAAGCTCATCATTG
>ERZ773083.1965-NODE-1965-length-13292-cov-4.578077_pt1 | contig 13292 bp, 11 predicted proteins | sample MGYA00511465_ERZ773083 | MGnify/ENA primary metagenome ERZ773083 (study PRJEB29015, sample SAMEA2738001) | human oral metagenome | biome: human oral; feature: human-associated habitat; material: dental | place: China | collected 2060 ... | reverse complement strand
AGCACTTCCATGGTAAGGAAGGGGTCTCGAGTTCAAATCTCGAAGGCGGCTCCATAAGAAGAAAATAACAAAATAAAACCCGTAGGGGTTTATTTTTTATTTTCGAGGAATCAGACACCTGTATGCGCAGCATACTAGGCGGCTATTATATATAGTGTAATATAGGTATGCATTTATCCAGATCAGAATAAAAAAATCATATCTGCGTATGGCTGGATTATTTTGTAGAAAAACAACCATCCTAAAGTCGGGCCTGATACATAGATTAATCTTTTTAGAAATGATGATAAAAAATATATTTTAATCGTAGTCGATCATAATAACGATTATGAGTTCGATGTTTTCCGCATCTGTTATATTATGTTTCATAAAAACATTGCATAAAATCAATATCATTCCTAAAACATAATCTGCTTTCGTCCGTAAAAATAAAATCTAAGCCTGTTATAAATTCTTCTTGTTTTTCATCGAACCCTGCATCTTCCCAGGCCAAACTTTCACGAATTTTATCAAGTTTATCCGTTTTATGAATTTCATAACTATTGATTGTTTTACCTACTACTTCATTAAAAATATCAGAAACTGTTATGTCGTCAGTCCCATAATCCATATCTTTTATTTTAAAATCAAATCTGTAGGGTAAAATTACGACATGCGATGCGGAACAAAACCAAACTCTAATTTTCTTATTTTCAGCAAAAGTTATAATCACATCCAGATCGAGAGTTGCATCAACATAAGATAATTCGTATTCTTTATTTTCTTTATTGTATACTTCATCTTTGTTAGAACCGTACACATAACTAGAAGATTCGATCCTTGTTATTGTACAATCATTAAGATTATAAATCTTCAAAATCCCTTCTAATTGTTTTGGGGTATAGGCACTACCTAGAACTTTCATATTTATCAGAATTATAGCATTCTTATGCATTTATCGATAACAAACTTAGTTATAATTCCTCACAAAATCTATCTAAAATACTGGCCTATCTGGGTTAAACATTTCGCCTCCAAATTTTAACTTATTCTAATAATAGCAAAAAATAGCTCGCCAAAAAGGCGAGCCAGAGAAGCATTGTTTGTACGATTAGTCCTGAGGAATGAATTTTTCACCGAGCCATCTGAGTGCGCCGATAATCAACCGCTCTTCATAATTATCATTTGCTGAGTTAATTACCGCGTACATACAGCCATGTTCGAAGTAGTCGAGCCCGCAATCCATAAGATACATGTTTCCATGGGTTTGTGCTTCGATCATATAGCTCAGTCTGTTCCAGTTTTCGGCAGTGAGAAACTTCCGGTATCTTTCCCTTGAGCAGCGTATTTCCACATTAAGTCTAATCTCTGGAACTCCATCCAGAACGAACTTAAAGTCCGAATGCGTAGTATCCCACTCCTCGATAAAATCCTCTAGAGTCTGCATCATATTGTTACCCCTCCTTTATTTGAAATGTACTTTCAATAGAATCGTCCTATATTATAGCACAATTATCTGAAAAGTCAATACAAACGTTAAGGTCCAGGACCTTTGCAACAAAAGGCAATAAGTATTGCCAATAAAAATAGGTAGATCCATACTTAAGAATAACAACAAACGTAAATAGGAGATCTACCTATGGCATATTGTATAGCCAAGTCTATAGAAATTCAACGTAGTAAAGCACTAAAAGAGATTTTTCTTGAAGGCAGAAGCGTTGCACAAGTAGCGAGACGCTTTGGAAGAAATAGAAGTACTCTATATCGGTGGATAAAGAGATGGAGAGAAATTAATAATTATCCAGACTTTAGAAATTACGGTAGACCAAATAGAGCTCCTGGAAAGAGATTTCGTTTAGAATCTTTAAAGTGGCGTATATTAACACGTTCATCTGCTCCTAAAACTCATCCAAATGCTTTAGGTGAAAAGCTAGTGGCATATATTATTAAGACTAAACTTGAATTAAGACGGAGTAATTTCATCGTTTGGCTAACTCTTCAAAATGAGAACATAGAAGTAAGTTTTTCTAGTGTGCGTAGGATTGTTCGCAGATATAAAATCCAAAATGTTCGTCTTTATGGAAAGAAATATTGGGCGAAAAATAATCCAAGACGGCCACTAGCTAATACTCCTGGAGAGCTAGTTGAAGTGGATACTGTATTTTTAATGAACCATTTTGGTGGACAGAATCTTTACATTACTAACGTGGTTGATGTCTACACGAGAATGGCCCATTCTCGTGTAGATTATACATATAGCCAAACCAGTACAGCAGATACAGTACTTGAAGCACAGGAACTATTTGGTTTTAAGTTTAAGATGGTTCAGTGCGATAATGGACGTGAGTTCGGTGAAAGATTTAAAATGCTTTTAGATAAGAATGATATCCAAATTCGCCATACTCGAGTTCGCAGACCTAACGATAATGCACACATAGAACGTTTTAACCGAACCATGCGCGATGAACTAATTGGACCATACACAGGAAGAAGTTTAAAAGAAATATCTAAAAGCATAAGAGAATATCTTATCTACTATAACTATGCTAGAATACATACAACCTTAAGAATGACTCCTATACAGATGTTGCAAAGGTGCTGAACTCTCTAAGGACCACCTTTAAAAAGAGAGCTTAGAATACTTTTGTTAATTTTCAAGTCATCGTTTGCCTAGTTAGCTTTTAAAGACTTCTAGCATTATTTTTTTGTTAATCCTTAATAAACTACTTAAATAAATCTTGGTATAATAAGAGAATGAATACGAGGTTTGACCCAGATCAGTCAGCTTATTATAAGCAACCATTTAGCGACAAAAACTTATCCTCATATTATTCAGATGATTTTGAGAGAGGCGAGCCTAGCTTTTTCTTTTATGACCTTGAGACTTCAGGAATTAACCCTAGAGAAGACCGAATTATGCAATTTGCAGGTCAACGGACAAATTTAGGTCTAGAACCGTTGGGTGATCCTGTTAATATTTTAATTAAATTAAGTGAGGATACTCTGCCTAGCCCTGATGCAACTATAGTAACGAAAATTTTACCACAAGATACGGTAGCTCGAGGACTAAGTGAGGCAGAATTTTGTAAAATCGTCACCAGAAAGATTTTTACGCCAAATACAATAGTTTGTGGGTATAATTCCGTGCGATTTGATGATGAATATATGCGATATTTATTTTGGAGAAACTTTTATGATCCATATGAATGGCAATGGAAGGATGGACGGAGTCGTTTTGATCTGCTTGATACAGTGCGTATGGTACGGGCGCTGAGACCCGAAGGAATTGTTTGGTCGACAAAAACAGATCCGGAAACAGGTAGATTAAAACCTGTGAATAAACTGGAGCTTTTGTCTAAAGTAAATAAAATTGAACATACTAAGGCACATGACGCGCTATCCGACGTAGAGGCTTTGATTGCCTTGGCGAAACTGATCAAAGTGAAGCAGCCTCGCTTATTTGATTATCTATTAAGAATGCGTGACAAAAAAGAAGTGCAGAAGCTGGTCAATTTAAGTAATCCGCGACCTTTCGTCTATACTTCTGGAAGATTCAGCTCGGATTTTTTAAATACATCCGTAGTATTCCCGATTGCACCAAGTAAAAATGGCAATATAGTGGTTTTTAATCTAAGATACAATCTTGAAGAATTATTAGAAGCTGAGCGAAATTTTCAGCCAGAAGTAAAAATAAACCGCTTTGGACAAGAGTATAAGACGTGGTTTGATTTTGGAGAAGCGATTAAAGAAATGACCTATAACAAATGTCCGGCAGTGGCTCCACTCTCGGTTTTAGACGCTTTATCAGATTTAGAATCGACTGACCCAGCTTTTCCACACCAAGCAGGGACGTCAGGCTGGGAGAAAATCCAACTAACCAGAGAAATAGTGCAAAATAATTTAAAGATTCTGCTTGCTCACCCAGATTTTATAGAAAGAATGCGTAGTGTTTATGAAAGAAAAACTGATTATATAGCAAATGGTGACGTTGAGGCTAGTTTATATGCTGGCTTTCTGCCGGATTGCGATAAAAAGATTTGCAAAAAGATTCAAGCCGCAGATTTTAATCAACTAAGTGATTTTCAGCCAAACTTTATTGATGAACGATTGCCAAAGTTATTTTTACATTACAAAGCTCGTAATTTTAAAAATAGCTTGTCAAGCGATGAACTAATTTTATGGGATGCCGATCGTAAAGAGAGGATCAAGAAACAAAGTAAACTGTTCTTTACATCACTCCATAAGCTCGAATCGCTTCTTAGTGATAGTGGGAAGACGATTGATGGTCGTGAAATAAAACCAGAGATTTTAACAAAATTACAAGAGTGGTATAGAATAGTACAAGGATAAACCATGAAAAAACTCCACACATTGTGTGGAGTTTTAGAGAGAGACTTTTTGTCTGTTTATAAAATTACTTCGATACTATTTCATCTGATACTTTTCTGCTTACGGACAAATTTCATCCCCTCTCCGTCTTTCTTGTAGATATATCTTTTCGGGGTATATCTACAAAGGATATAGACAAGTTTGATTCTCCTTGCAAACTCGAAAATCACAAGAAGAACAAGAGTACTAAGGATAGCACTGACTACCCTTATTGAAATCCACAGACTGACAACCATAAAATCCCTTCCAATAATGGTGGGGATTTTTAATAATCCGATGTCAGCTTGAATCCAGGCAGTGAGTGTAACCGCGAAAGTGATGAACAGAATAAGTGGCTTAAAGCCTGCCAGCCTGTCCTTGATCCTCCGACGGACTTTTCCGTCTTTTTCCATAGGTTCAGCCTTCAGACTGATCAAACCGAGAACAACCATAACGGAAACCATAACTACGATGAAAACTGTGGTAATCATATCCATTTTCTCTCCTTTTCTAATGTACTCGTTTTTTTACAACGCTCTGTGATTATATAATACTATTGCTTATTTGTCAATAGTGAATCTAAATTGACATCTCAGAATGCTGTATTTCTAGAAAATGGAGATTAGAAAAGTCCGAGCTAGTATTATAGAGATTATTTTATGGTTTCTTGGTGAAATAACCTGGAGTACCTGGCGCATCAACACGACCATAAGTTCTATCTGTTGGACTTGATGCGCTGATGAAAGCTGTTCCGTTACCACCTATAAGGTAGATATTATCATGAAAGACATCTACAGAATAAATATCAATTCCACTATAAGTATTAAAACCTGCTTGCGTATAGATGGTTTTAATCTTTGTGTCATAAAACATTCTCGACACTGTATGTAGATTATTTGAGCTAAAGCTAGATATATCTAGGACACCCTTAATTGGGTCCATCATCGATGATTCGAACATACTTTCCATATTGGTTACATTACTAGTATCAAATGAAGAAAGGTTAAGATTTTGTAGTTTTGTCATACCACAAAACATATAGCTCATACTGTCTGTCTGACTAGTATTGAAATTCGAAAGATTTAGATTAGTAATATTCATTTGTGCTGAAAACATACCGGACATATTGGTTACATGACTAGTATCAAAGCTTGAAAGGTCTAGACTCGTGAGACTTCTTTCTGGCGAGTAGGTATCTTCGCACGGCATATACAATATAGTGTAGACACCGAACATACTTTCCATTTTTGTTACTTTACTGGTATTAAAATGTGAAAGATCTAGAGAACTAAGTTTTCCCATACTAGCAAACATATTTGTCATATCAGTTACATGACTAGTATCGAAACTTGTAACATCTAGATTAGGAAGACTCTTATCTCCTGCGAACATAGCTGACATATTGGTTACATGACTAGTATCAAAGCCTGAAAGATTTAATGATTTTAGACTCTCCATCATAGTGAACATTCTACTCATATCTGTAACATTACTAGTATTAAAACTGGATAAATCTAAATTTACTATGCTCTTGTCTCCATAGAACATACCCGACATATTGGTTACATTGCTAGTATTGAAATGTGAAAGGTCTAGAGAACTAAGTTTTTCCGTACCAGCAAACATAGCAAACATATCGGTTACATGACTAGTATCGAAACTGGTAACATCTAGATTAGTAAGGTTAGACGCATAGGCGAACATTTGACTCATATTTGTTACTTTACTGGTATTAAAATTATTAACGTTTAACTCTGCTAGACTAGTTGCATGATCGAACATTTTACTCATATTCGTAACATTTTTCGTATCCCAACTCGACAAATCTAATTTTTTAATGTTAGCACTATTAAACATACCACTCATGTTTTTTACTTTACTAGTATTAAAATTCGAAACTCCGGCGATGGCATCTGACGAAATAGTATCATAGATGCAGAATGATTCAAACATTGATCCCATATCCTCAACATTACTAGTGTCAAATCCATCAAAATTAACTTTCTTTACACAACCACCCGTCTTTGCTACAGCAAACATAGAGTTCATATTCTTGGTTTTACTAAAATTAATGCCACGAAGATCCGCTAGTTGATTTATATAAAGGCTATTAAACATAGAGCTGGCGTCTTCATTAGCATAGACATTGTCTGCGTCACTCCACCAATAAACTGTTTTATCGACAGAATTATACCAAATATAAATTGGCCGTTCGGAATTATCAGCCGAGGCGATTGTGGCAGTGGCAAAGTTTGCCGGAGGAGTGGTTGAGTGCCTGAAATAATCTATAGGAGTAACAGAAGTATTGACTACGTTATTAAAAGCACTATTAAAATTCATACCTGTTTTAAATGTTGCCTTATTCGGGACACGATTTGTAATAGTAGTGAAGAGGATTTGTTTTGAGTAATTGCCAGAAGGCAGATCTGGGGAGGATTTAACACCAAAATCAATACCAATAGAATAAGGACTACCGGAAGGACTATTTGTAACACTGATAGTATCAGGAGTACTAGCTTTTGGGACTGGCTTAAAAGTATTGTTTAAACCATCAATAACATGATAGCCCCAGCTTTTTTGAGCAAAGGCGGAGCTTAAAAGAGGAGAAGTGATGGAAGAGATTTTTTCGGTAACTGCAGGATCAGTATGGTTGAGGTTTGTGTCTTCATCAATACTGGAGATATAAGAAGTGGCACCGGTTTTATTATTTGTGTCTACACTGACATAGACGGAAGAATCCTTAAAAGTTGAGGAGACAAGTTCCGACTGTGAGAACTGAAAATTCACATTGGGGCTACTGACAGAAGTGGAAAGAGTAGGGGTTGGGGGAGGAGTAGGACCAGCTGAAGCGTATCTTTGTGGAGTAGTGAGGAAGATTAGACTAAATAAAGATAAAACATAAAGAACAAGAAGAGCTGGAATAAAAGAAGAGAGATGCTTTAGTGAAAAATGTTCGTTAAAGAAATGAAACAAAAGTTTGTTGTGTATTTTTATTAGACCGCTCATGGTTATATTCTAACATAATGTTGTAAAAATTTTCTACTAAGTTTTTCATTTTATGAATACACCACTAGGTATTTTAACCGTAGCGAAAAGTTTTTTACTTCGGTTTATGAGCTAATACCATTAATTTCTGACTGGAGCTTCTGATATTTGATATAAGCTTTATTATATTCAGAGGCTTTTTTCTTATATTCTTCGGAGACATCAATCGGCAAGATAATAAACTTGAGTGGGGAATTTTTTGCACCACAAATTTCCCTTTCTTTGCCATAAGCTAGGGCACCTGGAATATCAACCTCGCGTACCCCACCAATTTTCATTCCCTTTATACCTTCAGACCAACCAGCGATTAGACTACGTGGATTCGTAACAGTGAGCGGAGCTTTAAGGCTTTTTGGATTCTTGGCGTCATCAAAAGAAGAATCAAAAATCGACTCATCTTTACACCACCCAATGTAATAGGCATAGTAGCTAGTAGTCGAAGCTGTAATTTCGGCACCCGTACCAACTTTCAGATCAAAAGTTTTCAGACCAGCATCATCAACAGATGTAGCATTATAGGCTTTGACTTTATTACGATACGAAGCGAGCGTATTAAAATATTGCTTTGATAGCTTTTCAGATGCTTTTTTCAGGTCTTCCTGTTTTACCGTAAGATCTTTTGTGATATTGGATAATTCTTCTTTTTTTGCAGCGCTAGTTTCTTTATTCTTCTCGCCGTTTAAAACAATTAGTGCGTAGATTGCTATTGTTGAACACAAAAGCAAGACCGCAATAATCCCGATGATAATGCGTTGTCTTAAACTAGTCTTAATCTCTTTTTCCTGCATAAACCTCCTTCAAAAATAGTATTTTTCAGATTCTTGGTTCTCACTAAAATTAAATAATTTCAGCACCAAGCTCTGCAATATTTTGTTCAATTTGTTTCATTATAACAGAGATTTCATCTACACCCAGTGTTTTTTCAGAGCTTTTGAAGTTTAGATGAAAACTACAATTTCTACTGGTATCTTCTTTTGATTGACGATAAATAGAAACTGGTTCAATAGAAAAGATCAAATTATTCTGCGATAATGCTTGTTCGATGTTTTGCTGCAATAATGAATATGATACTTGATCAGGGGTTTTCACGGTAAGATCACGCGAAACCGACGGGAAACGGCTAATCTTTTGAGAAACACCGATGGTTGGCTTTACTTTTAGCAGGGATGTAAGATCAAGTTCAAGAGCGGCGAGGTTTTTTAATTTCAGATTAAGAAGTGTTTGCTGATTGATCTCACCAAGAACTCCAATAACATTTTTGGATAATAGGATATTAACAGAATGAAGCGGTTCAAAATATGGAAAATTAGGATTTTTGAGTTCGGTAAATTCAAACTCGAATCCGAGACGACGTCCAATTTCCTGACAAATAGCTTTTATCTTATAGAAATCGCCCTCAAGACAGACGGCAAGATGTGACTCAAGAAGCGGGGTTTGATCTTCTTGAAGCCCAAAAGAGCGTTTTGCAACTTGATTCATCTCATAGAGGATAAAATCTTTATATCCGGCTTTTTGGTTTTCGTAAGTTTTTTCAAGCAAACTCGGAATAATCGATTGACGGAAACACTGCAGTTCCGGAGAAATGGAATTTATAATTTCATAGCTATCAGCAACATCTTCCCCAACTTTTTGCTGCAAAGTTTTTGAGACAAAACTATAAGTCAATAATTCATGTGCCCCAATTTCGTCAGAGAGAATATTGCGAATCTGAGCTTTAAGCTGGAAAAGCGGATTTTTCATACTACCCTTAAATAGACGGAGTGGTAAAGTTTGTGGAATATTATCAAATCCCGTCAAGCGACCAACTTCCTCATAAATATCTTCTTTAATATGTATATCCGTACGCCAGAGAGGAGCAACTACCTTAACGGTATTTTCATCAAGATTCTGGACTAAAAAGCCAACATTTTCGAGAGTTTGTTTGATCTTTTCAAATAAGAACTTAGTACCAAGAGTTTGATTAAGATCGTCAAGAGAAAAAGTAATCGGAACCTGTTCTAATTTTGCAGAAAACTGATCAGCAAATGATATTTTGGAATAATCAATTAAGCCTAGTTTTTCTAAACAAAGTTTAAGTGCTGGAATAGTACCAAACGCAGGTTGCCCCTTCGTAAAACGCGTGATGGCTTCAGAGAAAATTCCGTGCGACATCTGCGTTTTACGTAAATTATAAAGACTAAAAGTTGCAGACTCCAGCAGAATGCGTTTTGTATTTTCATCAATTTCAGTATTTTTACCACCCATGGCACCTGCGAGGGCTACTGGGACATTATTTGAAGTAATAACGATGTCATTATCATTTAATTCAATTTCTGTATCATCAAGTAGTGTCAGCTTTTCCCCTTTTTTGGCATTGCGTATGATGATTTTTGGATGTTCGCTGCCCCCAATTGCGATAAATTTATCATAATCAAAAGCATGAAGAGGTTGTCCAGTTTCTAGCATGGTAATATTTGTGGCATCAACAATCTGTGAAACAGGACGCATACCAGATTTATAGAGAAAGATCGAATCGCGAGTTATGGGACGAATATCTATATTTTCTGCTGGTGCCTCTTTTTGATAATTGGTTTGATCAAAGATTACACAAGAATAGCGTGGGCAAAGTTTAGGGTCAGCCACTTCAATAATCGGTTGAGGAGATTGAGAATCCATCTTTATTTGAGAAAAAAGCTGATCCTGAGATTTTTGTGTGCGATAAAGGACTGGTTCTACAAAAGGAATACCCAAAATGCCTGCCACTTCTCTTGCAAAACCGATAATACCAAAAGTGTCTGGTCGGTGAGTAAGCGATTTATTTTCAATATCAATAATTAAATCATTAAGCTCAAAGACTTCCGAGAATAATGCCCCTGGCTTAGTTAAATCGGGTGCAATTTCTGCAATATATTTATGCTCAGTTCCAAGACCTAGCTCATCAGGACCTGCAATCATGCCATAGCTTTCATAACCTCGAAGTTTTCGAACAGATAACTTAAAATTTTCATTACCATAAGTTGATGGTACGATTGCTCCTGGAGCTAGCCAAGCAACAAAAATTCCTGCACGAACGTTTGGTGCGCCGCAAACGACTTGAATTAATCCATCATTCAACGTACTAAACTCTTTATTCATAACTCCCGCGTCAATTTCACAGAGGTGGAGATGAGTATCGGGGATAGAAGTACATTTTACAACTTTGGCAAGATAAATATTTTGGTACATTTCAGATAAAGACTTTGTACCTTCGACTTCAACAAGACGCGAACCAATTAGTTTAATTAATGCAGAATCCGAAATTGAATCAGGGATTTTGACATAGCGTTTAATAGCATTAAGTGAAACAAGCATTAAAATTCCTCCAAGAAATTAAGTTTACCAGATTCAAAGAAACGGATGTCATCGAGCTGATATTTTAGAATGACAAGTCGATCAATTCCACCGCCCCAGGCAAAACCTTTATAGGTGTTTGGGTCTATACCGGCGGTTTTAAGAACGTTTGGATGGATCATGCCACACCCCATCATTTCAAGCCAACCATCACCTTTTCCGCCAAGAGATTTTGGTTTTTCAATTTGAAATTCTAACGAAGGTTCAGTGAATGGGAAATAACCTGGCTGGGTTTTTGTACGAAGAGCTTGACCATAATAAGTTTCAAAAAAATTTCTTAAAACACCGAGCATCTGCCCCATAGAAGCAGTTTTTGACACAAAAACACCTTCACATTGATAAAAAGTATGTTCATGAGTAGCATCAACATCTTCGTTACGAAAAACTCGTCCTGGAATAACAACAGCAATCTGACCTTCTTTTTCAAGTTGAGAACGACGCGAAGTAAGTGCGCGAAATTGCATGGTCGAGGTATGAGCAGGAGGGATAAAACCTTCTTTGGTACGAAAAGTATCATAACCGTCTCTCGCAGGATGACCTTCAGGGAAATTTAATGATTCAAACATGTGGAATTCATCATCTAGTTGAGTAGATTCCATCACCTCGAATCCCATATTAGAATATATATCTATAACTTTGTCAAGTTCAACCATCAACGGATGTTTGCTGCCACGTTTGAGTTTATAAGGTTCACTATTCTCTGCCATGGGAGCGGTCAGGTCAATTGGTTCAACTACGACTGTTTGAAGACGCATTTCTTCAGCCTTGATTTTTGCAAGCAATTCAGTTTTTTTACGGTTTATTGCCTGTCCAAAAGCTTTACGCTCTGCTTGTGGAAGCGTTTTAATTTTGCTATATTCGAGGCTTAAATCCTTCAAAGCCTGTTTTAAGTCTGTAAGTTTCATATCTATAGACTATTATACCCTGTTTTTTAGAATAGAGTACGAAATATTAGATTATGACAATTAATACTAAAGCGAGGATGGCGAGTCCCACCAGAATTAACCAGAACCAGCTGTAACGACCTGTAGTTTTTGAATTTGCTAGATAATCAGATTCATCTACAAGGTCGGGGTTTGAAGCCGACTGCTCAGCCTTGATTTTTAAATCAGCTGCAATTTTACGACTTAATTCTGTATTCCTTTCCTGTTCTTTATGAACGATAACTCCCATCCTATACCTTTCTTTTTTATTAAACTTTAAGTATTTTACCATAGATGTGGTATAATTTTTTCAATATTACTTAAGGAGGTATAATGGCAACAAGTAAGTCCAAAAAGGCTAAAAAGTCTACGGAAAAGCCAAAGAATACTAATAAAAAGCCCGAAGTTACCGTCGTTGAAGAAGTTGTGACTGTAGCTGAACCAGTGGCATTTATAACTGAAAAAGAAAACATAGCTTCAAAAAAATCTAAGGGTGTGTTTGTGGGTTTCTTTGCAAGAAAAGGTGACCCAGACGAAAACATTTTGACAATTTTCAAATCACCAAGAATTTGGGGTGCAGTAATCGGAGAGTTGATCGGAACAATGTTCCTCACTATGTTACTTTTAACATTAGGAATTTATCAACCACTTTATGTGCTATTTGGTGTGATTGGGATCACGATGGCAGTTTATTCTCTGTCCGGTGCCCATCTTAACCCTGCACTAACCGCCGGAATGATGGCAACTCGTCGAATTTCAGCAATCCGTGGCGTACTTTATATGGTTGCTCAAGTCGTTGGAGCATGGCTTGGTCTAATAATCATCAATGCCTTCCGTATGGCAGGTGAAACTAAAGTTGATCTACCTGCATTAACTGCAGTAGAAGCATCGACACTTTGGCGAACTTTTGCAATTGAATTTCTTGGCGTATTCACTTTGGCATTCTTCTTTAACCGTGCCCAAGAATACAAGACTCGCCGCAGTGCATTCACTTACGCAGCTATCATTGGCGGTGGAGTAACCTTAGCAGTGTTGTTCGCAATAGTTATTTCAAGCAATTTCTTTAAGATTTCAAATAACTTTATCTTAAACCCTGCAGTGGCAATTATGTATCAAATTTTCCCAACTTCTGCTGAGAACTTTGGCACTTTAATTAATAAAGTGGGACTCGAACTTTTGGTTTATATTTTCGCTCCAGTGATTGCAGGTATCTTAGCTTTCTTCGTCGGTGATATTGCTACGACACTCGCAGATGAGGGTTGCTATGAAGGTAATTGCAAAGATCATTGCTGCAAAGAGGATTGCTGCAAGAATCACGGTTCAAAATAATATATTGCTTTCCGTAAAAAAATAGCCCAATTTGGGCTATTTTTTATTCATATTCACCTGTCTTATATCTATTTATTATTTAATAATTAATGATAGATGATTAAGAATTAAATATTTAATTAATTATTTATTTAATTAATTAAATAATTATCCATTAGCAATTTATCGATTACTAATTATTTTATTATTAATTTATTAATTATTAGTTATTAATCTTTTGGGAATAATGGAGTTTCTGGAGGAACGATTTCTCCATCACCGGCAAAGAGTTGTTCAACA
>ERZ773083.1964-NODE-1964-length-13292-cov-20.568407_pt1 | contig 13292 bp, 7 predicted proteins | sample MGYA00511465_ERZ773083 | MGnify/ENA primary metagenome ERZ773083 (study PRJEB29015, sample SAMEA2738001) | human oral metagenome | biome: human oral; feature: human-associated habitat; material: dental | place: China | collected 2060 ... | reverse complement strand
CATCCACCTCGATCGTCAGCGTCTCTGTGAGATTGCGGTTGAATGCGGCGATAAAAACGCCATCCTCCTTCTCCTGATTGAAGACATCGTAACCCGAGCGAATGGTACGCGCATAGGCGATGACATCGCCCGCACCGTAGAGCGGCAGGATATCGCCTGTGCGCAGTGCATCGTTCTCATTGCGGATCGCGATAAAGCGCTCGAACCAGCTACGGATCTCCTTGTTGCCGTGCTCCCAGTCATAGGGACGGCGGTTGAATGGGTCCTTGAATCCCTGCATGCCGATCTCGTCGCCATAGTAGACGCTCGGCACGCCGGGATAGGTCATCTGCCAGAGGGTTGCCATGAGGAGGCGGCGCGAGCCGAGGTCAAACTGTTCGGGTGTCATGCGTACGCGCGACTGCTCGATGGCGGGCATGCCCTCGTAGTAAGGAACACCCGCAAGCACCGTGATTGCACGCTGCACGTCATGGCTGCCGATGAGGTTCATCATCGCATAGAGATTTTCCTTTGGATAGTTCTCGATCTGGCTTGCGAGCCGTCGTGCTGTCTGGCGTCCATCGACCGCGCCCGTGAGGAAGTCAAGCATCATTGTGCGCAGCGGATAGTTCATCGCCGAATCCATCTCGCTCCCAGAGAGGTATTCGCGCGGCGTCCCGTAGGCGACCTTGTTCGAGGCGTCCTCCCAGACCTCACCGATCATGACGGCATCGGGGTTGCGCTTCTTCAGCTCGGCAAAGAACGTCTTGGAGAACGTCGGCGGGAGCTCGTCGATCACGTCGAGGCGCCAGCCCGCAATCCCCTCGTTCATCCAGTGATGAAGCACGCTGTCCTTGCCTGTGATGACGAAGTCCATGTAGGCAGGGTCGGTCTCGTTGACGTTCGGCAGCGTGTCGAAGTCCCACCAGCAGTCGTACTCGTTCGGATAGTTGCGGAAGTGGTACCACGAGTAGTACGGCGACTCCTTCGACTGGTACGCGCCGAGCGAGCTGTACTGATGCTGGCGGTTGAAATAGATGCTGTTGCTGCCTGTATGGCTGAACACGCCGTCGAGGATGATGCGGATGCCGCGCTCCTCTGCCGCCGTGACGAGGGCACGAAAGTCCTCAATATCGCCGAGCACGGGGTCGATCTTGTGGTAGTCTCCCGTATCGTAGTGATGGTTGCTCTCGGACTCGAAGACGGGGTTGAAGTAGATGCACGAGATTCCGAGAGACTTCAGATAGTCGAGCTTCTCCATGACACCGCGCAGATTCCCGCCGAAGAAATCGTAGGCGATAATCTCCTTTGTGTCGGGATCCTTGAGATACATGGGGTCGTCCGTCCAGTCCGCGCGGATGACCGCGCCCTTCTTGCGGACGATGGTGTCACCCGAACGCGCGAAGCGATCCGGAAAGATCTGGTACATCACGGCGTTCTTGAACCAGTCAGGCGTACGTGCTCCCTTATTGTAGATCGTGATCTGATAGGACTCAGGCGCCTCGGTACTGAGGGTTCCCACCCCGCCCAGCATCTCCGCGTTGTTCCCATAGAAATAGGTGCCGCTCTCTGCCGTGATGATGAAGTAGTACCAGACGAGGCAGCCATAGTCCGGCAGATTGATCCATGCCGTATAGAATTTCTGCTCGTTCTGTCCGTCCTTTGTTTCAAGTGGGATCAGACGCTCCCCCGTCTGATCCTGCCAGAGGCGCACGAGTACCTGATGGATCGGCTCGAATGTCCGAATGCGAATGCCGAGCCGCAGACGACTCCCCGCCTCCGCCGCTCCGACGATGGAACGAAAATAAATATTCTGTGAGTTGTGCTCCACCTGATACGATTCCAGCATAGCACCCTCTCCTTTCCTAAAAATAAACGCACAGAAACCACTGGAGAATCAAATGTTCTTATTTGAACCAAATTCACCAGCGGTTTCATAGGGGGTGCGTCGTGGAAGACTCAAATACGGTCAACCCACGCACAAACCGAAATTCTGCAAGGGACAATCTCAGCCTTCGAGCAGGAGTCGCTCGTAGAGCTTTTCATACTCTTTCGCGGAACGCTTCCAGCTAAAGTCGCTGTGCATTGCCGTAAAGATGAGCTGGCGCCACTCACGCAGATTCCCGTATGCAGCAAGCGCACGCTTCAGGGCATACATCATCTCATGCGCATTGTATTCGTAGAACAGGAACCCGTTTCCCTTGTCCACATCCGAGCGATCAAACTGGACGACGGTGTCTTTGAGTCCTCCCGTCTCACGTACAACAGGAATCGAGCCGTAGCGCATCGCAATAAGCTGTCCGAGTCCGCACGGCTCGAACATGGACGGCATGAGGAAGATGTCCGATGCCGCGTAGATGCGCTGCGCCAGCTCATTCGAGAAGCGGATGTTGATCGAGACCTTGTTCGGGTAGCGCCATGCGAGTTCCTTGAACCAGTCCTCATAGCCCCGGTCGCCCGTACCAAGCAGGACAAACTGTATGTTCTCGTGCTGGAGGATCTCATCCAGCACGCGTACGACGAGATCCAGCCCCTTGTTCGCCACGAGGCGCGTGATCATCGCCACCATCGGTATGCGGCGATTCTCGGGCAGCCCGAGGTCGTGCTGCAGGCGCACCTTGTTGTCGGTCTTGCCCTCGACCGCCTTTTTGATGTCGTAGTTGACATAGAGGTTCTTGTCCGTCTGCGGGTTGTAGACGTCGTAGTCGATGCCGTTGACAATCCCGAAAAGCTCTTCACGGCGTTTGCGGAGAAGTCCCTCAAGATGTTCGCCGTAGTAGTCGTACTGGATCTCCTCGGCGTAGGTCTTGCTGACGGTCGATACATAGTCGGCGTAGATGATGCCCGCCTTCATAAAGTTGACCGCATCGAAGAACTCAAAATCTCCGTTGTTGAAGTACTTCCAATCGAGCCCCAGCACATCCGTCATGACATCCTTCGGGAATACGCCCTGATACTTCAGGTTGTGAATCGTGAAGAGTGTCTTGATCCCCGTATAGCGCGAGTCATCCATATGCTCCAGCTTGAGGAACACTGGGACGAGCGCGGCGTGCCAGTCATTCGAATGGATGATGTCCGGCCAGAAATCAAGGGCAGGCAGGAGGTTGAGGACAGCGCGGCTGAAGAACGAGAAGCGCTCGGCATCGTCCGGATAGCCGTAAAATCCCTCGCGGTTAAAATACTCCTCGTTGTCCACAAAGTAGTAGGTCACACCATCGAGTACGTATTTGTCAATACCGACAAACTTGTCCCGCCATGCAACATTCAGGACCCCATCATAGATATGCTCCATGGAGTTCCTGATGTCCTCAGCAATTGCACCATACTTCGGCAGAATAACGCGGCAATCCACCCCATCCTTGACGAGTGCGGCAGGGAGCGAACCCGCCACATCTGCAAGACCACCGGTCTTTACAAAAGGGACTGCCTCCGATGCTACATATAGTACCTTCATCCCTATATCCTCCTTTTCCTCACGGGAGGATGCCGTAATCATCCATCCCATGAGTCGATCCTCTAATTTATCTCAGCTTTCCTCATTCTCCTATCAATACGTACAGTTTTCTTACGACTTTGCTGCACGCGTTTTCTTTGGTTTTTCTTCTCCTTCTGCCGCCTTTTTACGCGCGGGTGACTTCTTTGTCGCCGTCATGGTCGCCGTGCGCTTCTTCGGTGCGGCGGCTACGGCTTCGGTCAGTTCCTCTGCGCTCTTTGTCTTGGCGGTTTTCTTCGGCGCAGCCTTCTTTGCGGGCTTTTCCTCCTCCGTCTCCTTTGCAGCAGCTTTCGTTGTCTTCTTTGCCGCCGTCCTTTTTACGGGCGCGGCAGAAGACTCATCCTTCTTCGCTGCAGCGCGGGGACCAGAGGTTTTTTTCTTTGTTTCTGTTTTCGCCGCTTCCTTGTCTGCCGTCTTTGTCGTCGTACGCTTCTTCGGCGCGGGCTTTTCCGCTTCCGTTTTCTTTGCAGCGGCAGCTTTGGACTTAGGCGTTACTTCTTTTTTTTTTGCGACTGCGTCCACCGGTTCCCGCACTTCGCTGACAGGAGTTCCCGCACCGCTCTGGCGCTTCAGACGGTAGAACGTCGAGGCAAGCGGCGGCACCGTGATGACAATGGACTGCTCGCGCCCGTGGAACGCGTAGTCCTCGCTCACGATATCGCCCGTGTTGAGTACGCCACTGCCGCCGTAGGCTTCCTCATCGGAGTTGAATACCTCGACATAGGTACCCTTCGTCGGTACACCGATGCGGTAGCCGTGACGTACCTCTGGGGTGAAGTTGTGGACGCAGACGATGAAGTCGCTGCGATCCTCGGCGCGACGGATAAGCGCAATGATGCTGTTCTCGTTGTCGTTGCAGTCGATCCACTGGAACCCGTTCCAGTCAAAGTCGACCTGCCAGAACGCCTTGTTGTCGACATAGAATTTATTGAGCGCCTTCGAGTAGGCGAGCATCTTCGTATGCATCGGGTACTGCTCGACGAGGTGCCAGTCCATGCTGTCGTCAAAGTTCCACTCGATGAAGTGCCCGAACTCACCGCCCATGAAGAGCAGCTTCTTGCCCGGATGTGCGATCCAGTAGCCGAAGAAACCGCGCAGACCCGCGAATTTCTGCCAATAGTCGCCCGGCATCTTGCTGATGAGCGAGCACTTTCCATGCACGACTTCGTCGTGTGAGAGCGGCAGAACGAAGTTCTCGGAGAAGGCATACATGAGGGAGAATGTAATCTTGTCCTGATTCCACTTGCGGTAGATCGGATCAAGGCTCATGTACGAGAGCATGTCGTTCATCCAGCCCATGTTCCACTTGTAGTTGAAGCCCATGCCGCCCATATAGACCGGCTTGGAGATGAGCGGCCACGCGGTCGACTCCTCCGCAATCATGAGTGCGTGCGGATGGTACTTGAAGATCGTTTCGTTGAGCTTCTTGAGGAAGTCCATCGCCTCAAGGTTGCCCGTGCCACCGTACTTGTTCGGCTGCCACTCGCCGTCCTTACGCCCGTAGTTGAGATAGAGCATATTCGCGACTGCGTCGATGCGCAGCCCGTCGATGTGGAACTCCTCGAACCAGAACAGCGCATTCGAGATGAGGAAGCTCTGCACCTCTGTGCGCCCGTAGTCGAAATTGGTTGTGCCCCACTCCCGGTTCTCCGCGCGTGTTTCGTTATCGGACTCATAGAGGTTCTTGCCGTCGAAATGACGAAGCCCCTGCTCATCCTTGCAGAAATGCCCCGGCACCCAGTCCATGATGATGCCGATGCCGTTCTGATGCGCCGTATCGACCAGATAGCGGAAGTCATCGGGCGTACCGTAGCGGCTCGTCACGGCGAAGTAGCCCGTCGCCTGATAGCCCCACGAACCGTCATAAGGGTGCTCGCAGAGCGGCATGAACTCGATGTGAGTGTAGTTCATGTCCTTGACATAGCTGATGAGCTGATCCGCCAGATCGCGGTAGGAGAGATACTCCCCTTCAAGCGTGCGGCGCCACGATCCTGCATGCACTTCATAGGTGAGCATGGGGCGCTCGTAGGAGGATTCCTCCTCCTTGCGTTTCAGCCACGCGGCATCGCCCCACTCATAGTGGTTCATATCATAGATGCGGGAGGCCGTCTGCGGCTTCTTTTCCGCGTAGAACCCGTAGGGGTCCGCCTTCATGATACGGGGACCGCCCCACTGCGGCTCAATCGCGTATTTGTAGATCTCGCCCTCACCAAGCCCCTCGACAAAGGTCTCCCAGATCTCACCGTCGTCAATGCGGTTCATCGGGTTGATAAAGACATTCCAGTCGTTGAACTCGCCGACAACACTGACAGCGTTTGCGTTCGGCGCCCATACCGTAAATCGGACGCCCTTCTTTCCATCCTGCTCAATGAAATGCGCTCCGAGCATTTCCTGTGCATGATAGTTTGTGCCCTGATGAAAGAGGTAAAGATCAAACTCACTGAGCGTAGATGTTTTCATACGATCCCCTCCTGTATTTTCCTAGGAGCGTGCGGTTCCTACCCGCGCACCCTTTTCTTCTTATGAGATAATGACGGGGTGGATATTCCAGATCTCCCGTGCATACTCGTCAATTGTGCGGTCGGACGAGAAGCCGCCGGAGTGCGCGACGTTCATTGCCGCCGTACGTGCCCAGCCGTCCTTGTCCTTGAACCGGCGCATGACCTCGATGCGTGCGTTGTCATACGCATTGAAGTCCTTCAAGATAAAGAATTCATCGTTCGCGTGCAGGAGATAATCATACAGCGAACGGAAATCCCCATAGGTACCATCGACGAGCTGGTTCATCACCGTGCGCACCTTCTCATTCGTGTTGTATTCATCCCACGCTGAGTAGGCCCCCGTCGCATAGTAGTTCATAACCTCCTCGGCCTTAAGACCGAAGATGACGCAGTGCTCACTCCCCACTGCATCACGGATCTCGACGTTCGCGCCGTCGAGTGTGCCGAGCGTGATCGCACCATTCATCATAAACTTCATGTTGCCCGTGCCCGACGCCTCCTTCGACGCCGTCGAGATCTGCTCGCTGACATCCGCTGCCGGATAGACAAGTTCACCGATGGAGACGCCGAAGTTCTCGATGAAGATGACCTTCATGAAGTTATTGACACGCCTATCCTTGTTGATGCGATCTGCGACCACATTGATGAGGCGGATCGTCTCCTTTGCGATGTAGTACCCCGGCGCCGCCTTGCCCCCAAAGAAATAGGTCACGGGCTGCGCCAGGAAGGACGGCTCATGCAATGCACGGTGATAGCGGTACATGATGTGCAAAATGTTCATCAGTTGCCGCTTGTAGGAGTGGATGCGCTTTACCTGAATGTCGAACATCGAATCCGGGTTAAGTTTCACTCCATTGTGCTGCTCGATGTAATGTGCAAGCCCCTCGCGGCGCAGATACTTGATCTTCATCAGCTGCTCAAGGAAGTTCTTGTCATCAACATGGTCATGCAGACCGTCCATCTTCTCCGGATGGCGATGCCATTCGCGGCTGCCCAGCATATTGTCGATCAGCGCGGCAAGCTCGGGGTTCGCCCCCATAAGCCAACGGCGGTGCGTAATACCGTTTGTCTTGTTGTTGAACTTGCGCGGCGTATAGTCATAGAAATCCTTGAGCGTTGTGGATTTCAGGATGCCTGTATGGATCTTCGCCACACCGTTGACACTGTGACCGCCGACGATGGAAAGGCGTGCCATGTGGATCACGCCATCCTGAATGATGGAGAGCGCACGCACCTTATCCTCATTGTTCGGATAGCGGCGGCGCACCTCCTCAACGTGGCGGCGGTTGATCTCATCGATGATCATGTAGATGCGCGGCAGGAGCGGGCGGAACATGTCGATGCCCCACGTCTCGAGCGCCTCCGGCATGATCGTGTGGTTCGTATACGCGATCGTATCGCGCGTGATCGCCCACGCATCCTCCCATGTCAGCCCTTCATCATCGACGAGGATCCGCATGAGCTCTGCCACACAGAGCGCAGGATGGGTATCGTTGATGTGGATGCCGATCTTCTTGCCGAAGTCGTAGATGCTCATGCCCGTCTTCTTGTAGTGACGAACAATGCTCTGTACGCCTGCCGATACGAAGAAGTACTCCTGAATGAGACGCATACGGCGTCCCTCGAATGTGCTATCGTCCGGATAGAGATAGCGCGTGATGGACTCGACAAAGCTGCGGTAGTCGTTCCGCTGTTGGATCTGTTCCTGTGTCAGCATGCCATAGTCGGAGAAGTCACGGTTGACCTCCGCATTCCACATGCGCAGGGTGTTGACCGTCGCATTGTGGTAACCGACAATCGGCATATCATACGGCACCGCCATGACAACCATCGGGTTCTCATGCACAAGCTCCAGCTTGCCGTCCCCGATGTCACGCATATAGGCATTCCCGCCGAATTTGACATCCACGGACTTATCCGGCTTGCGGTATTCCCACGCAAAGCCGTCGCGCAGCCAGTTGTCCGGAATCTCGACCTGATTGCCGCCGACGATCTTCTGTTCGAAGAGTCCGTACTGATAGCGAATCGTACAGCCATGACCGGGCAGACGATGTGCTGCGAGAGAGTCGATAAAGCAGGCGGCAAGACGTCCTAACCCACCGTTGCCGAGTCCCGCATCCGGCTCCACCTCGTACGCATCCGAGAGGTTCAGCTTGAAGTCCTTGAGAACATCCCGCAGTGCCTCTTCAATCCCGAGGTTGATAAGATTGGACTTTAAAAGACGCCCGAGCAGGAATTCAATGGAGAAATAATAGATCTGCTTCTCCTTGCGCTCGCTATACTGCTTGTTCGTTTTGATCCAATTATCCGAGATGGACTGTTTGGCGGTTGCCGCGATCGTCTTGTAGATCTCGATCTCCGTCAGTTCCTCTACCTCGCGGCCAAACATAACATGCGCGGTTGTGATAAAACGGCTCTTCAAGATCTTCTTCATCGTCTCGAGAGCTTTCCCTGTCGGTCTCACGACCTGATCCTTCTGTGCCAAATCGTCCACTCCTTTTCCAAACGTTTCTTGTCTCCCCCGACCTTCTTTTCCTGCACGCGGCAGCAATCCCCATAAGAAGTATCAGAAACAAGAAGCCGTTATAGCCCTTCCCGTCCCAACGCATGAAACGGGAAGAAACCGCTAACGGCAATACAAACAATTTAGATTGTGATATTCTTCTTGATGACGAGCGGGTACTCTGCAGCTCCCTTCAGCCACTTCTCCGCTGTAATTACGACGTTCTTGTCGCAGATGACATTTTCAACAAGAGCGCCATCCTGAATGTCACATTTCTGCATGATGATCGAATTCCGGATCTTCACATCCTTGCCCACCTTTACCCCGCGGAAGAGGATGCTGTTCTCCACCTCACCGCGCACGATGCAGCTGTTCGCGATGAGAGAATTTGTGACCTTTGCGGTCTCCTTGTACTGCACTGGCACGCCGTCCTTGATCTTCGTGTAGACGGGACGCTCACCCATGAAGAGGTTTTGCCAGACCTCCGGATCGAGGATCTCCATATTCGCCCGGTAGTAAGTCGACATCGAATCCACATGCGCCATGTAGCCGTCATGCTCATAGGCGAACATCGTGTAGTCCGCCGCACGGCGGATGATGCCGTCGAGCACGAAATCCTGCCCACCGCGCTCGTACGCATAGCGTACAATCTCAACGAACGCGCGCTTGTCCATGAGGTAGATCCCCATCGACACCTTCATGCCCTGATAGGCGACCGGTTTCTCCGCGATATCGAGGACGAGACCGTTCTCCGCCGTGTCGAGTACAATGTTGTTGCCCGTGTTCTCATCGATCGTCGTATGCGAGACGAGCGTGATATCCGCCCCCGTGTTCTGATGGAAACGCAACACCTGGTTGAAGTCGATGTTGTAGACAAAGCTGCCGTTCGTCAGGAGAATGTAACGCGAGGACGCATGTTCTATAAAGTCCAGATTGTGATAGAAATTCTTGAGATCGCCCTTACGGCGTTGGGCATCGTCCTGTGCCGCCGGCAGGTAGAAGAGACCGTCGTGACGACGCGCCAGATCCCAGTCCTTTCCCGAACGCAGGTGATCGAGCACGGAACGCGGTTCATCGGGGAGCATGATGCCCACCTTGTTGATTCCCGAGTTGACCATGCTCGAGAGAGCAAAGTCAATCAGACGGTAACGTCCGGCGAAGGGAATGGATTCAACCGCACGCCGGTCGGCGAGTTCACGAATGAGACTTCCGTCCTCCTGCAGGTTGATGAGACCCATTACGGTATTCATTGTATGTTCACTCCATTCTCTTCCTACGGCTCACCCCACACGCTGCTCGGTCGTGGCAACAGACACCGTCTCCCCCTCGGGGATGACCGTGATCCGGGACTTCTCGCCGATCACCTGCGCCCCTCCCTCGACCACGGCATACTGTGCGAGAATGGCATAGTCCACCACAGCGCCGCTCTCCACGACAGCCGACGGGAGCAGAACAGAGTTGCGCACGACGGCGCCCTTGCCGACGCGGACACCCGGGAAGATCACGGAGTTCTCAACCGTACCGAGGATCATGGTGCCCTCACTGATCATCGAGCGCTTGATCTTCGCCTCTTTACCGACGAACTGCGGCGGCATGGAGGGGTTGAAGGAGTAAATGTGCCACTTGCCCAAGAGCTCAAACGGCGGCTCATCCTGAAGGAGATCCATGTTTGCCTGCCAGAGGCTCTCAATCGTACCGACATCCTTCCAGTAGCCGTTGAAGGCGTAGGAATAGAGGCGTCCCTCATCGGCGAGCATCTTCGGAATGATGTCCTTGCCGAAGTCATGGCTCGAGGTCTCGCTCTTTGCATCCGCATTGAGGTACTCCGCGAGATAGTCCCGATTGAAAATATAGATCCCCATGGAAGCGAGGTTGCTCTTCGGCTTCGCCGGTTTTTCCTCGAACTCGACAATCCGTCCGGTCTCGTCCGTATTCATAATGCCAAAACGCGGCGCTTCATCCCACGGAACCTCGAAGACACCGATCGTCGCCTGCGCCTTGTTCTTCTTGTGCGTCTCAAGCATCCAGGCGTAGTCCATCGTATAGATGTGGTCGCCGGAGAGAATGAGCACATAGTCGGGATCCGCCATGTCGATGAAATTGAGGTTCTGATAGATCGCATCTGCCGTGCCGCGGTACCACTCTGCGCCCTTTTCACGTGCATAGGGCGGCAGAACGAAAAGACCGCCGTCACGCTTATCGAGATCCCACGCGCTGCCCGAACCGAGATACTGGTTCAGCTCAAGTGGCCGATACTGCGTCAGAACGCCGACCTTTTCAATGCCGGAGTTGACACAGTTGCTGAGCGGGAAGTCAATGATGCGGTATTTCCCCCCAAACGGAACCGCCGGCTTTGCAACGCGCTTCGTGAGCGCACCAAGGCGGCTACCTTGTCCGCCTGCCAAAATCATTGCCAAGCACTCTGTTTTTCTCATAGGTAATTCTCCCCTCACGGATACCGGGCGGTATCCCCAACATATATGCAATGGCAAATCGGTCGGGCTCGCCGTACACCCGTCCGTTCCGCCATATCCCTGCCGATTTCAATGAGATTACGCTCATTTTTATCGTATTGTTCCTCCTTAATTCGTTTTATGATACTTAACAACCTAATTCGATAAATAAGCCGAATTTCCTGCAAGTTTTCAGGGCACTTTCAGGCTTTTTTCAAATTTATCAAATGGGTCGCAGGAGGACTTTTGTACTTGCCATTTTTTATATTTATTATACGATTATTGTACCCTATGTTTGCCGTCGAATCAAGAAGTTTGACAAAGAAAAAAATATTGCTTTTTGCAATTTCATGTGATAAAATAGCTCAGTACATTTTTCGTTGAGGGGGTGAACGATTTGCCAAATATCAAGGCATCCATTCTGAGTGTAAAGTCTGACGCCAAGCGCCGTGCACGCAATGTTGCGGAGAAGACGCGCGTCCGCCGTGCCATCCGCAGTGTCAATGACGCTGTTGCCGCAGGCAACGCAGACGAGGCGAAAAACCTCCTCGTTGCGGCATACAAGTCCATCGATCAGGCAGCTGCAAACAACGTCTACCACAAGAACGCTGCAGCACGCAAGAAGTCGCGTCTTGCCAAGAAGGTCAACGCGCTGGCACAGTAAGCTATAGAAAACGCCATTCCGTTTGGAATGGCGTTTTTTGATGTCTGTTTTGCAGATGCAATCAAACCATTTTCTTGAACACATAATAGCCGACGGCTGCCTGCAAGATACTGAGTACTGCAAGCATGCCAAATGCTGTCTGCAGATTCGTGCGTGCGGAGACAAAACCGATCGCGGCAGGTCCCGCGAGGATGCCGAGATACCCCATCGTGCTGACGGCAGAAACCGCCGTGCCGATCGGCATAACGTTCTGACGCCCCATGAGGGAGAAGAATACGGGCACGATATTGGCACTGCCGATACCGATTGCAAAGAAGCCTGCATAGAGGAGCGCATCCACAGGTGCGAACATGACGAGCAGGATGCCGGCGAAGGTAAGGAGTGCACCGCCCACGGCGACGGGACACTGACCGATGCGCCGGGTAGTGCGGTCGCCAAGGAAGCGCATGAGAAGCATCGCGGCAGAGAACACCGAAAAGCCGATGCCCGCGAGCGAGAGATCCATGCCACGCACAATGGTGAGATAGACACCGCTCCAATCCATCATCGCTCCCTCGCTGAGGAACGCAATGAACGCCGTGATGCCGACAAAGATGACGATGCCGCGCGGGATCGCAATGAGTGCGCCGCCGCCCCCACCATAGGGAATCAGATATCTGCCGAAAACTGCTGTGAGTGCAAGGATCAACACCGACGCGATCGCCGTGGACTGAAACGCCGTGAGTCCGACAAGCCCGACCCACATGCCGTAGAGACCTGCGCCGACGAATCCGCCGAGGCTCCAGAACCCGTGCATGCCGCTCATGATGCGCCGCCCGATTCCCTTTTCGACGATGACGGCCGCGACATTGATAACGACATCAATACACCCCATCAGTGCACCGAAAAAGAGAATCACAGGCACGGCGATCCAAAATGAATCCACCAAACAGATCGAGAGGAGTACACCGGCGTACAGGATGCCTGTGCCCACCAGCACGCGGCGACAGCCGAGGCGTGCCGAGAGCGCCCCCGAGAGCGGCATGGTCAGAAGAGAGCCAATTCCGATGCACAGCAGCAGAAGCCCCAACACATCGTCTCCGATTGCGAGGCGCTCGCGCAGCAGAGGCACAAGCGGCGCCCATGATGCCGCCCCAAAACCGCCGATAAAGAAAAAAGCGCGCGTTGCATGTGCCTCGCGATCGCCGATTGTCCGATCTGCCCGTGCCGCAGAGGTGTTCCCCATATCCCATTCCTCCGTAAAAGAGAGCCATCCCCACAGTGCCCTAAAAAACTCCTGCCATTCTATCACAGAAACGCAAAAAAGCAACCGTCTTTTTCACACAACAAGGGTCGCCGCACGAAGCTTTTTGGTTTCATGGCTTCCGTGTCCTGCAAGATATTCCTGCACGACCTTCCGTTTATATGCTGCATTGTATTTTGCCATTACAATAAAAAAGGAACCCCTTGCGGGGCTCCCGAATGTGTCTCGTTCGCGCGCTTAACCGAGGATGACGAGGGAATCGCGCACCTTGACCGACTGTCCTGCCGAGACGTTGATCGCCTTGACCGTGCCGTCGGCAGGAGCAGCGATCTCGTTCTGCATCTTCATCGCCTCAAGAATGAGAAGCGTGTCGCCTGCCTTGACCGCCTGACCGACCGATGCCTTGACCTCGATGATCTTGCCGGGCATCGGAGCGTCCACGGACTGCTCGCCTGC
>ERZ773083.1962-NODE-1962-length-13296-cov-11.205120_pt1 | contig 13296 bp, 9 predicted proteins | sample MGYA00511465_ERZ773083 | MGnify/ENA primary metagenome ERZ773083 (study PRJEB29015, sample SAMEA2738001) | human oral metagenome | biome: human oral; feature: human-associated habitat; material: dental | place: China | collected 2060 ... | reverse complement strand
TCAATAGAAAGAATTTTTTTATAGCCAAATATACCTCCTATAACAAAAATTGCTACTGTAAATATGATAATTAAAATTTTTTTCATCTATTCTCCCTCATAATTTTTATTAAGTTTTTTTGAAATTAATGTATCAATATCTTCTTCTTTATAATTTTCTAAATAATACTTTATAATGTCACTTGTTGGACTATTAGGATATTTTTTTATAAATCTATTAAATTCTTTTACTGCTTCATTAGCTTTTCCATTCATTAAACTTTCTCTTGTTTCAGAAGAAGTTAGACTAATAATATAATCAGATCTATATGTAGAGGCTATATTTTGTGCTTTTTCTTTTAATTTACTATCTGGATATTTTTCTAAAAAGTTTTCCCAAGCAATAATTTCATTTGCTAATATTTCAGGTTTTAAATCTAAGTAAGGTGCGTAATATATATATTCTATAATATTTTGTTTTAAAAAATCTCTGTAATCATCAGTAACAAAGTTTTTAAAAATGTTATAATAAAATTTCTTTTTCTCAGTTAACATAAAGCCATCTTCTATTTGAATAATTTCCAGCCCATAACTATCTAAAAACTTATTTTGTCTATCTAGTTTATCTTTTTCTAAATTACCGTCTTTATAAAATGCACTACTTAACATTTCATCATCAATTTCATTTATCTTTTCTAAGATATTATTATTATTTTTTGAATACTCTTCATAGATTTTATTTGCTTCTTCTTTATTTGAATTTTTTAGTTTACTAATAACCTCTTCCCTATTTTTTTTAAATTCTTCTAATAAATTATTACTTTCTTTTGAAAATAAATTTCCTTTTTCTCTATTTTCTATACCCCCTAGATAGAATTCTTTATCAATTTTTTCACTTAGTAAAGTATCAACATCTATATTTTTATAGTTTTCTAAATAAAATTTTATAAGCTCAACAGTTGGGCTATCTGGATATTTTTCTATAAACCTATTAAATTCTTTTAAATTATTTTCTGGTATATAGAAAAGCTCATTATTTTCCCAGCCACCTTCTCTTGTTGGAGAATTATCCGAACCTAAAATATATATTCTTCTATAAATATTACACTTTTCATTTGCTATTTCAGCTAAGTTACTATTAGGATATTTTTTTAAGAAATTTTCCCAAGTTAGTAGTCTATCTGCTATTTTATCATAAGAAACTAATATACTTCCATCTGTGAAATAAGGATCTTCATTTTCCTTATAAGTAATTTCTAAATATTCTCTATAATCACCAGTTACATAATCTTTAAAAATATTATAATAATAATTAGGGACTTCCATTATTCTAACCTCTGTTTCAGCTAAATCAAAAATCTCTAAATCATAATTATTTAAAAATTTATTGGCAGTTTTCCAATCTTTTTCTGTAAAGTAATATTCTGAATCTTTATTATAGATATTATTTAAAAAATCTAAATGCTCTGTGTTTATATTTTCTATTATAAGTTGGCTAATTTTTAAATAATCATTATAGATTTTATCTGCTTCTTCTGGGTTAGAAGTTTTTAATCTTTCTGTAACAGATTTTTTATTTTCAACAAAATTATCTAAAATATCTTTATTAAACATTTTTATAATTTTCTTTTCTCTTTCATCAGTAACAATTTTTTTATAGCCAAATATGCCACCTGTAACAAAAATTGCTATTGTAAATATAATAATTAAAATTTTTTTCATTTTTTTCCTCCAATTAATTATTAAATATATTATACAATAAAAAAATCCTAAATTAATAGGATTTTTTAAATTAATAACTAAATTTTAAAGGCTCTATAATAATTATTATCTTCAAAACCAAAAAGCCTTAAATCTATTGAAGTATATTCACCAGGAAAAAATAATAATACTTTTGTATGGTCAAATATATTCTGTAAATTATTTAAAATAGTATGTGTTCTAACAATAGGAAAAATTTTACCAACACCAGTTAATATTAAAAAATTTTCTCCCTTAGTTTTTTGTGAAATATACTTCATAATTATTTCAGTATTAAAACTCTTCTTTAATTTTTCGTATAAAAATTTTGTTCCTTTTTTTTCTTCAATTTCAAAAGCCATATCTAAAATATTATCATTTCTCATACTTTCAAGGAGTAATTCAAATATATCAATTTCCACTGCTTTTAATCTATCATCATCTTCTAAACTTGGTAGTAATTTATTTTTTACAAAATCCCTTATTTCTAATTCATATTTAGGATTATAATCAAATATATAAAAAGGTACTTCATTTGCTAAACCTCTATTATTATAAAATTCATCACTTTTAATTTTTTTTATCAATTCTTTAAATCTATCTTTCATTATCTTCACCATTCTAATAGAACATTATATTTAAAATTTTTTCATTTCCATTTTCTTTAATTTCATCTATAACAGATGAATCAACAATAGGTTTTATTATTTTATAGCCATCTTTATTTTTTTCTAAGTACCCTCCCTCTGTTAAAAAGTTTTTAACTTTTATCAACATTCTTCTTTTACCTTCTGCTGTCCAATTTTGAATAACTTTTGATTGTTCAGACTTAGTTTCCATATAATTTAAAAAATTACTTTCTTTTATACTATAATCATAATTATCATATTTCTCTTTAACTACTTCTTCTAAAAATTCTAAAATAAATCTTTCATTACATAATATACTATAAAGATTAATAAATCTAGCAGAAGTTAAATCAGTATTTACTATTTGTTTTTTTAAATTATCAGTCAAAGATTTTAATCTTTTATTTATAGTATTAAATTTTTTTGAAAAATTACTTTCACTAACTGTTTCTAAAATATTATTTGCTTTTAATAAATTTTTTAAATCTTCTTCACTCTTATTTTCTAAAATAAATTTACAAGTATTTCTCATCTCAATCAAATAAAAATTTTCTGCTGTAATAGCTCTGTATTCCATTTTTGCTCCTTTATTACATAAGACCTAAGGCTTTTTGAGTTGCATCAATAGGATCTTGATAAAAAATAGGTTGAATATCCATTAAAATATCAGGAGGCAATGTTGACATATCAACAGCATTTAAAATTGGAATTAATGCTTTTTTTGCCCCAGCTTCCCTTGCTATTTGAAGAGTGCTTGCTAAATCTGAAACAGCATTGATAGAACCTGATAAAGACATTTCACCTAATATAACAGTTTGAGGCATCACTTGTCTATTTAATGAGATAGAACACATAGCAATAAAACCACCCAAAGTTATAGCCTCTGTATTCCCTACATTCTTTTCATCAGCAACAGATAAATAGAATTCTTTTTCACTGATATTTATTGCTCCACTTATTCTTTTAGAATTTATTTTTAAATAGTTAAAAGCATTCTCAAAAGTTTTTCTATATTTATTATCTGATACAGTTATTTTTCCCTTACCAGCAGATATTTGACTTTCTATTTTGTATAGTCCTTTTACAGAATTAGTTGACATTGCAATGGTATATAATGCTCCAGCTTTTAAAGGACCTTCAGGAATAAGTTTACTTCCACCTTGTTCTTTTAAACCAACATATTTTTCTTCTCCACTTTCCTTATCTATATATGAAAAATTAGTTGCAAAAAATTCCATTCCAGCCATTTTCTTTAATTGCTCTTTTATTCTTCTTCTATATTCCAATGCTCTTATTAAAATTTCTTCAACTTCTTCTTTTGTAAATATTCCATCTGGATAAACCAATTTTATTAAAGCAGAAACCGTTTTTCTAACTGCAATAGTATCTCTTTGATTTAAGTCCCTACCAAGTGAAAAATACCTATCCAATGCATCTCCATACGAAGTTTTTCTAAGTTCTCTAAATATTTCTGCCATATAGTCAACAATCAAGCCATATTCTTTGGTAAAAGATTTTGGAGATAATTTTGGAATATCCCAACCTGGTATATAACAATGCATTCTATCAAAAAAAGCAGAGTCATTATTCATTTCAGGAGGAAAATCAACTAAAAGATGTGCAGTCTTTACTAAAACATCAACACTTTGATTTATATTACCTATAAAGACCATAGAAGCATTGGCATTTTTTTCTTCTTTACCTCTTGCAAAAGAACCACTTGCCATAAAATCTTTCATTATTTGAATACCATCTTTATCTTTAAATTTTATTCCTGCAATTTCATCAAAAGCAACAACATCCCAATAGCCAACCAGACCTACTTGTCTTTTTGACATATTATAAAAAAGATTTGCTACTGTTGTCTGTCCTCCTGAAAGCAAAATAGAATTAGGACTAATTTCTTTATAAATATATGATTTCCCTGTTCCCCTTGGACCTAATTCACAAAGATTATAATTATTTTCAACAAGTGGCATCATTCTAGCTAATAAATGCCATATTGCATCTTTATCAAAATTTTCAAATTCCATTCCAGATGATCGTAATATAAAGCCTATCCACTCATCCTTGGTAAAATGTTTTCTAGCCTCATAAACTTCATTCATATCTAAACTTGCAATTTGAATAGGTTTTAATTTATTTAGTTTAAATGGAGAATCAGTGGCATTATACTCATCATATTGATAAGATAAAGTCAGAATACACCATATTCCACCACTCAATAATTTTTCATAATCCTTTATATAGCTTTTATGAATTTCAATATTGCTAACACCTAAATTTGAAAGATGTCCCTCATATCTATCTTTTTTTTCATTTAAAATAACAGTTACTTTATCAATAACATTGTATACTCCAATTTCTTTTATTTTAGATTTTACTTTTTCTGCTTCATCAGGGCGAACATAATTTTCAGCAAGTATTTTTTTTACTTTTGACATACCCTCTTCAATGCTTTCTTCATCAGTTTGATTACAATACATTCCAAGTAAATATTCTAAAACATAGACAGGAACATTTGCTCCTCCTTTTATTTTTGAAACTAAATCTTTTCTTACAATTTTTCCTTCAAAAACTTTACTTCCAATTTCATTTATATCCATATCTTCTCCTAAAAATCAAAATCTGAAGCAATTCCAATACTCACATCATATTCTTTTGAATCTAATATATCTCCTGATTCAATATCTATTACTTTTAATGTAACTCTTTTATGTTCACCACTTAAAGTCAATCTAAAATCATGTATAGTATTTTCTTCTATTGAATTTAATTTTAATTTCTTTTCATCACTAACTCTAACATCTCCATCATATAAAGCTACTGAAACATCTCTTTCTATAAACTTATCTTTTATACTTACAGCTTCTATTTGATATATAGAAAATTTAGTTAGATTTGATGTAATTTTAGCAACACTTTCTCTTATTCTAACTTGAACCTTAGATATTTTTTTAGAATTAGCCCCACTCTTATAGTTTATTAATGGTATTATCATTTCTTGTGGACTAGCTCCTCCATGTACAAACTGTAAACCACTTCCACTAGCCTTTATTCTTTGATTTTTTTCTGGAAATACTCCATATAAAGAATCTAATTTTAATGTTACACAGCCCTTTTCTTCAACTTCTTTTTCATATATAGCATATCTTTTTCCAATAGATTTATATTTTGTATTTTTTAATTCAATTTTATTATATTCTTCAACATCTTTCTTTTCATATAGAAAACCATGATCACTTGTTATATAGATATTTACAACTCCAAGACTTGAAAGTAATTTAGAAAGACTTACAATATTTTCAATAGCATTTTTACAGGCATTAAAAGTATTATTTTCAGTCTTTGCCTTATCTCCTATTGCATCAATACTATCATGATAAATATATATAACTTTTTTTCCTTTTATAAATTCTTCCTGTTTAGCCCTATTCATTTTATAAAAATTATCAAAAGAAATAGCAGAAGATTCTTCACAACTAGCTTTTAATATTTTTTCTCTATTTTCTGTTCCTTGACTATCAATACCATCAATTAGTACCTTAGCAGAAACTAAATCAATATCTCTTTCTTTTTTGCAAGGCAATAAATTAGCCATTCCTAAGAAAGTTCTACTTGGTAAATCTGTTAGCATAGCTTCTATTTTTATTTCTTTAACATTAGCCTCTTTTCTTAATTTTTGACTAATCTCATATCCAACTTCATATCTTAAAGCATCTGAAATTATAACAACTGTCCTAACATCAGCTTTCACTATATTATTTTTATAAAAATCTTTTTGCTGAGGTAATTTTTCTCTTTCATATACCTTGCTTGACCATAGTGCCAATAATTTTTCAAGATAATCAATTTCATAAAATCTATCTATTTTAGATTTTAAAGTGTCAAAAAGAGGTGCTAATTCACTATTTTTTATTTTATCATAGGAATAATAAAAATCTCTATACAACTTGTCTATTAAGAAATAATTTCTAGTGTAATCTTTAAAAATTTCTCTTAATTCTTCTCTATCTTCAATTATTAATGAATCTTTTAATTTAAAAAAATCATTAACAGCTAATAATACATTATAAAAGTGCTGATACTCCTCTCTCCATAAAGAGTTATCCAATCTTATCTCTATATATTTTTTATATTTATCATAATCAATAATTTCTGAATTGAAAATCTCTATAATATCTTTTATGATAACCTTATCAAGATATTCAAAAGCAGTTCCTTTTATAGAATAATCTAGCTCTAATTCATCTATCCTATCTTTTATATTCAAATCTTTGGCAAGTTCATAAAATTCTGCCCTTATAATTTCAGAACTTTGCTTGTTTTGTAACAATGAATCAGCAAAGATATATAATTCATTTTTTCTACCTTTAAAATAATTTTCTAAATTTGTATGAGTTTTCTTTTGTAATTCACAATAAAAATGAGTTACCATAAGAATTTTTAAAAATTGCTCAAAACTAGTTACTTCAACATCAAATTTCTTTTTTATCTCAGTAAATAAAAATTCTAAACTCATCCATTTTTCAATATCTTGTAGTTTATTTCTATTTAAAATTATATTTTTTAATATTTCTAAGATATCAACTGTTTTTGCACCAGAAATAGTAGTCAATATTGAAAGTTTAAACTCTTCATCATCTAAAGATTTTGGATTTTCAATTATTTTTATTAATTTTTCTCTTCTTTCTTTATTAGCAAAAAAACTTGAATATTCCCTTATGATTTCTCCAAATTTGTAATTTGTCCTATCTAATTTTAATTCTTCAACTATCATTGCTGATTTATCTGCTTCAAAAAATTCTGAGTATTTTTCTATATCTAAAAGATAATTTTCACTGTCAATAGCTCTAGGATATTCACTATAAATTAAATAATTGGACTCAGTATCAATAACTTCCAGAGTATATTTTGTTTTAAATATATTTGTATAAATAGCTTCTCCTTTTTTATCAACAGATTTAGTTAGTTTGATAATTTTTACATCAGTTAAATTTAACTCATCAATTAAATCTTTAAATTCTTTTTTTGAATCATACCAAAAAATTATATGTCTTTTTTGTGGAAGTTCAGTAGTTAAACTAAATCTATATTCAAGCATTTCTTTAATTTTATCTATTTCCATAATCTTATCCTTTCAATATATTTCCATTTTTTAGTATATCTAAAAAAACAAAAAACTGCAAATATTTATTGCAGTTTTTACATTTTTTATTCAAAAATAATTTCTTCTTCAGCTTTATTATAAATATCAATTTTATTTTCAACATTAATTCTATTTACTAGCCAACCTTTAAATAAACATTGCTGAATAAATTGCTCAATTCTGTTCACACCATTAATTTCCTTTAAAGTAATAACAAGACCAAATTTTAAACTTTTTCCATCTTTGGAATTAAGTCTTTCTTTTGTTTTTATACTAATTCCCCATAGAGGATTCTCTTTTTTCTTTTTACCTTGTCTTTTTCCACCTTTTTTTGTTACTATATATTCGCTTTTATGTTTTATATTATCCCATTTTCTAAATAGTTTTCTTGCATCTTCTTCATATAAATAATAATTTACTTCTTCAGACTGCTTATTATCATTTATATCTTCAATATCTATTCTATCCTTTTTTCCATCTTTTCCTTTTTTTATATTTAATCTTCCAAATTTTATATCCATTTCTGTATTTGTATAATCAACTCCTTGATTTCTACTACAATTTGGGAAATAACATAAGGTTACTTTTGATATAAATGGTTGATTCTTTCCATCATCAGGAACAGGGATACTATAAGTATAGGTATCATACTTTTCAGAAACTCCATCAATAATAAATTTAATTTCATCATTAGAACTTTGTATAACATCACTAATCTTAATAGGAACAACTCCATATCCTATGAGTGATGATGAATATACTTGTTTATTCCAGCCAGTTGCTGAATCAATAATTAAAGCCTTAGCAGTTTCTTTAGATAAACCTAAGATATTAATAAGATATGCTAGTTTTCTACTTATCCAAGGTGCTGCAAACGAGGTTCCTGCAACCATTGTTTCCCCATAGGGAGAACAAGTTCTAATTCTCTGCTCACTATCTCCACCATAGTAACTTATATCTGGTTTGTTAAAAAATGATAACACTAAACCCTCTCTTGAATAATCAACTGGTTTATTACTAGTGCTAACAGAATTTACAACCATTGAATTTATTGAATCAGCAGGTGCTCCAATTTTTTTTACATTTGAATTTTTGGGCTTATTTGTTCCAGCAACCACAAAAATTATATCATTCTCAAATTGAATTTTATCTAAAATTGCTGCTTCTGGAGATATAAAATTAGAATTTATTTCCATAGCTGAACCTAAAGATAAATTCCAAACTTTTACATCTTTATTTTTTTCAACTATTTCTTTTATTGCTTTCAAAACTATAAATGAACTAAAACTACCACTTTTTGCTACTCCAAAATGTCTAACTCTAAATCTTCCACAACCATCATCTAAATTTGGATTTATTGTTGCTCCATCAACTATGATAGATGAAACTTCTGTCCCATGGTAATAATCATTTGCATCTAAGGGAATATCTTTTTCTAACATATTTTTAAATTCTACCCACTCAGAAAAATAAACATTTGTATCAAACATAGTATCTATAACGCCTATCACAGGTTCATTTTTAGGTTTAGGAATGCCTATAGTATAATCCTTATTTTCTTCAAAAATATCATCTTTATCTAAAATAGATATATCACTCACTGCCATAGATATTAAATAAGGTGCTTTTTCTTTTAAAAGTTTATATTGGATGGGATCTAATAAAATAGTTGTTTCATCAATACTTCTTCTTTCTAAAAAATCAATTTCTAATTGTTTCATTATTTCAGAAGTTTTTACTCCTGTATTATATAATGTAATAATTGCTTTTTCTTCCAAGGAAGTATTATTTTTTTCAACACCAAAACTTTCTAAATAATATGAATCTACAATAGTATTTACAAATCTTGTTCTAGGGATAGTAGAACTAAAAATATGCTCATATTTTTTATTATTTATATCTACTATTTGTTCATGAGTTATATTTTCTCCAAATGTTTTATAAAAAAGATTGATAACAGTTTCTAAATTAATTATTGCATCATCTAAAACTTTACTACTTATACAATGAGTAATTATATGTTTTTTAATATCTAAATCAGAAAATTTTGCTCCTACAATACTATCATTATTTTTCTTTGGAGAAGTTTCAAGAATAGCTTTTACTCTATTGCTTTTTGCAACAACAGTTTTATAATATAAAGTTATTAATGGATTAATCAAAAGTTTTTCATTTTTCCAAAATTTTCTAACATTAATTAAATCTTCTTTCAATTTTTTTAAATGTTCTAATGTAACTTTTTTTTCTTTTGGAATATTTGAAGCTCCAGGTTTAGAATCATTTTTCCTTTGCTCAAATTTACCTTTTAATTGAAGAATATCATTCATATTTTCCTACTCCTTTAATTCCCTAGATACTTGACTTTTAGAAACACCTGTTAATATTTCTATTTCTCTTACGGTAAAACCTTCTAATTGCATAGTTTTTAAATCTTTATTTCCTACTAGAGATGAGTATAATCTTTTCAAATAGTCATATTCATCATTTGGACTACTAAAAGCTATTGATGTTTTTATAATATTTTTTAAATCTCCAGGATAAGGAATTTCCTTTATAAGAGAAATTATTTTTCTAAAAAGACGAATATTTTTTCCAGCAAATTTAAACTTTGATAAATAGTAATTTAATATTATTTCAGATATATCAATTAAATCTTCTCTTGAATATCTGTTAAAATCAATTACAGAATCAAATCTTCTTACCAGTGCTTTATCAAAATGACTAAAAAGATTTGTAGTTGCTATAAGCAAAATTTTTTGATTTAAATTATCTAAACCTTTTAAAACGGCAGTTGTAGCCCTTCCCATTTCCCTTATATCTTTTGAATTTGTTCTATCTAATGCAATAGAATCTATTTCATCAAATAATATAATTACTTTTTCAGGACTAGGCAGAGTATTAATTTCATTAAATAGTTTTGAGATATTTTTGGCTGTTTCTCCTAGTTTGCTATCTATAATATATGCAAAATCTACTGCAAATAAATTTCTATCCAATATTCTAGCAAGTTGTTTTACTGTTTCTGTTTTCCCAGTTCCTGGTGCACCTTGAAATAAAAATTTATTTATCCCTATATTATGACCAACAGCATTTACTATCCCAATAACATCTTTCTTAATTTCATCAGGAAGTGGTAAAGGTTCATCATTTATTTCTAATTTTTTTAGAAATACTAATTTATTTTCATCTATTTGAGGAATAAAAGTATTTACATCAGAAAGTAATCCCATAATATATTCAGCTAATTGATAATCCCCAGTTTTATCAAAATCTTTGGCTATTTCATAAGCCTCATTTCTAAAAGCTAAATCGTTATTTTCAGAATAATATTTTATTAAATTTATAACATTTCCTTTTTTCATTTTTCCACCTCCCACTATATTTCTCTTCAAAATCATTATAACATAGCAGGGACAAAATTTCAATATTTGGGACAAAAACAAAAAACTGCAAATATTTATTGCAGTTTTTAAATCTAACTAGTTGTTTGAAAATCTCATTAATAAAATTTTTTTATCAATATTATTATAAATATTAAAGCATATTAGATTTTAATAAAAATTTTAAGGAATTTGTAAGAACACTTTTATCAATGATTTCTTCATGTTTATTAAAATAGTTTTTGCTAATTACTTTTATTGTTTCAGAAATATCTTCTGGAATTTCACAAAATTGAAATTGATTTTTTCCTGCTCTGTACTTACATTTAATATATCTATTCTTATTTATTCCATTAATTAATGTTAAATCAAAGATCAATTTTGCTTCCTTTACCTTAAGCTTTTTTACAATTTCATGAAAAGAACTCAAAGGATTTTTATATGAAGTTGCAATAATAAGAAAATCATATAGTTCATCATTTAGCTTTAATATTTCAAAATCATTTTTCATAATGAACTCCTTTCTAAATTATTACAAAAAAATATTTGTATATGAAGTTTCGATCAAATTAATAACTGTATTTATAATCTCGTCTGCTTCATGTTTATTTTCAATTAATGTTGTTCCTATTAATATTTGTTCTGTATGAAAAATAACATGCCTATTATTTTTTAAATATAAGTAAAGTCTTTCTAACTCTTGTTGATAATTACTATTATTTATTTGGATAGCTATATTTGAATTTAATTTGTCTTTATTAAATATTCCACCAAAATTTTTTCCAATTACTATACCTTTATTATCAAATAAGTATTTAATATATCCTTCTAAGGCTCTTAGAACTGGAAAAGCATAACATGAATAATCTTCTAAATCTATATTAATTTTTCTTAATGAAATAGAAGGAGAAAGCAATTTTAATATTGTTTCTGGAATATTTTTATATGCTTCTGGCATAAGAATTTTCATATCATTTCTTACTTCATTTATTTTTATATCAACCTCATGAAAAGTATTTATGCTATCAATAATATCATCGAGAGAAATAGCATTACAATATGATAAAAATGATATTGCCTCACCATATAGATATGCAGGTTTTCCTTGCAACATTAATGTACCATTTTCATATATATTGATAGTTAATTTATCTCCTATTTTACTTGTAAATATATATGATTTATGTTTTGGAGGAGTATCTATCTTTCTCTCCTCTGTTTTTACCTCTTCTAAAGAAGCTAAAAAATCAATAAGTTTTTTTCTCCATTCTTCTGATAATTTTTTAATAGAGTATGTTTTTCCTAAATTTGTATTTAAATATTTACATTTACTTTCTAATAATATCTTTATTTGGCTTGAAATTTCTAAATTTTTTCCTATTGGTAATATCGTTGTTGTTCCATCATTATTAAAAAATATATTCAACATTGCTTTATGATTTTCAGCACTTAATTCACATCTATAAATATTTTCATTTATTTTTTTTAGCTCACTAACAGAAAACTCACTCCAATAATTACTTCCAATTTCATTAATTAATTCTATAATTTTATTTCGATCAATAAAAATACTTTTTTTAGGTATTTTTAATTTTTCTGTAGTATCATCTATCTTTTTTATTCCCAAAGCTTTTTTTGCAAGCTTATCTGCCACATCATTATATTTATTTCCTGAATGTCCCTTTACTTTTATAAATTGTATCTTTACTTTGGAGCTTACTTTATTATAAAAATTCACATATTGAATAGTGCCTTCTTTTTTAGCTTTCCATTCACCATTACACCATTTTTCTATACCTTCATAATCATGGTATATTGTTATACTTGTTATATTATTATCTAAACAAAATTGCATTGCTGCTTCTGCACCTTTTATTTCACCTGCAACATTATTCATTTCAGCTAAATCATTATTACTATATTTTTTTGAAAAATGGAATTTTTCATTATTATAAAAAAGAACCATTCCATAAGAAAAAGAATTTGTCAAAGAATCATAGCTTCCATCAACATATGCAATAGCTTCACTCTCTTCTAATTTTAATTTATTATCTTTTTTATCATTAATAAAATCTATTGCTTCACTTTCTGAAGGAAATCCCTTATATATTGCACCTGAAAATCCATTAATTTGTTCTTGGCATTCTTCCCAAGTTTTATATATACCCGGTTTTTTCCCAATCTTGACTGCATAAAATTTTTTAGACATTTTTTCTCCTTATATAAAAGCTAATCCTATCACATTGAATATTTTTAGTCAAACTATTTTTTTAATTATAACATAATTATATAATAACAGAAACTCATTTTAAAAAATTTTTACCTTTTTTTAAGAATAGCCCCCAACTTTTCATAATTAACATTAACTCCATCATCTAAATCCAATGGAATCTTTTGTTCAGCAATATGTTTTACCTCAT
>ERZ773083.1955-NODE-1955-length-13319-cov-3.192400_pt1 | contig 13319 bp, 12 predicted proteins | sample MGYA00511465_ERZ773083 | MGnify/ENA primary metagenome ERZ773083 (study PRJEB29015, sample SAMEA2738001) | human oral metagenome | biome: human oral; feature: human-associated habitat; material: dental | place: China | collected 2060 ... | reverse complement strand
CTCATCGGAGAATATCTAAAACACGCGGGCTTTGATGTGTGCGTTTGCAGCGACGCTCAAAGCGCCGCGGATCTCGCCTACGAGCAAAACTTCGATCTCTTTATCTTTGACGTGAAAATCCCCAAAGGCGACGGATTTTCACTTTTAAAAGAGCTGCGCAAGAGCGGCGATCACACTCCTGCGATATTTGCTACTTCGCTAAATACGCTTGATGATCTTGAGGTCGGTTTTAAAAGCGGCTGCGACGACTATCTCAAAAAACCGTATGAACTAAAAGAGCTACTACTGCGTGTTAATTCGCTCATAAAGCGAAACTTCAGCCACAATTTCGATGATTTTGTAACTATTGACGACGAGTTTAAATTTTACTTTGCAAGCAAAGAGCTTCGCAGATCGGGCGTGCCCGTCGCGCTTTCAAACAAAGAGCGCGAGCTGCTGGCGCTTTTTTTACAAAATAAAAACAGGCTTTTAAGCAAGGATGAAATTTTCTCCGCGATCTACGCTTTTGACGAAACTCCGAGCGAGGAAGCGCTGCGAACTTATATCAAAAATCTACGCCGCGTCCTAGGCGAAGAGCACATCATAAACCGCCGCAACGCAGGGTATCTGTATGTCTGAAAAGACCGCTTTAACGCTTAAAATTCTATCTTTATATCTCATTTCAAGTGCATTGTTTTTAGGATATTTTTTCAAGATAAATTACAGGATGAACGAAGCCGCGCTGCTTTCGCACAGGATAAAAGAGCTAAAAGAGATCAAAATGATGATCTATATGAAAGCGAGCATGGACGGGCTGGGCTCGCTGGCGGACTTCGAGCGCGAAAAGGGCGTGAATGCGTGTATATTTAAGCCAAACTCTGATGAAATTTACGGCTGCAGTGGTGAGCTTGGCGCACTTGATAAAGCGAAGCTAAAGGCGGAATTTATAAGTGGCGGAAGGCTAGGAATTTATGAAAACCTGCAAAATATGGAGGAGCGAAACGCCTTTTCCAAGGCTAAAATCATCCTGCTTGGAAGTAGCGTGCAGGGCGAAATTTTAACGCTTCGTATCAAAACCGCAGCGATGATGATAGCGCTTTTGGGTGTGATATTAGCCGTGGCGTTTTATCTGGTGCGGCTAGGTACAAAGCCGCTTTACGATAAGATCGACACGCTAAATCGCTTCATCAAAGATAGCACCCACGAGATCAATACTCCGCTTAGCATCATCTCGATGAGCGTTGAGACGATGCGGCACGCAGAGCTTGGAGAATACAACGCCAAGCGCGTCGCTAATATCGATCTTGCCGCCAAGACGCTTTCGCGCATCTACGAGGATCTCGTGTTTTTAACTTTCGGTATGAATAAGGAGGGCGAGATTAGCTCGATCGATCTAAAAAGCCTCGTTGCTTCGCGTTGCGAATATTTCGCGCCGTTTATCCAAAAACGCAGACTAAGCCTTAAAACCGATCTTTCGGATGCGAGCATGAACGCAAATATTTATGAAATTTCGCGCCTGATCGACAATCTGCTAAGCAACGCCGTAAAATACGCCGATGCAGGCGGCTACGTGGATGTGCGGCTAAGGCGCGGCGAGCTGGCGATCTCAAACAGCGGCGAGGGGATCGACAGGAAAAGGGGCGACGAAATTTTTAGGCGTTTCGCACGCTTTAACTCAAGCGAGGGCGGCTTTGGCATCGGGCTTAGCATCGTAAGCGAGGTCTGCAAAAAATACTCCTTTTCTATCTCCTACGACAGCGTGCCGGGCGAGATAACGACCTTTCGCCTTACGTGGCGAGAGTAAAATTTTAAAATTTAGTGAAATTTAAAATTTAAAAGCGGTCGCTTGCGGTTTAAATTTAATCGTAGTTTGGTCGCTTAAATTCCGCGCAAAAAGGCTCTAATTGCCGGAGCGTTTAAATTTAATCGTCGCTTGTCTTTGTTCTAAAACGGAGCGCGGAATTTTATCGCTCGCTCGCTTTGCGCTCGTAAAATGACCCTGAAAGTTATTGGTGCGGAATTTTATTCGTCCGCGATTTCATAAAATTTAGCTTTTATTTCTCGATAGATATATCCAGTGGACTATATTACTGAATAAAATCGGAACAGACATACCAAAAAATATTGAGCCGCCTCCAAAAAACGATAGCCAACCAAACAAGCTTTCTCTGCTCGCAAAAGTTGGAAACGTCCGCCCGTTGCCTACTCTGTGTGGGATGCCGTTTATGGCAAAATCGGCGTAGAAATAATTATTTAGAAGCCAATAGATAAAAGGTATGCCGATAAGCATAATTAGCTGCGTTGACGGCGGGAAGCTCTTTTTCATATAAAATACGGCGATTGGATAATACACGCAGCTTAGCGCGAAAGCCGTTAAAATAGGTACCCACAATGCCGCGACGTAAAATTCCGCAAGCTGCGTGTGCGGGCTTATTTTGCCGATCGCGGCGATGTTTGGAAAAAACTGCTTCATAAATTTAACGAAGTCCGCGCACGAGGGACTTACGTCTAAAATATTTTCGGGTAGCACGAATACGCTAAGCGCCGTGATCGCAAACAGCGCAAAAACCGCCGCGTAAAGTCGCCCGAAAAATTTAATAAATTTCGTATCGGGATACGGCGTATCTTGCTCTTGCGCGCCTTGTGAATTTAGCAAATCGCTCATCGTTCGCTCCTTTAATAAAATTTGCGTGCCAAAACCCGGCTTGCGCTAAATTTTAAAATTTTATGCCTTATCGTTCGGTAAAATTTCACGACGAGGACTTGCTTTGGAATTTTGCGGTCAAATTTGAAATAAAATTTATTAAATTTAACCAGCAAAGCTTTGTTTAAAAATAAAGTCTCGCCGCCTTTAACGCGCAGTGAGGCAGATGCAGGTTGGGGCGGTGGGGTCTGCTTGAGGTCGCGAGGCGAGGCCCAGGCAAAGCAAAAAAGGGTGCTTCGCAAGTATGGCCTATTCTGCTCCGCCCCCTCCGAGGAAGAATTTAAGCTTTATCGGAAGCGACGAATAAAATTTAAACCCGCGCGTAGCGTAGCAATTTCTCGTATCGTCGAGACCGGGAAGCCTCTAAAATAAAAGGCTCTTTCATTTAGCGTAGACTTGCAGCCAAGACCCAAAATTTAATTGCCTAACAAAAAAGGCAAGTTGGCGTCGCTGCTCGCAAAATAACCGCGGAATCCCACTAGATCAAATTTAAAATTCCGAGTATTTCTGATAGTCGATCTGCGCGGAGTTTTTGTTGATCGTATCGACCGTAGCTTCAGCGATCGCAAGTTCCTCGTTGGTAGGGATTACGAGCGTTTTGATTTTACTATCCGCCGCGCTTAAATTTCTAATCGAGCCGGTATTTTTGGCGTTTTTTGTCGCATCGATTTCGATGCCGATATGAGCGAGCTTCTCGCAGACATTTTGTCTAAAATGCGGCGCATTCTCGCCGATACCTCCGGTAAAGATCAAAGCGTCCACTCGCCCGAGCACGGCATAATACGCTCCGATCATCTTAACGACGCTGTACACGAGCATCTCAAACGCAAGTTTCGCGCGCGGCTCGCCGCCTTCCATCTTTTCATATACTTTTCGCAGATCGCTTGCGCCGCAGATGCCGAGCAGTCCGCTTTTTTTGTTCATTATGACGTCCATATCCTGCGCGTTGTAGCCCGCGACGCGCTCGATGTATGGGATGATAGCGGGATCGATCGAGCCGCATCTGGTGCCCATGATGATGCCTTCAAGCGGCGTTAGCCCCATTGAGGTGTCGATGCATTTGCCGTTTTCTATGGCGCTCACGCTCGAGCCGTTGCCAAGATGTAGCGTAATGGCGTTGAAGTTTTCGTATTTTTTACGCAAAAATTTCGCTCCCATTGTCGAGACAAACCAATGCGATGTGCCGTGCGCGCCGTAGCGACGAACCTTATATTTTTCGTAGAATTCATACGGCAGCGCGTACATATACGCATAAGGCGGGATGCTTTGATGAAATATCGTATCGAAAACCGCGACGTTTGGAATTTTAGGAGCAATCTTTAGGCAGGATTTGATGCCCGCTAAATTTGCAGGATTGTGTAGCGGTGCAAGCGGCGCAAGCTCGGCGATTTTAGCCATTACGTCCTCATCTATGAGCGCGGGAGCGTCGAAATAATCCGCACCTTGGACTATTCTATGCCCGATGCCGCCTACTTGAGTTAGATCGTTGATTACTCCGCTTTGTTTTAAAAGATCGATCGCGATCGCAATCGCGGTCTCGTGATTTGGAATTTGCTCGTTTTCAACCTTTATGCTTCGTCCGTTGGCGCAATTGATGCTTCCGCTTGCGTGCGTCGAGCTGATCTCCTCGATGAGCCCACTTGCGATGCAGGCGTGATTTAGCATATCGTGGAATTTAAATTTAACCGAGCTCGAGCCGGAATTTATGACTAGGATATCCATTAATTCTCTCCTGCTTGAATGGCGCTGATAAGTATCGTGTTTACGATATCGGCGACCTTGCAGCCGCGGCTTAGATCGTTTACCGGCTTTTTTAAGCCCTGCAGAATCGGCCCGATCGCTACGGCGCCTGCGGTGCGCTGCACGGCCTTATAACAGATATTTCCGCAGTTAAGATCGGGAAAGATAAATACGTTCGCGCGCCCTGCGACCGCGGAGCCGGGCATCTTTTTCTTAGCGACTGCGGCATCGACCGCCGCATCGAATTGCAGCGGTCCGTCGATTAAAAGCGCCGGCGCCTTTTCGCGCGCTTTTTGCGTTGCAGTTTTTATGAATTCCACGCTTTCACCGCTACCGCTATCGCCGCTGGAGTAGCTTAGCATCGCCACGCGCGGCTCAAACCCGAACGCCTTTGCGGTCGCGGCGCTTGAAATCGCGATACCCGCCAGATACTCCGCGCTCGGGCTCGGCGCTACGGCGCAGTCGGCAAAAAGCAGAGCCTGCGTATCCAGGCACATTATAAACGCACCGCTAACGGTTGCGATGCCCGGCTTTGTCTTGATGATCTGAAGCGCGGGGCGAATCGTCTCCGCAGTAGTCGTGCTGGCACCGCTTACCATCGCATCGGCTAGCCCTTCATACACGAGCATCGTGCCGAAGTAGGTGCGATCGCGCACTAAATCGCGCGCCTGCGCCTCGCTCATGCCCTTTGCCTTGCGAAGCTCATATAGATCGCGCGCAAATTTTTCTAAGCTCGCATCCGTCTGCGGATCTAAAATTTTAACGCCGCTTAGATCGAGACCCAGCTTGCTTGCGCTTTTTTGCACTTCGTCTTGCCGCCCTAAAAGGATCAAATTTGCCGCGCCGCTTTGCTTTACAATCGCGGCCGCGCGCAGAATTCTCTCATCGTCGCTTTCTGGAAGCACGACTGTTTTAACGTTCGCGCGAGCCTTTGCGTAGAGCTTGCTTTCAAATTTCAACGGGGTTAGAATTTCACAGCGCGTGGAGTTTGCGGCGTCCGTGAAGTAGCTTTTGTCGGCAACGACTTTATCAAGCTCTATCGCGCCGCTTTCGCAGGCGGAATTTTTACTGTAAAGCTCCGATTTTTTAGAATTTGCACCCTCTTGTGCAGGTCTTAGCGCGGAAAATGAAATTTTATCCTCATATATGCTGGCAAAGCTTACCGCTTTTGCCGCAGTGATCAAGCGTGTGCCGATGCGCGCGGCAATTTCGTTAGGATAAAATCCGCAAACAGGGATATTTAGATCCTTTGCGATTTGTAAATTTAGCTCGCGCAGATCGGCTCCCGCTACGCCGTGAACCAGCACAAAATTGCATTGCTCTAAAATCTGCGTAAAGCGCTCTATCGCCGCCTTTCGCACGCGCTCATCCTGCCCATCCGCGAGCGCTTTTTCAAGCTCGCTCCTGCTAAAAAGGGCATTGTCGCCAGCGATGCAAAGTTGCAAAACGTTGTGAAAGCTCATGGATAAAATTTTATCTAGTTTTTTTAGCTCGGATTGGTAGGCGGCGGGTTCGTCGCATAGGAGCAAAATTCCGTTCATCGGTTGATCCTTTTGAAATAAGATAGGCAATTGTAGCAAAATTTTGCTTGCGTGTTAATCAAAGATTTATCGTGAGGGTTTAGAATTTGGTAACTTTCAACAAAGGAGCGCACATGAAAAATTTAGTGATTTTGGCTCTTTTAGTGAGCCTCGCCGCGGCGAAAATCAACATAAACGAAGCTAGTCGCTACGAGCTGATGACGATCGGTGGGCTTGATGCGGGTAGGGCGGATATGCTTATGCAATACCGCCAAAAGCGCGAAATTTCAAGTGCAGATGAGCTAAAGGGCATCAACGGCTTTGCAAGTTACGATACCGCCAAATTGCAGAAGAGCTTTGAAATATCGCCTAGAGCTAACGTGCAGCAGCCGGTGCAGCCTGATCGCGATATAGTCGTAGTCGAAAAGACCCGCACCCGCACGGTTTACGGAGGCTCTACTTACAAACGCGTTGAAAATTACGGCAATGGCATCACGATCACAGAGACCGGCACTTTACCGCCTCCGCCAGGATATGGTAGGCATGGCGGCATGATGCCGCCACCTCCTCCGCCTCCTGGCGGTATGCCACCACCTCCGCACGGAGGCATAAAACCACCTCCTCCGCCACCGCCACCTCCTCGCGATGATTATTCTCGCAGGAGAAGTTCTGGCGGTATGAGCGATAGCGAGATTGGCGGAAGCTCGCGCCGTAACATGCCGGTGCCTATGCATATGGGAACGATCCGCTCAAAAAGATCCAGTAGCGTCACAAGCTTCGGCGACTGCGATCCGCAAAGCGGCAACTGCGCTAGTGTGGGCGTAGGCGTGCAGGTAGATAGAGGGTTTTAAAATTTAATTTTACGCAGGCGGGATTTAAAATTTTATAATCGAGATTCCGCCCGCCCTAAATTTACGGCTAAATTTTAAAATTTTGTAGCGATGGAATTTAAAATTTACGCTGGCATCGCTCTGCGCTACGATAAAATTTCAAAGAATTTTATAAATTTAATCCAAGCCTCGCGTGGCAAAATTTCAAGTCAAAATTTTACGTTAAAACTGATGCGCCGCGTTTGGTCGAAACAAATCTGCACTTTAAAATTTTAAATCCGAAATCCAGCCACATGATAAATTTTAAATTTGCCTTTTCTACTCTCGCTAAATTCCAAAATTTTGCCCCGTCTTGCTGCTATTAAATTTTAAATTCGACCCGATTTAGCGCCTAAAATTTGTGAAATTTAATTTACAAAATAATATAATCACAAAATTATTCCAACGAAACAGGATGGGCGTATGAAAGAAATTAGCGGATCGCAGATGATCGTGGAGGCGTTGCGGCAGGAGGGGGTCGAGGTGGTTTTCGGCTATCCGGGCGGCGCGGCGCTGAATATTTATGATGAAATTTACAAACAAAAATACTTCAGACACATTTTGGTGCGCCACGAGCAGGCTGCGGCGATGGCTGCGGACGGATACGCGCGCGCTAGCGGCAAGGTCGGCGTGGCGGTCGTTACAAGCGGTCCTGGATTTACGAACGCGCTTACGGGGCTTGCTACGGCGTATAGCGATAGCATCCCGATCGTGCTTATCAGCGGACAGGTGGCGACCTCGCTTATCGGCACCGACGCCTTTCAAGAGATCGATGCGATCGGAATTTCACGCCCCTGCGTCAAGCATAACTATCTGGTTAAAACGATCGAAGAGCTGCCTAGAATTTTAAAAGAAGCCTTTTATATCGCTCGCAGCGGCAGACCGGGGCCCGTGCATGTCGATGTGCCGAAGGACGTGACGGCGAAGCTAGGCGTTTTTGAATATCCTAGTGAAATCAAGATGCAGACTTATAAGCCGAATTATAAAGGCAACGCTAAACAGATCAAAAAAGCCGTTGAGTTAATCGCAAACTGCAAAAAGCCTATCCTCTACATCGGCGGCGGCGTCATCAGCGCGGGTGCAAGCGAGCTGGTGCGCGAGCTTAGCGAGTTTGCGCAGATCCCGGTCGTGCAAACCCTTATGGCGCTGGGAGCCGTGCGAAGCGACGATAAATTAAATTTAGGTATGGTCGGAATGCACGGCAGCTATGCCGCAAATATGGCGCTTAGCGAGTCTGATCTGATAATCTGCTTGGGCGCGAGATTTGACGATCGCGTAACCGGCAAGCTTAGCGAATTCGGCAAAAACGCAAAGATCATCCACGTCGATATCGATCCTAGCTCGATCTCAAAGATCATAAACGCGGATTATCCGATCGTGGGCGATGTGAAATCGGTGTTAGAGGAGATGCTGCCGCGCATTAAAAGCGAGGTCAGCCCTGCAAATTTCGAGCAGTGGCGCGAGCTCATCCGCAAATACGATGAAATTCACCCGCTTAAATTTAACGACAGCGATGAAATTTTAAAGCCGCAGTGGGTTATACAAAGCACCGCAAAAATCGCGGGCGAGGATGCTATCATCGCTACGGACGTGGGGCAGCACCAGATGTGGGTCGCGCAGTTTTATCCGTTTTGCAAGCCACGCACTCTGCTAAGTAGCGGCGGGCAGGGCACGATGGGCTATGGTCTTCCTGCGGCATTGGGCGCGAAGGCTTATGCGGGAGACAGACCGGTTATAAATTTCAGCGGCGACGGCTCGATTTTGATGAATATCCAAGAGCTGATGACTGCGAGCGCGAGCGGTCTAAACGTCGTAAATATCGTATTAAACAACAATTTCTTAGGCATGGTGCGGCAGTGGCAGAGCCTATTTTACGGGCAGCGTTTCTCATCGACCGATCTTAGCTCGCAGCCCAATTTCGTAAAAATTGCGGGGGGCTTCGGCGGCGTAGGCTTTAGCGTTAGCACAAAAGCGGAATTTGAAGACGCGCTGAAGCAGGCTCTTGCGAGTAAGAAAGTAAGTGTCATCGAGGCTAAGATCGATCGCTTCGAAAACGTCTGGCCGATGGTGCCTGCAGGCGGCGCGCTTTACAATATGATTTTTGAGCAGGAGTCGTAAAGATGAATAGCATAAGAAGAGTAATCTCGGTCGTCGTTACCGACGAGCACGGCGTTTTGTCGCGGATTTCGGGGCTTTTTGCGGGGCGCGGCTATAATATCGACAGCCTCACCGTTGCGCCGATCTCAAATACCGGTCTATCGCGCCTTAGCATCGTCACTTCGGGCGACGAGCGCGTCATAGAGCAGATCACTAAGCAGCTTCATAAACTGATCCCCGTTTACAAGGTCATTGAGGATGCAAAATTCGTCGAAAAGGAGATGGTTTTGGTAAAGATCGCGTTGGGTGAAAATTTAGCGGGGCTTGACGCCGTTTTAAAAGCCTACAACGGCAGCATCGCAAACAGCGACGACAGCAAGATCGTCATCATGGCGTGCGACGACGCAGACCGCATCGATGGATTTTTAAAGACGATAAAAAAATACAATCCGATCGACGTCGTCCGCGGCGGCAGCGTCGCGCTGGATATGTAAGCGGCGATAAAATTTAATCAAAGGAGCGCAAATGAAATTATCCAAAATTGCCGAAATTTTAAACATAGAGCTTAGCGGAGCGGACGCGGAGATCACCGCGATAAATTCGCTTCAAAACGCAAGGCAAAGCGAGCTGAGCTACTGCGACAGCGACAAAAACGAGAAATTTTTATCTGCCACCAAAGCGGCCGCCGTGCTAGTAAAAATCGGCACCGCAGCCCCAAGCGGCGTGCGAGTGCTAGAGTGCGAAAATCCGCATCTAGCCTTTGCGATCCTAAGCGCGCATTTTGCTAAGCCGCTCATTCGCAGCGGCGCGCCCGCAAAGATCGCCGCCAGCGCGCAGATCGGGCAGAACGTACATATCGGCGTAAATTCCACGATCGGCGAGAATTGCGTCATCTTAAGCGGCGCGTATATCGGCGATGACGTACATATCGGAAGCGGCTGCGTGATCCACGCAAACGCCGTCATCGGAAGCGACGGTTTCGGCTATGCACACACTAAAACGGGCGAGCACGTTAAAATTTATCACAACGGTAACGTCGTGCTGCAAGACGAGGTCGAAATCGGCGCATGCACGACGATCGATCGCGCGGTATTCGGCTCGACGATAATTGGGCGGGGCAGCAAGATCGACAATCTCGTTCAAATCGGGCACAACTGCGAGCTTGGGCAAAACTGCCTCATCGTCTCTCAAGTTGGACTTGCGGGCTCGACGACGCTTGGGCGTAACGTCGTGATGGGCGGACAGAGCGGCAGCGGCGGACACGTAAGCGTGGGCGATTTCACTCAGATCGCGGCGCGCGGCGGCATAAGCAAGGATCTAGCGGGCGGCAAAAACTACGCGGGGCAGCCTATAATGGAGCTTAGCGAGTGGTTCAAGCTGCAGGCTAAGATCGTTAGATTTTTTAAAGATAAAAAGCACTAGCCGTTTTGCCTTGGCTGACTTGCCTTGATCGATTCGATCGTTCGCTCTGATCGACTCCTCTAGCTAGCTTAATCTAACAGGCTCGCGTCGTTTCAGTGAAGTTTGAAATCGCCAGGCAGTTGGTGATTGTGGAGTGGTTTGCGTTGCCGTTTGGGTTTTGGCGTATTTTGTAATCGCTGCGGCGGTAAATTTTGCCCTTTTATCGACAGAATTCCGCCCGCGCCGTTTTTTTGTCGTGCGCTTGCTTTGTGGGCGCGGTAGAATTTGATCTACTCGTTTTGAAATACGTTTGCTCGCAGTCATTGCGGCCAAGCTTTACGAGCGCTTTAAATCAGCGCAAATTTAATTAAAGGAAAAACAATGATAGAGATGTTTTTATGCTCCTATTTTGCGGGTGCGGCGACGCTTTTTGAGGACTATGCGAGGCAAAATATCCGCGCTAAAGAGGTGCTTTTTATCCCGACCGCCGCAAACGTAGAGGAATACCGAGACTACGTGGACGAGGCGAAAGAGGCGTTTGCCAAAATGGGTTTTGAGGTTCAAATTTTAGATGTTTCAAAAGTGAGCGAAGCCGAAGCCAAGGCAAAGATCGGCGCGGCGCGGGTGCTTTACGTAAGCGGCGGCAACACCTTTTATCTTTTGCGCGAGCTTAAAAAGAAGGATCTGGTAGCCCTCATCGCAGATCGCGTCCGAAGCGGCGAGCTCGTGTACGTGGGCGAGTCGGCGGGTGCGATGATAGCGGCGCCTAGCGTGGAGTATGCGAGCGTGATGGACGATGCGAGTGGTAGTGAATTAGTAGCAGCGCAAACTGGGCTAGATCTTGTTAAATTCTATCCAGTAGTACACTACGGCGAGGAGCCTTTCGTGCAAAGCGCGGCTGAAATTTTAAAAATTTACGGCAGTAAGCTAAATTTGACGCCGATAAATAACGCCGAAGCGATCGCGGTGCACGGCGATAAATTTGAAATTTTAGGGCGGTAAACTGCGGCGTAAAAGTAAAATTAGTAATTAAACGCTTCATAAAATTTACGCTTATATTTTCGCATAGGGTTGCGAAGTGAAATTTTAACTTAGGTGTGCGAGTGTCGCTAACGAATAAATTTAATCAAAGGATCAAAATGAAAATATTACTTATCAACGGCGGAGCGCCTTTTAACGGCAAAGGCGGCAAGCTAAGCAAGACGCTGCACGAGTTAGCCAAAAAAACGCTACAAGCCTTAGGGCACGAAACGTGCGAAACTACGATACACGAGGGCTACGATATAGATGCTGAGGTAGAAAAATTTCTATGGATGGATGCCGTGATCTAGCAGATGCCCGCGTGGTGGATGGGCGAGCCTTGGCTAGTCAAAAAGTACGTAGACGAGGTGTTTATGGGCGGCATAGGCAAGATAGTGGCAAACGACGGGCGGCACAGCGCGAGTCCAAACGACGGATACGGCACCGGCGGCATGATAAAGGGCAAATCGCATATGCTAAGCGTCACGTGGAATGCGCCGCTTCAGGCATTTGACAAGCCAGGCGATTTTTTCGAGGGCGTGGGCGTGGACGGCGTTTACTTGCATTTTCATAAGATAAATGAGTTTTTAGGCACGAAAAGGCTGCCTACTTTTATGTGTAACGACGTCATTAAAAATCCCGACGTAGAGCGTTTTACGAGGGATTACGAAGCGCATTTAAAAAGGGTTTTCGGCTAAATTTAAGCAGACTTTAGCGCAAATTTATAAGCTAGACAGTAGAAATTTTACCCTGCCCTTTGTGCCGTTAAATTTGATCTAAATTTAAACTCACGCCACGCCGGAGCGTAGAATTTCGCTGTGAATTTTAGGCGGTACGCCAAACATCCTGGTGTATTCGCGGCTAAACTGCGACGCGCTCTCGTATCCTACGTCAAAGGCGGCCTGCGCAACGCTGATATTTTTGGTCGCGAGCAGATTTTTTGCCTCTTCTAGGCGGATCTTTTTTTGAAAAGCTATGGGGCTTAGCGAGGTTACGACCTTGAAGTTATGATAGAGCGACGACTCGCTCATATCGCATTCGCGCGCGACCTCTTTCATATTTAGCTTTTGCGAAAATTCGTTTTTTATCTTTGCGACGGCTTTTAAAATTTTATTCGAGACGCTTCCTTGCATAGCAAATTTGTTTAAAAAATAGCCGCTTTATCGCTTGTTACAAGGGCATAAAGGATCTCTTTTTTTTGGCAAGATCCGATAGAAATTTGATCTTCTCTTTTGGCTTTTCTAGCAACCAAACAAACCTCAAAACAGGCTCTAGTATCTCCTCCGCAAGATCGCCGAAAAATACCCCCTTTTGGCTCTTTTGCATGTTATCTTCTTTTTTTATCTCGACGTTTTTTAGCACTTCATAAATTTCATCCATGCTAAAATTAAGGGTAAGCGAGATATATGGCCTCTCTTTTGAGGCGTCGGTTAGGCTCACTCTTAGAGGCATATAGGTCGATGTGAGCAGATACCTTTGCTCGTTGTATCCGCTCATCTCATCGCCAAAGCCCACCGACTTTGCCCCTTGAAGTATAATGCACAAAGATGGATTGTAGATGACATTGATAAAATCATGCGTCTTTTCGCTGATGTAAAAATCAAGCGAGTCGATGTCGCTTTGAACAAGGCCGTTTACGCCGTATCTATTTAGTAAAAACTCTTTTGTCTGCTCTTTTAGTAAATTTAGCTCACTCATCTTGCTCTCCGCCTCAAATTTTATGAAATTATACTCCTTTTTAGAAATTTTGCAGAATTAGGCATGAAATTTGGAGGATCGTTCTAACGTAAAATTTAAAATCCTGCTAGAATGCACATTACAAAACAGCTTGTAAAGCTAAATCAAAACCGAAAAGACAAAGATGTATCTTAAGAAATTTGCGGCGGCGCTTATGACGTCAAGTTTTATTTTAGGAGGCAATGCAATGGCAAGTACAAACGTGGCAAAATCACCGCTAGAGGCGGTTTCTATGGTTAGCGAGTGGGATAA
>ERZ773083.1952-NODE-1952-length-13344-cov-16.049214_pt1 | contig 13344 bp, 10 predicted proteins | sample MGYA00511465_ERZ773083 | MGnify/ENA primary metagenome ERZ773083 (study PRJEB29015, sample SAMEA2738001) | human oral metagenome | biome: human oral; feature: human-associated habitat; material: dental | place: China | collected 2060 ... | reverse complement strand
GTCTTATTATTTAATAAAAGGAAATCATGAATAAACAAGAACAAGAAAGACGCGCCAGGCTCATGAAGATGCAGGCAGAACGCTTACCAGAAATTAAGCGTCGTTTTGAAGAAAATCAAAATCGTGCCAAATTCTCCGAGCCGGCCGAGGTCACTACCGGCGCTGCAGTTATTTTTGAGCAGGCTCAAAAACGCAACTTTAATAGTAATTTTAAGCCAGGCGGCAAGGATTATTCCGCTCGTCCTAAGAAGAAAACAAACTCCTCTAATGAACAGAACGGTTTTGATATAAATTCTTCTAAAAAATCCGATCAACCAAAAGGCAAAAAAGGAAACAAGTCGAAAACCCCAAAAGTAAACAAGAATACTAAAAACATTGAGGCTGATGATCGTAAGGTTAATCTCTCTGTTTCGACCAGGCGTGGCGATATGGTGCATCATCAGCGTATGCTTTCTCAAGATGTCAATGCTCAAGCCACTCAGCACATCATTGGTATTCCAGTTAATAAATCTCGTTTTAATGGCTATAACGGTACTCAAGTTACCAATGCTCAACTAAAAGCCGCCCGCCCTGACCCTGAGGCAGTTCGCATTATTCCAATCGGCGGACTTGGCGAATTTGGTATTGGTAAGAATATGACTGCCATTGAGTATAAAAATGAAATTATTCTTATTGACATGGGCGTTCTATTTGCTGGCGAAGATTATCCTGGTGTGAATTATATGGTGCCAGATATTAAATACCTCGAAGATAATATAGACAAAATCAAGGCCATTCTCTTCACTCACGCTCACCTTGATCACATCGGCGCCTGTCGTCATCTTTTACCAAAATTTAGCCCATTAACTCCAATTTACGCCACTGATTTTACTATCGGTATGATTAAAAAACAGATGAGCGAACTCGACGAGCTTCCCGAAATGAATTACCAGGTCGTTGACCCCTTTAAACATGAGAAGCTTCAAGTTTCTGAACACTTAAGCGTTGAATTTATTCATACTCTTCACTCCATCCCAGGTAACTGTGCTCTTATTATTCGTACTCCAAATGGTGTAATTTATCTCTCCGGTGACTGGCGTGCTGAAACTAATCCTATCGAACGTCAAACTGATTTTGAGCGTATTGATGAAATTGTTAAAAAAGAGGGGATTGCGCTTCTGATTAATGAGTCAACCAATATTGATTCTCCAGGCCATCATCCACATTCCGAATATGATGTCGGTGATAATATTGGTAAAGTCATGGACCACTACGCCAATGGACGTGTTATTATCTCCTGTTTCTCCTCACAGATCAACCGTATCGGTATGATTCTTGAGCAGGCTTATCAGCGTGGACGCAAGGTTGCTTTTGCTGGTTTTTCCATGATTAATAATATTGAAGTAGCTCTTCGTGCCAAGTGCATTAAGGTGCCAAAAGATACTGTTATGAAAATGGAAGATATCATTAAACTTCCTGATGAAAAAGTAACGATTGTCTGTACTGGATCTCAAGGCGAATTAAATGCTGTGCTTAACCGTATGGTCAGTGGTGTGCATAAATTTATCAAGATTAAAGCTTCTGATACAATCGTCTTTAGCTCTAATCCAATCCCAGGTAACGAACCTCATGTGGTGAACACTGTCGATGGTCTCTTGCGCGAAGGTGCTCAGGTAATTCAGAATGGTAAAACTCATCTCACAAATATTGGACCACTTCATCTTTCTGGTCACGCCTATTACGAAGATCATGTTGATTTTGTTACTAGATTACAGCCTAAAAATTATCTCCCATATCATGGTGAATTCTTTATGATGGAGCATAGCGCCGAGATGGCTGAAAACGTGGTCGGTATCCCTCACGAGAATATTTTAGTTGCTGATGATGGTGATGTTGTTGAATTATTACCAAATCAGACCATTCGCAAAAATGGCCGTATCCATGTTGGTAATAAGCTTTATGATGATGCCGACAAACCAGTGCATGAAGCTGTGGTGAAAGATCGTATCCATATCTCTCGTGAAGGTATCTTTATGATCGTTTTAACTCTCAGTAAGAAAACTGGACGCTTAATCAAAACCCCAGACATCGTTTCTCGTGCTTTCATTTATCTGGATAATTCAGAGGAATTAATTGGAAAGATTCGTCATTATTTGCGTGTCAAGACTGAAAAATCCATCTCTTCCGATCCTGAACTTAAAGTTCTAAAAGATGAGATCAAAGAAGATATCACCCGTATTCTCTTCGATGCCACTGGACATACGCCAATTGTTATTCCGGTCATAAATAAGGTTTAAAATCTGTCAAAATAGAAGATGGCCCGTCCCCGGCTTTAAAGCCCTAGAAAAAGCTACGAAAAAGTAGCTTTTTCTATACTCTAAACTCGTATTGGGATATAATAAGCCTAATGTTTTCTAGTCTATTCGGTAACCAGATTGAGTCATTTGTTGTCCAGTTTGCATATTATTTTCTATTATTTATCCTTTATTCTTTTGGTGGTTGGATTGTAGAATGTATTTGGACTTATTTTGCGAAACGCAAGTTAGAGAACCGTGGGTTTCTCTTTGGTCCTATTTGCCCGATTTACGGCGTTGGCTCCCTTGCCTGTGTGTTATTGATCGGACCACTAAATCTATCATGGTCGCTAGAGTTCTTATTGATGATTATTCTTTGTGATGTTATTGAATATATTACTTCTGTAGTTTTAGAAAAAATTTATCATGTCCGCTGGTGGGATTATACTACGGGCTCTCTTTTACATCTCAATGGCCGTATCTCGCTCGAAACTTCAATTGGCTTTGGTGTTGGTGGCATTTTTATCTTACATCTTATTCAGCCACTCTTTGCTCATCTTTTAAGTTATCTCGGACTACCAGTTCTTTTGATCGTTTCCGGTATTCTCCTGGTTATCTTTATTGCTGATATTTTATTATCAATGATCGCCGTCTCTAATATTAAAGATGTTTTTAAGGGCGGAACTGTTGATCTTACTGCTGAAATCAAACGTTTTAGTATTGATTATTACAAAAAAGCCTCAAGGCTCAGCCGTCGCATTGCTCGTACCGCTATGCATCATGTGGAAAACGCCCAAAAAGAAGCCAAAAAACGTGTTTCAGAGACTTTTAAATCCAAAACTTCAAAGAAGTAACGGCTCTAATCTATTACGTAAGTTTTAAGACTATTCTCTTCTCTTAATTCTAATATGAACGGCGATTCTTTTTCCTGCACGGTCAAGAAGAAAATCTTTTTTCGCGCTCTCGTCATTGCCACATAGAAAAGCCTCCTCTCTTCTGCAAACTCATCATCTTTGGTTGGTCTTAGATTTTTCCAGATCATATTCAGGAATTTTCCTTTCTGTGAATTTCCTAATTTCATTTGACTATTTTTTTGAAGAAGAGCCTTTCTTGCGAGTGTTATCAGTTCTTTTTCTTTTACTTGGCTCGGAAAACCTAAGGTTGCATCTCGACAGTTGATAATGAAGACATAGTCGGCTTGTAATCCTTTGGATTTATGTGCACTACAAAATTTAATATTGAGGTCTGGTCTTTCTGGCATTAAAATTCTTGGTTCGTTAGTCACATAATCAAAATTCAGGAATTCACAGTGTGAAATTTTTTTGATATCAAAATTATAACGTCCGAGCAGAAAGACTCTCGTATTTCTCGGCAAATTGAGAAAGAAGAAACGTAGGGAATTGAGGTCGGTTCTTTCGGAGGGGCCATTGATTTCAACTATTTGATCCGGATCTCGACAATTTATTCCTCGAATATCTTTAATTAGTTGTGTCTTATTTCTCATAATGAACTTTCCAGATGTCTTTGCCAGTTGCTCCGGGAAACGATAAGTTTGTTCAATTTTAAATATTTTGGTCTCACCCCAATATTTCTTGAAATCCAAAATCAGGTCTATCTCGCTCCCCGCAAATTGATAGATAGTTTGCCAGTCATCACCCACACAGAATAGTTTAAAATTCTGTTTTTCTCTCAGATTTCTGATCAAAGCATATTCAAGTGGTGATATATCTTGATATTCATCAATTATCACAAAGTCAAAGCAAAACGTTTTAAACCATTCTGGTCTCGCACTGTTCTTTATGCTAGTTAAGCTATTTATTGCCTCTTCTAAAAAGCTGGCAAAATCAACTTCACCTCTGCTAGCCATTTCCTTCTTGTATTTACACTCAAATCCTTTCATTTTTTGGATCTGTTTTAAATTTTTGAGTCGCAACTCTTTCTGCCAAAACCAAGGGTATTCTGTGCTATTTGTTCGTTTCAAATCTTGATATTCAATATGGTAATTTCGCATCAAATAATATAGTCGATCATACACTTCCGCCTCTTCCTCAGGAATATTGAATCGAGCTTGTTTCAAAAAATCTTCAAAGTCAACTTCACTTAGTTTTATTTTTTCTGGTCCAGCTCGCTTATTTTGTCTAGCACTCTTCATAATCTTAAGAGCTAAACTATGAAAAGTTTCTACTCTCAAAAAATCACTGGGGTGATATATTTTAAAAATCTCATCATTTTCTAAAACTTCCGCCAAAACCCGTTTTTCTAATTCCATTCTTGTTGCATGCGTGAAAGATATTATTAAGATTCTTGGTAAAGTTTTACTTTTATTTTTTAGCCACTTATTTAAAATCCATTTAATTTTTCCGATAATCGTGGTCGTCTTGCCAGTCCCCGCTCCAGCCACTACTAAGGTATTTTGTGAATCATTTTCGATACTCTCTATCTGTTGCCTATCTAGTGAATACCCTTCAACAAACTTATAGTCTAATCTGCTTCGCATTCTTCACCTCCTTTCTGTCTAAAAACTTAAATCTTCACTTAATTAAGTAAAATAAAAAAGAACACCAAAGGCGTTCTCCTAATATCTTATAGATTGCAAGACTCTACTTGCTTAACTCAAGATTAACAAATTATCTCATAAAGTAAATACTAAAAACAAAAGGCTCTTTTAATCTCTCAGTTTTCTTTTAAAATTCACCATATGTTATTATTAAGACAGAGGAAACCATGATTAGAGAAATGATCCCTGAAGATCGCAATGAAATAAATGAGATGCAGTTTGAGCTACAGAGGTTCTTTTCTGAGATCGATCAAACCCGTGAATCTTTGTTATATCAAAGTATTAATGATGCGCATCATTATATGCAAAAAATGATAGACGATACAAAGAGTATGAATGGTAAAATATTTGTTGCCGAAAAAAATAACATTGTCGTCGGTTTTATTCAGGGCGTTATTATTGAGCATAAAAAAGGAGAAGACAAAATCTATGACTTGTCTCATAATCCGTCAAAAGAGGGTTGGATTGGTTTGCTATATGTAAAGCCAGATTACAGAGGGAACGGCATAGGTCAAGAATTATTAGGTAAAATGAAAGATTATTTCATAGTCCAAGGTTGTACCAGTATCAAATTATTGGTTTTATCAGACAACGCTAATGCTATAGGTTTTTATAAGAAGATTGGGTTTATGGCTCATAATTTAGAGATGGTGATGAAAGTATAATAAGAAGGAAAAATATGAGCTAAAATAAGCTACCCGAATTTTTAGAGAGTGATCTCAATGTTTATCTTCAATAAATGGTCGCATATAACTGATGCCAAAGCAACTTTGAAAGAAAAGATATTATTAAAATCAATGAAAGAATCCCGAATACAGATATTGTCGAATGGGTAATTAAAAATAAGGATTAATTATGAAATTATATCTTACATCTTATGCTATGACTACTATAGCAAAAATCATTGAACATGAAGGTCGCGATCTTGCTAAGAAGAAGGCAATTTTTATTCCAACTGCCGGTGATTCGTACAATAATAGAGATTTTGTTGAAGCCGATAGAATTGCGCTTGAAAAATATGGTCTTGATGTTGTCGAAATGGATGTAAAGAATAGAAGTGAAGAAGAAATCCGCGAAGCTATTGATGGAGTTGATATCGTCTTGGTTGCAGGGGGGAATACTTTTTATCTAATGGAAAAACTGAAAAAGAGCGGAGCAGATAAAGTTATAAAGGAATTTATAGAAAAGGGAGGTATGTATATTGGTTCAAGTGCCGGTTCTATTATTTGTTGTCCGACCATCGAGGGGGCAGAAGAATTCGATGATCCGAGCCTAGCTCCTAAGCTGGATAATTTTGATGGAATGGGGATTTTTAAAGATGTGATAATTCCACATACACAGAAGAAAAAATATTTCGAGCGTATAAAAAAGACAACAGAGAAACTGAAGTCTAAGGGACATAAAGTACACCAGCTGACAGATGATAATGTCTTGTTTTTTGATGGTAATTCTAGTGTAATTTTATAAAAAGAGCCCCCATGATAAAAGAAGGAGAAAAAATGAGCCAAGAATTAGAACTAGAGCTAACTTTTTTAGCGAAAGAATTGCCGAATAATATTAAGTTGGTAGAACCAACACGCATAGTTGACGTTTATGTCCCAGATATACCGGAGCATTCACACCTTAGACTACGTCAAAAAGGCGAGAAATATGAAATAACTAAAAAAATGCCGGTCAAAGAAGGAGATGCTTCTGAGCAAATTGAACAGACAATACCACTAATAAAGGAAGAATTTATCGCATTATCTAGTTGTAGTAAGAAACGAGTGGTTAAAGATAGATATAGTGTAGCGATTGAAGGTAAAATAGCCGAAGTTGATGTGTTTGCGGATGAATTAAAAGGTCTTGTATTGATAGATTTTGAATTTAGCACAGAGAATGAAAAATCAACATTTAAAATCCCAGACATCGCATTAGCTGATGTGACTCAAGAGGAATTTATTGCCGGAGGTCTATTGGCTGGTAAGACGTATAACGATATTGCGCCAGAATTAGAACGCTTTAATTATCAGTCAATCAAATAATCAAAAAATCCTAACCTTGATCTATTAATAAAAAAACGCCCAGAAAGGCGACGATTGGGATTTTTACTCTAAAATGGTGCCCGAGACAGGACTTGAACCTGCACCTAGAAGCTAGACTAGCACCTGAAGCTAGCGCGTCTGCCAGTTTCGCCACTCGGGCATAGGTAGATTATATCATAGGCGATCTCTAGGATTATGTAATAATCCTACTAGAACAATATGGAAATAGATACAGCATTAGAAATCGAGAAGAGGACTCTAATATAGCCCCATCTGTTTACTTCTTATGCTATACTCATCCTATGGATAACTTGCATTATGACGGACCGATTTTGTTAGTAATTTTAGACGGAGTCGGTTTGCGACAAGATCGGTATGGCAACGCTGTGCTTCAAGCTCATACTGAATTTATTGATCAGCTTTTTGAAAAATATCCTTGGGTTTCACTTGAAGCATCTGGCGAGGCAGTGGGGATCTTAAAAGGACAAATGGGGAACTCCGAGGTCGGACACAACGCTCTTGGTGCTGGACAGATTATTAAACAGGGTATTGCTAAAATCGAAGACGATTTTCAGACTGGTGCTATTTGGCAATCTGCAGCTTGGCGAGGTGCCATTGCTAACGTCAAAGAGCATAGTTCTACTTTACATTTTTCTGGTATCTTTTCTGATGGTGGAGTGCACAGTTCGCTTTCTCAACTTCTCAAAATGCTTGAGCAAGCTCAAAAGGAAGGTATTGAACGTATTCGAATTCATCTAGTACTCGATGGTCGTGATGTTCCGCCTCAATCTGCTGACCAATACATTAAGATTCTTGAAGATAAAATCCAGTATCTCAAAACCATTTCTGATTTTCCGCTTGATTATCGAATTGCCAGTGGTGGCGGACGTATGGTTTTTATTGCGGATCGTTACGAATCGGATTGGAGTATTGTGAAAAAAGGTTGGGACGCTTTAGTTTATGGTAAGGCTGACCATTACTTTGCTAATGCGATGCAAGCAATCACTGAGACTAGGGCAAAAGAACCTAGTCTGCAAGATCAGTATTTTCCAAGCTTTGTAATTGTCGAACAGGATTCCGATCATCTGCCAGATCCTTCTCAACCGGTTGGCTTGGTTAAAGATGGTGACAGTTTTATCTATTATGACTTTCGTGCTGATCGTGCTCTTGAAATCACTAAAGCTCTTACGGAGCAAGATTTTCATGGTTTTGATCGTGGCACCGAGAACAACCGTCCTCTTAATGTCTACTTTGCTGGTATGACAGAATATGATGCCGATCAACATATTCCAGCTCATTGTCTAGTTGCTCCCATTAAAATCATAAATACGTTACATGAAATTTTAAGCAGAAATAATATTAGCCAATTGGCAGTTGCCGAAACGGTTAAGTTTGGACATATTACATATTATTTTAACGGTAATAGTTATGAACCTGCTAAAAAAGAAGAATTCTTAGAGATTAAATCTGATACACGTCCATTCGATGAACGCCCATGGATGAAAGCTGCCGAAATTACAGATGCTGTTCTTGAAAAAATATCTGAAACGGATCCTAATGGCAAACCAAAATATCAATTTGTCAGAATTAATTATGCTGGTGGTGATATGGTGGGGCATTTTGGTGAACTCGAACCGACCATTGTTGCTATGGAAGCAATCGATCTTCAATTAGCTCGTCTAGCTAAGGTGGTTGATCGGCTCGGTGGCATGATGATTATTACCGCCGATCATGGCAACGCAGAAGAAGTCTACGATCCTAATACTAAACAGCCTAAAACCTCTCATACTACAAACCCAGTCCCTTGTTGGTTTTATGACAACACTCAAAATAAAAGCCTCTATCAAATTAATCAGATTGAGTATTCAGGTCTTTCAAATGTTGCGCCCACAATTGCCAAGCTATTCAATATTCATGACCTACCAAGTTCTTGGCGAAAACCATTAGTTTAATAAAAATATCTAGAAAATTATACACGCTGTGATATAATCATGCTAGAAAATTACATTGGTGGAGAAATAAAGGAGTTATTATGCAAAAGATTACGAAAGCAATTATTCCTGTAGCTGGTTGGGGTACTCGTCGTCTTCCTATCACAAAAATTATTGAGAAATCAATGTTGCCAGTCGGTAACCGTCCTCTTGTTGATTATTCGGTACAAGAACTTATTAAAGCAGGCATCACTGATATTTACATGGTTATTAGTAATGTCGAACCATGTCAGGTCAAGGAATTTTATAAAGACAATCTTGCTCTCAATGAATATCTTATTCAGAGAGGAAAATCAGATCGTTTAGCTCTTGCCAAAACTCTACCAGATCACGTCAAGATTCATTACACCACACAGGACCCAGCAGGACGTTATGGCACCGCAGTTCCTATTGCCCTTGCTGTTGAGGAATATAAAATTGATGAGCCAGTTTTAGTCTTTATGGGCGATGATTTTGTCTGGAATCCAGATGGTGAATCTGCTGCCGAATCTCTCATCAATTCTCTGCAAAACGAAGACGATTCAGCAATCTTAGGCGTAGAAATTCCAAAGGAGAAGGTTGAAAAATATGGCGTTCTTAATATTAGGAATAATCGTTTAGTTGGTGTAGTTGAAAAACCAACTGTAAAAGAAGCTCCATCTAATATGATTAATGTCAGTAAATATATCATGTCAAAAGATTTGCTTCGTCGTATTGTCAAATATGTGAAAACACATGATTTTGGTCCACTCGACCAAGAATACTTAGTTACCGATCCGATTGATGAATACATTAATGCCGGTGGTGTCATGCGAGTTGCTCCGACCAGTGGCGAGTATCTTGATGGTGGTTCGGTTGATGGTTGGGTACACGCCAATAACGTTGTGACAGGTTATAAAAAGTCAAAATAAATATATCACCCCACGAATATTTAGAAGAGGAGGATTATGGCAAAACCGCATACTTACCAAGAGGAAATTGGTTTAGTCGTCTCAAACATGCGTCGCGAAAAAGGACTGACGCAGTCGCAATTAGCGAAATTAATTGGGACTTCTCAGTCTGCAATTCATCGTATCGAAAAAGGTGATCAAAATACTTCACTCGAGATGATTAAAAAAATTTCCACCGCGCTCGGTGGTCAGATTCTCTCGATTAATGATTCTTCTTCACAGTCTTTTCGTGTAAATGGTGGTCGTACTCTCAGTGGTACAATCACCATCAACACCTCCAAAAATGCTGCAGTTGGTCTACTTTGTGCCAGCCTTCTTAATCGTGGACGTACAATTTTGCACCATGTTGCACGTATTGAAGAAGTTTTTCGTATTATCGAAGTATTAGAATCGATTGGCGTTAGGTGTCGTTGGTTTAATCGACGTAAGGATTTAGAGATCATTACTCCGCGTGAATTAAAAATGGATGAACTTGATCTTGAGGCTGCTAGAAAAACTCGTTCTATTATTATGTTCTTAGGACCACTTTTACATCGATATCAAAATTTTAAATTACCATATGCTGGTGGCTGTTCTCTTGGTACCCGCACCGTCGATCCTCATCTTCGTGCTCTTTCAAGTTTTGGACTTAAAGTCGATGCCAAATGTAACGCAGGTTTTTATGAAGCCACTGTTGACCAAACATCGCTAAGTGACAAATCGAATAAACGTATTGTACTTATTGAACGTGGTGATACTGTAACTGAAAATGTTTTGATGGCGGCTGCGCTCTTTCCAGGAAAAACTACGATTATTGGGGCTTCGCCAAACTATATGGTTCAAGATGTTTGTTTTTTCTTGCAAAAACTAGGTGTCAAAATTCAGGGAATTGGCTCTACTACTCTTGAGATTGAGGGTCTAGAAAAAATTGATGATGACGTTGAATACTACCCCAGTGAAGATCCTATCGAGGCAATGTCTTTCATTGCTGCTGCCTTAGTTACTAAATCCGAGATTATTATCAGTCGTGCGCCTATAGAATTTTTAGAAATTGAGTTAGAAGTTCTACGATCTATGCATGCAAAAATCGATCGATCAGAGGAATATCGGGCATATAATGGTCAAACCAGATTAGTCGACCTTACCATTCATCGAGCCGACCTCGTGGCTCCGACAGATAAGATTCATCCCATGCCTTTTCCAGGATTAAATATAGATAATCTTCCATTTTTTAGCGTTATCGCAGCTACTGCCACAGGTCGTACTCTTATTCATGATTGGGTTTTTGAAAATCGTGCAATCTATTCGACTTATTTATCAAATCTTAATGCAAAAATTGAGTTACTCGATGCACACCGCGTTTATGTTGAGGGACCCACAAACTGGCATTCGGCTGAACTTGTTGCTCCGCCAGCTTTACGCCCTGCTGTAGTAGTTTTAATTGCGATGCTTGCAGCCCCAGGTATCTCGATTTTACGCAATGTTTATTCCATCAATCGTGGCTATCAAAATTTTGCCAAACGTCTTAATCATCTCGGCGCCGACATTTGTCCACTTTCCGGTATCTAAATCTGCTTATGCTATAATCAGCATATGCTACAGGCGTTTAAGTCAAAGAATTTTGAGGAAATTATTTCTAATATCAAAATCTCGAAAGTAGTTTTCAGTTGTTTGCTTATTATTTCGTCTATCTTTGCAGGAATCTGTTGTCAAATTAACCAAACTGAGCAAAATGCCACTTATGTAAAAAAATATCTCGCTAATAAAAAGGGCTATTATAGTAACTTGGTGTCGTATACACGACGTCAAATTGTTGAAAAATATTATGAAACTCAAAGCCAAGAGGATGATTTTTCCGATCATTTCAAATCAAATTTTTATGCAAGTTTAAACCAAAATCCGAATCAAAATCAAAAAGAGGGTGTGGTTTTCATGCAACTAAAATACTTAAATGAATATTTTTCAGAAATTCTAGAACAGGTTATCAATCAAAATTCTTACGAAATTCAGCTAAATCGTGCCCTTGATTTCAGGTTCGCTAATCAATCAAATTATGGCAACATTAAAAATCAGATTTTGAATAATACTGCAGCGCAAGCTGATCAGATACTTTCAAGAGAACGAATTACCATCGATCCTATTATTTTAGAAACTTTTATTGCTCCCTTGGTCGATACGTATTATAACCAATTAATCTCTGTTAGTTTTTCAAAAAGCAACCAAAACCAAAACAATCCTACTCTTCGTTTTTTTATTCTTAATACTCCAATCTTTCTCTTTCTATGCTTCCTCACTGTGGGGTATTTTTTCTATTCCAGTGTCATTGGAAAAATTATAGTTTATTGTTTTGTCCTCTGCCTCTTCTTCATGTCATTCCTGTTGCAGATTCCAGCATCAAACCAAAATATTGATCTAACTTATAATCAGATGAATTTTGTTGAAAAATAATAATGTTATAATCTAAATATGAATATTTTTACGGAGGGTCTTAATCCTGCACAGAAAGAAGCAGTAGAAACGCTAACTGGTCCGGTTTTGATTTTAGCGGGAGCGGGTTCTGGTAAAACAAAGACTTTGACTCACCGAATTGCTAATTTAATCGCTCACGGCATTCCAGGAGAGTGTATCCTTGCTGTTACTTTTACAAATAAAGCAGCGAAAGAAATGCGTGAGCGACTTTGGCGTTTGTTACAGCAAGCGAGATCAAATGCTCTTTTAACTCCTAGTTCAGTTGATGACGTAATTACGGAAAACACTTCTCTTCTTGCGGCAGATTCAGATTTTGGGGCAGACATAGATAATGATGGTTTCACAAATCCACCCCGCAGTTTTATGCCATATATGGGGACTTTCCATGGCATCTGTGTCCGGATTTTGCGAATTGAACATCAAGCAGCAGGATTAGACCAAAATTTCGTAATTTATGATACTGATGACCAGATTTCACTCATCAAGCAATCAATGAAAGATCTTCGTATTGATGATAAAACTTTACGTCCAAAATCAATTCAAAGCACAATTTCCCATTGTAAAAATATTGGACAGACACCTGCAGAATATGAAGAACAGGCGTATTATCCGAATCAAGTAAAAATCGCAAAAATCTTTGCAAGATATGAAAAGCTCAAGCGGGAATCGTTTGCTCTAGATTTTGATGATTTATTGCTTGAGGTAACTAATTTATTTGAACAACATCAAGAAATACGTCAAAAATGGCAGAACCGTTTTGAACATATTCTTATTGATGAATATCAGGATACTAATCATATTCAGTATCGTCTTGTCAAAGCCTTAGTCAACCAAAGTCGTAATATCTGTGTCGTGGGGGATGACTGGCAATCTATTTATTCATGGCGTGGCGCCGATTTTACGAATATCCTCAATTTTGAACGTGATTTTCCGGGAGCTAAGACCATTAAACTTGAACAGAACTATCGTAGTACTGGCAATATCCTAACAGCTAGTCAAAAAATAATTAATCAAAATAAGACACGTACAGATAAAGAGCTATTTACTACCGCAGGCGACGGGGAACCAGTCGAGATCCAGTCGCTTCTTGATGAATCGGCAGAGGCTAATTTCGTGGCACTC
>ERZ773083.1946-NODE-1946-length-13365-cov-5.497295_pt1 | contig 13365 bp, 17 predicted proteins | sample MGYA00511465_ERZ773083 | MGnify/ENA primary metagenome ERZ773083 (study PRJEB29015, sample SAMEA2738001) | human oral metagenome | biome: human oral; feature: human-associated habitat; material: dental | place: China | collected 2060 ... | reverse complement strand
GGAGACGACGAGGACTTGGGCCATACGACATCGATGGAGTCCTGCGCCGCCGATCTCGACCGTCTCCTGGCGAGTCGCCGACTGGTGATCAAAGGCGATCAGACGGTGGACCGGGCGGCCCTGGTCGAGGCCGAGCGCGCCAAGCTCGCCGAGCGCCTGCGGCTGCGCACCGAAGCGGCCAAGGCCCTGCGCGAGACGCGGACAGGCGAGATCGCCCCGGTCACCGCCCCTCTCGTCGAGGACGGCGCTGGGGATCTCTGAGACGGCCTCCCACCGTACGACAACCCCCAGGCCGCCACACCACACCCGCCGGCACGCCACCTCGTCGAGATCGACTTTTTCGGACGAGGGCGACGGTGGCACCGTCTACCTCGTCCGAAAATGTCAACCTCGAGAAAAAAGAGGGGCGGGGCTCCACAGAGGAGATCGCGCAGCGGGCGTCCACAAGAGCTCGAGACTCCGGATGCACGGCCAGGCTGCGCCTTCCTACGGTGATTGTGCGTCTCGACGTCGAGGCGCACTCAGCACAGCGCCTCGGCGCCCTCACGAAAGGCTTCCGCCATGCCCGTCTTCTCCGTCGACACTCAGGCCGTCGCCGACACGGCAGCCCGCACCCGCACCCGCATCGCCACGATCCAGACCGAGACCGATGGCCTCAAGGGCGACATCTCGCTGCTGCAGTCCTCATGGACGGGCGGCGCCTCGGACTCCATGGCCACCTGCGCCGCCGACTGGCACGTCACGGCCATCCAAGTCCAGTCGAGTCTGGACCTCATAAGCCAGTCCCTCGACCAGGCGGCCGTTTCCTACGATGACGCCGAAACATGCAACGCCGGTCGCTTCAATTTGCCGGATCGCCGCTGAGATATAGCCATGACCTTCGCGGACTGATGATGCGCCGCCACAGACTCTTGTGGCTGTCGTGGCGACGCATCGCATCGCGTCAGCAACCGATGATAGATTGGGTGTTGAGCGTCACAGACTCCTAACCGCGTCGAGGTGACTTGCCGGTGAACAGTGACATCTATTCGAGCGGAAGCAGTCGAGAGGAATCAGCCCGGGCAGTCACCCGGATCAGCAGGCTGCTGCACGACACCGAGCAGCAGGTCGAAGATGCCCGTCATTTGAGCGATCGGCTGGCCTCGATCCGCCAGACCTGCGCCTCGAGCGATCGAGCGGTACGTGTGACGGTGGATATCTCGGGGAGGCTCGTCGATCTGCAGTTGAACGACGCCGTGACATACATGAACCCAACCGTGCTGGCCTCCACGATCCTCAGCTGCATTAAGGAGGCACATGAATCGGCGCGGGAGCGCGCCTCCATTCTGGCATCCGAAGTATGGGGAGAGGATTCCGATCTCACGCAACGCATGAGGCATGCCTACAGGCAGCCCGCGGAGAGCGCTGAAGATAAGCACGAGGGCGGAGCGTCGCGAAGAGATGATTACGCTCCGGGAATGATTATCGGCCCCACTCGATCACCGAGGCCTCCTCGCACTAGGTAGTGGAGTAGGATACGTGCCGGCTCCATTACCCCACTACATTACCTCACCACAGCACCCGGTCATTGGACCCAGAAACGGGAAGCGGCTAGCCCTAACACGAACAGCACCCGAAAAACGCCACCGATATCAACAGTTTATTCGAATGAGCCCAGCATTACGAGCTCTCGACCAACTCCGCCTCATTCTCGATTCTCGTTCGCGACCGCGACATCATAACTACTGGCAGCCACAGCTACTTCCATAGATTCACGCCGGGGTCGAGAACAAGATTGAATTCCTGACTTCTTCCTCCTCCTGGTTCGGGTTCCCCAAGCTCAATAATGGGAGGAGGGGCGGCTTTTATTCATATGACGGTTCCAAAGCCATCGAAATGGACACTTTCCCCCAGGCGAAGATCCACGGCCTGTGTGGGGCCGCCGCGCGGGTGCCATTTCGCCGTGATAACCCACTCATGATTCACCGACCGCAAATCTCGTGCACGAAAAGACCCGCCGTCTATCGTCCAAGGCGTCGGAAGATTACCTTATATGAAGACGGTCTCCCCCTGTTCAATCCCAGGCGGCAGGGCTGCCGAGCGCTTCAACGGGTGCGTCCACCACACCCGCCCCATCACAGCAACCGCACCAGACAACACAAAAACCAAAACAACAACCACAACCGCCCGGCCGAACCTTCCCATACGCCCAACCCAATCACAAACCCACAACCTCACCGCCACCATCACCACCAGAACCCGGAAAATCGCCATTCGTAATTTCAACAACGACCGGCTTATCGTCCTCAACGGCCTGGCCGATCTCGTCCCACTCGCCATCTGCATACTTGCGATCGTCCCACCACCGCCACCTCAAGGCTCCTGAACCATCACCCATCCTATTATCATCGTCGATGACTCCGTTTTGTTCGCGTCCACTTTTACTTCTATGACACCTTCGCCAATTTGTTCGAAGTCTTCCCCGCCGGTCCCGGCACCCACGGGCTTCCCGTCTTCAGTGGTTTCTTCGATTTCATTTCATTTTTCATTTCTTCATCTCCTAAGAACTTACCGTAAGCGCGCTCATATATGCTTAAAAAACTCGATGGCCCTTCCAGGCCGTCTGTATGGATAGTCATCATGATAGCCATCCACTTTAACCTCGATTGGAATTCCATGAATATATAAGGTGATTATGAAATCGTGATCCTTATTGCTCCACCCAACTTGATCACGCAAACGCTGCCTGCCTTTCTCGGTATTGGAGTACGCCTGTAGTGTGGCCAGTAGGAAGCAATCGCCTATACCTTGCTGATCAACAGCAGCCCAGTCCTCGCCGTTCTCATCTTGTCTTTTGATTCGCTCAATGTCGTCTGGATTTAGCTTGCTGGTTTTAAGATCGCCACCCCCGGAACCGCTCGTCTGCGATCCCGATTTATCCCCTGACTTCTGCCCGCCAGCGCCGGCACCCAGTGCCGTTGAATCGCTGATACCAGCACCGCCGCCTCCCAAACTCAACCGGTGGGACAAGATTTGGTACAGGTTTGGTCGGTCCGCCACAGATGATGCGGTGGAACAGAACCTTGTATGGGGAGAGGGTCGCGCCTTGCTCAGTTGCGGGGCAGGGCCATCGGGTGCGTCAACAAGTGGCCATCGCATACTGCCTTGATACTGCCGGACACACGCCCTAGACACTCATCAGGCGCTCGGAGAATCCCATGCTCTCAGCAGTGGAACCCGCTACTCGAAAGCAAGTGATGGCGAGACGATGGGCCCGTGCACAATAAACCGCAGCATGATACGCTAGCAATGCGAGTTTCGATTTCATATGATCTGTGTGGTAGTCCCATAGCGCATATTCAGAAGGAGTGCTGCTGAGGGCCAGAACCCCGCGTAGCGCATGAAGACACGCGCGAGCGCTCATGGACCTGGTTGAGGTGGTCTGGGACTGTTCATGGAGGATGACGGAGGACGTCAGATGCAGGATCGAGAACCTCAGAAAAACCTGCGGTCACCGGACAGCGGAAGCAAGAAGCCGGCGGGTACTTCCCGACGAAGCGATAATAAGCGCCTCATTATCGGCACTAGCGTATTCGTGATTGTATCAATGGTTATCGCAGGCGCCATGACAGGCTACCTGTGGTGGATTCGTCCCTGGACACGATCCGCGCCCCTGCCCCCAGGAGTAGAACAAGCGGAGACCGTGAAAATCGGGAACACGATCCAGCCGCTATACACTAATCAAGGCAGATTAGAATGGGATTCCCTGCGAGTTGAGAACCATGAATGGGTGGCTACCGTCAACTGGAGGCAAGACAACGTAGGAAACAATCCTATCGACTTCCATCTAGGACAAACACACCACATTCAAGGACTTGGCACCATCACCCTCATCGAAATTGATCCAGCATACGTCGGCATAGAAAAATGGGCGGGAGCCCAAAAAGGCGGCGGCCCTCGAGCCTTCTTTAATGTACAATTGGACTCAGAGGTCGAAAGAATATATTACTAGGCGCCGAAGTTGTCTAGGGAATATTTCCAATATCGGTGGAAGTGAACCATCTACCATAATCACTTCGCGACACACGAATCAGGCCCCCACCGCCAGGATTCCCTTCACCATCATTGTGCGCCCAAGGATTATATAGCGTCACATAATTGTCGTCGACGGTAACTACTGTGTACACATGATCTTTGACGACTCGATAGTTTCCCGAAGAGTCCTCCGAATTGATAGCGCCGTCGCCGTTGGTGTCAGCTGTACCGTGAACCACGCCCCCTTCGTCGGTGCTTGCTGTAACAACCTTGTTATTGTCTTCAGATGCTTGCTCGATGTCTGACCATTCTGAATCTTCATACTTGTGATCTTCAGTGCGCCCAAGCCACAGGAATCCCGAAGGCTCGCTAGTATTTATCGTTTCCACCGGAGCTTTAGAAATGTCATGCATAACATTTCCGCTATAGCCGCCTTTATCTAGATTATGATCGCTGATATAGATTCCGTAGGCTCTTTCGTATATACTCATGAGAGTTGGCGGATTATCTTTGCCTTGTGCGCCATCCGTATAGTAATCATCCACCTCGATGGGGACAGGCATACCATCATAATAAAATGTAACAACAAAGACCTGTTTATCTTTATTCCATTGGATCTGATCACGCAAACGCTGCCTGCCTTTCTCGGTATTGGAGTACGCCTGTAGTGTGGCCAGTAGGAAGCAATCGCCTATACCTTGCTGATCAACAGCAGCCCAGTCCTCGCCGTTCTCATCTTGTCTTTTGATTCGCTCAATGTCGTCTGGATTTAGCTTGCTGGTTTTAAGATCGCCACCCCCGGAACCGCTCGTCTGCGATCCCGATTTATCCCCTGACTTCTGCCCGCCAGCGCCGGCACCCGGTGCCGTGCCGGTGTTTAGTATGGCAGCGGTTCGGGCGGCTGCCATGTCGACCTCGGCCTGTAGGTTTGCCCAGGCTCCCGCGATTGCGGACAGCGCTCCTACCGCGGCACCGGCCCCAAGCGGATTAGCCATGGCCTCCAACACCACCTGGCCCGCCTGCTCACGTAATGCTGCCGCCGCATGAATCGCTGATTCCAGCACCGCCGCATAGTCATCCAAAACCCCCGCACCATGAGACAGGTGGCCCACGCCCTGTTCCAGCCCAGACTCAAGACTGCTGGCCGTGCCAGCAAAAGCTACGGCCGCCTCGCCCTGCCATGACGGCACCCCACCGCGCGCACCACTACTAAGACCAACTGCCTCACCAAGCCGGCCCGCACCCGACCGCCACGACTGGGCCACCGACCGCACCCCGCCCGGATCACCCTCAATCCGACCAACCACCACACCACCAAGCCCACCAGCCATCACCGTCACCGCAACCCCTCCCAACCAGACCCCGCAACACCCGCAGCCGCGCCCACGGCCGCGCCCGCGCCCAACGAACCGCCCAGCGCCCGGGCACCCGCAGCCGCTTCCTGATCAACCGCCTCATAATTACTCATAGCAGAGCTCAACCCATCAACAATCCCGTCAGCCCTCGCCGCACCAGACCGAATCTCCCCCTCGCAATCCGAACAGAAACCAGCCGCCGCCGAAGCCAACACCGCCACCCCGAACACCGCCTGACTCCCCCGATCCAGACGCACACCGCTCAACACCTCAGCGCACTGACCCATCTGCGAACGAGCCGCAGCCAACTCCCCACCAGAAACCCGCAACACCACCGACAAACCCCTCCCTCATAAGAAACCAACACCAACAACAAACACGTGAAACATACCACACACCCCACAACCCCAACAGAGACACCCACCATCAAGGCAGACATTGCCGAACGAGGCAGACGGTGTCACCGTCTGCCTCGTTCGGCAATGTCTGTTTGGACGCGAGGACGAGCGACAGCAACCCGTACTCGACGCGAGGACGCCCCATAAGTAAGGGATGAGCGGAAACGACACGCCTCGTCGCCCGCGGATCGTCACTCCTCTCCGTTGCGGACGCGATCCCACAGGTCGCGCAACGACTTGCCCAGGTCGCCGTCGTCCGAGCCGTCGCCGTCGCCGGGCTCTTCTCCGGCGCCCGGCTCGCTGGGCGTGGCCTCGTCACCGGGGTCCTGCGCCTTCTGGGTCGACAGTTCGGTCACTGCGGCGTTGGCGTCGATGATGCCGGTTCCGCAGGCGTCGCGGTCGCAGGAGGTCATGGATCTGGAGGTGTTCTGCAGAAGTGTGGTGGCCTTCTCCGTTGTGAGCGAGGGATCGATGTACTTGAGCAGCGCGATCGTGCCGGCCACGTGCGGGGTGGCCTGGCTCGTGCCCATCTGGAAGGCGTAGGGAGGGGAACTGGGGTCTGAGGGCTGGGAGAGGGAAATGATGCCGTTGTCTACCTCGGAGTCGCCGCCGGGGGCCGACACCTCGACCTTGGTGCCGTGGTTAGAGTAGTAGGACCGGGCGCCGATCTCGTTGGACGCGCCGACAGTGATGACGTTGTCGCAGCCGCCGGGGCTCACGATGCTCACGTCCTGATCCTCGTTGCCGGCGGCGGCGACGACGATCGACCCCCGGTCCACCATGTCGTCGATGACCTTCTGGTAGTAGCTGGGGCAGATGCCGACGCCGCCCAGGCTCAGGTTGACGATCTGTGCGGGGTTCGCGTTGTCCGGGACCCCTTTGACGCTGCCGCCCGACGCCCAGGTCATGGCGTCGAGGATGTCCGTTCCGCTTCCGCCGCAGCGGCCGAGCGCGCGCACGGGCACGATCTTGGAATCTGGGGCGACCCCGGCCACACCACTGCCGTTGTCGGTCGAGGCGCCGATGATCCCCGACACGTGCGAGCCGTGCCAACTGGACTCCCTCGCCTCGGAGCCCTGACCGCAGACCTCGGCGTCGACGGCGTCGCCCGCGTCAGTAGGGTCCGCGTCGCGGCCGTCGCCGTCATCGGCCATCCAGGAGTCGGAGATGAAGTCGTATCCGGGCAGGAGCTTGCTGCTGATGTCCGGGTGGTCGGGCAGGATGCCGGTGTCCACGACGGCGACCGTCACGTCCTGCCCGGTGGACTGGGACCAGGCGCTCGTGGCGTTGATGCTGTGCTCCTCGTTGCTCACGCCCCACTGGTAGCCGAAGTACTCGTCGTTGGGCGTGCCCGAGCTGGTGTCGAGCGCCGTCATCTTCATCTCGGGCTCCGCGGACTCGACGGAGTCGGAGGAGGTGAGGGCGTTGATGAAGGACTGCGACTTCTCGGGGGAGAGCACGTCGCTCAGCTTGACGGTGGTCAGGCCCCCCACGTGGACGGTGGCCTGCTCGACGGAGACGGAGGCCTGGTCGGCGGCCGTCTTGAGCGAGTCCTGGTCCTTCTGGGGCAGGGAGCTGATGACGTCGACGCCGTAAGCGTCGACGGAGTCGACGAACTTGGCGGCCTCGGAGCCCTCCGCCCAGGTGATGACGAAGCTGTCCGCGGCGGCGGGCGTGGCGCTCGGGGCGGCGCTCGCGGCGGCAGGGGCATTGGAATCCTCGGTACTGCTCGCCGAGGGGGCCGTGGAACTGGAAGAGGAGGAGCAGGCGCTGAAGGTGCAGGCGAGGGAGAGGGCGCAGAAGAGCGCGAGGATCGTTGAGCGTCTTCGGGAAGCGGTTCTCATCGGATGGTCCTTGATCAGTGAGGGCCCAGTGAGATCCCCTGGGCAGGGCTTGCTCCGCTGATCCGGAGCACCATGAGTGTGGCACAGGAGGGTCGGTGAGCAGGAACGCTGCGGATGGGCAGCGGTCCCCGGGGACTGCTGTTCACGGGACGCCCGCTCTCCCGCCCGCGGCGGCGCGGATCGGTCCTGACAACCGCTCTGGAGTGGAAGCGTCCCAACATGTGCCTGGCCCGGCAGCTTTCCTTGGTCGAGGGGTGGTTCTGGCGGGGGCAGGACTAAACCCGCGTACGGCGAAGAAGACCTAGGCGGACCAAGAGTGGTATTCGACGTCGATGTCCCGTCGCAGTCGCGGCTAAGAGGCTTGTTCGTGGGCTTCTAGGCGTCGTTCTCGAGGGGGCGGTTGTTTTTGGTGGGCCGGCGTGGTGGTGGGGTCGGTTGTCGGGGGTTGTTGGGCTGGGTGTGTCCAAAACGGAGGGGATTAAAGCCTCGGTGGCGTGGGTGTCTCCAGGAGACCAGGCGATGGGCTGGTGTTTTCGTTGTGTTTCCGGTGTGTTTTCGGTGTCGTGCTGCATGGTGCCCGGGCTGATCTCCTCCGTTTTGGACACTTGGCGCGTTCACTGCGCCGTGCCGGCACCCGAGTAGGGCTGTCCGGCGGGCCGGGCTGGGGCGGGGCGCTCGAGGGTGCTTGGACCTTGTCGTGGACGAGGGCTTGCGCTGCCAACGCGAGTTCAAGGCTGATCATGAGGGCCGGGGCCTCGTCATCGGGGACGAAGCCGGCCTTGATGAAGGCAGCAGTCCCCGTTGACGACCGGGACCCTCGCCACCCCCGGCCTCCGCTACCGAGGCGTCCCGGGCTCGACCAACCGCGCATCCCGCCCTCGACCCTTGAAGACCGCCCCCGCACAACAGACACAACGTGCAGAAACACAAGAGAGCCCACGAATAAGACTTCAGCATTCAGTACCAGCATGGACTCTCCTGCCCATGCGCTTCGCCCAGCATGATGGCCGCCTTTCCATAGCATGGCTCCATGCTTTATCTTCCTCAGGCGCTGAATGACCTATGCGACGACACGAGAGTCGTGGGGAGGTCCAAGTCGGCACGGCGTTGGAGCCAGCGTGCTGTCCGCCTCAGTGCCCCGACGGCGGTGGTCGCGGGCATACTCGTCCGGGTCTATGGCGTCCAGAAGGCCGCAGGTGCGGGGGTGTCGCTGTGAGTGAGATCGAGACGAAGACCGAGGCCGAGCTCGCGATCGGCGACGTGCTGACCGGTGCCGAGTCGGAGCTGCGCGCCCAGGGGTGCCTGCTGTTCAAGGAGGTCGAGGAGGACGACGAGGAGGATGAGTAAGGCGGGCCCGCCCAGGACTTCGACGAGGAGGAGTACGAGGACGCCTTCCTCGCCCACTGGGAGAAGTGGGAGCTGGTCGGCCCCGGCCGGTATGACTACTGGGTGGAGGTCCACCACGACTCCGGGGAGATCAGCCTCTATGAGCCCCTGCCCTCCGTGGGCCTCGCTAACCAGATTGACCCGACTGATCTGGTCGGGCTTCAGGAGGATCAGAGCGTGACACTCACCGGCAGCATGGGCGGCCGGCGGGCCGTGGTCACCGAGCGCAGACTCGGCTGCATCAAGGAGGTCATGGGCCAGACCACCTACCCGACCTCACCTGGCGAGGTCGTGATCGACATCACCATCAAGACCGAAGGGCGTGACGGTGCGAGCATTACTTTCGAGAGCTGCCTGGGCCACCCGCTGCGCGCCTATCGCAAGCAGGTTCTCTCCAACCGCCAGCAGAAACGCCGGTTTGGCCGGATCATCTACCCGAGCTCAGGCGTCTTCGACAGCCTCCCGGGTTCGATCCTTCAAGCAGTCCTATACATCGTGGGAGTAGGCGTGATCTTTAAAATTTTCCTCTACCTCCTGTACCTCATGTAAGGGGGTGTGAAAGAAATAGCGAACCAGGGGCAGTGGTGACGGCTTCGCTGCGCGACTGAGGCCCCCGCGGGCGACTGCTCATGCTGCCCGACGTCGAGATCGACATTGTCGAATGAGATCGACGGTGCCACCGTCGGCCTCATTCGAAAATGTCTGTTTGGATGTCGGCGGAGTAGTCTGCGCACCAGCAGAAGTGAGGGAGCGGCATGACTGCGCGGAGCACCGTTGATCTGGAGTCTCGAGACGTGACGCGACGGCTGCCCCAGTACCGAGAGGTCATCGACCTGTACCGGCGGGCCTTCCCGAGCGAGGAGCGGATCCCGCTGTGGCACATGCGCCTGATGTCGCTGCGTCGGGACGTCAGGCTCCGGGCCTGGCTCGACGACGGCGCCCTCGTGGGACTCACGTACACGGTCAGTCGCCCGACCATGCTCTGGCTGTTCTACTTCGCGGTCAACGATGCCGTGCGCTCGCGCGGCTACGGGTCGCGCATCCTGAGCCACCTGCGGCAGGAGGCGGAGGGGCGCACGATCGTCTTGGAGATCGAGCCGCTCGATGACGGCGCTCCCAATATCGAGCAGCGCCGCCGTCGCCGGTCCTTCTATGAGCGGACCGGCTTCACTCCGACCGGGTATCGCATTCGTGAGGGCAAGCAGACCTACTCGGTCATGGCCGACGGCGACTTCGATCCCATCGCCTTCCGTCGACTGGTGCACTGGTTCACCCTGGGGCTCCGCCCGACCTCGCTCATGCGGGACTGAAACTCCTCGTTCGCCGGCCATGTTCGCCGGCTATCCCTGGCCGGACCCGCTCAACCCCACCCGGGCTGAGCTGTCACGCAGCCGTTGATGGGGGCGAATGACGGGGCAATTAAGGGGATAACGCCGAGCCTTCTGAACCCGGCCCGTCGGTACTGACGCGTGGAGGCGAAAGGCCGGCCGCGTGGGTGGGGCCTTCAACCTCGTCCGGGTGGGGCTGACCGGGGCTGGGCGAATGGTCTTCGGAGTGGTCCGCGCGGCGATGTCCATGGGGAGACGGTCGTGATGCCTGCGGGGGCTCAATCGGAGTCGCGCGACCGCCGAATCGGGATGTTGCACACATAGCTGCGATCTCTGCTGAACAGAACCCCGGAATCATGCGGGAAAAGGATTCCGACAATCGACCGTCGGCAGCTCCCATGTGCATGGACCCCCCTGCTTGCACATGGGAGCTCAGCGGCCAGACTCCGGGAGATGCCAGGATTCTTGATATACCAATGAAAAGCGGCTCTTGATGGTCTCGACCGTCTCTCTCCCATGTGCGGTCCCCGCGCGGCCGCCCATCCAGGTACTCGGAAATCGTTCCTTGAGCGGGCAGACGTCGAATGACGACCGCCTGTACCGCCGGGCACTGCGACAACAGGGCGTGAACGGCTCGGCCGTCCCAGGATGATGGCCGGACTCGGCGCGGTCAGATTGGTGGCTGACGGCCCGGTGCTCGTGGCTCAGTCCGCCCCGGCTCAGTCAGGTGCGGCTCTGCCCACGCGAGGACGGATCATCAGAGGAACGGAGAGGGCGACTGCGATCGCGGCCATCTGGAACGCCAGCACTGTCGTGGAGTCTGGCGCAGAGAACTGCCCCGCCCAGATGGACAAGGTGAAGGCAAAGAAAACCGGGGCGAGTGGAGTGTCTCGGGCCAACACGAGCGGGGCGGCGCCGGCCAGACCCAGGAGGCAAAGGATGACTATCGTTTCATGATGATAAGTATCATTATCATACAGCGCAAACGTCGCCTCGACGCCGCCCGCCGCCAGAGATGACAGAAAGAAGGCGGCCATGAGAATAGTGGGGTCTCGCAGGATGGCCTGACCCCTGGAGATGAGTGCACGGTCGCCCTTGATCACGGCCTCGTCGGCGGTGCAGGTCATGCTCAACCCCCACAGCATCCCGGCCATCGCGATGCAACTGATCGCGGTCCGGTCGCCGTCGTTCATGTCGAGGAGGAAATGTGCTCCGGCACCCCATGAGACGAGGACGGTGGCGCAGACGGCGGCTGTGCCTGCACTCGTGCCCACCACTGCGGCGAGCACGGCGGATACGACGGCGGTGGTGATGACGATGCCCAGCTGGTCGCGGGCATCGTCGGGGGAGAGGTGGCTTGCTGTTCCCAGGCTGTCCGTCAGGAGGGCGGTCAAGCCGATGGTTAGGAGTACTGCCGGAGCTGTGCGCAGGAGATCCGACTGGTCAAGGCCCGATTGTCTGGTAACCGGCATGATGTCTTCCCGGGTATGAAGAATACGGCAATGATGCAGGCGGCTTCGAGTCTATCGCTGCGATGGATGCTCGGTGAAGCGCCATCAGAAGGATTCTCTGCGGACTCGGAAGTGAACGGGGGGGGGCGGGGGAGAACTGCGGTGCTGAGGCTGGAGCTTATTCGTGGGTTTCTAGGTGTCGGTTGTTTTCGGTGGGGCCGGCGTGGTGGTGGGGTCGGTTGTCGGGGGTTGTTGGGCTGGGTGTGTCCAAAACGGAGGGGATTAAAGCCTCGGTGGCGTGGGTGTCTCCAGGAGACCAGGCGATGGGCTGGTGTTTTCGTTGTGTTTCCGGTGTGTTTTCGGTGTCGTGCTGCATGGTGCCCGGGCTGATCTCCTCCGTTTTGGACACTTGGCGCGTTCACTGCGCCGTGCCGGCACCCGAGTAGGGCTGTCCGGCGGGCCGGGCTGGGGCGGGGCGCTCGAGGGTGCTTGGACCTTGTCGTGGACGAGGGCTTGCGCTGCCAACGCGAGTTCAAGGCTGATCATGAGGGCCGGGGCCTCGTCATCGGGGACGAAGCCGGCCTTGATGAAGGCAGCAGTCCCCGTTGACGACCGGGACCCTCGCCACCCCCGGCCTCCGCTACCGAGGCGTCCCGGGCTCGACCAACCGCGCATCCCGCCCTCGACCCTTGAAGACCGCCCCCGCACAACAGACACAACGTGCAGAAACACAAGAGAGCCCACGAATAAGCCTCTAAAATTAAAACCGTAATGAATGCAGGCCCTTTCTCGTTTGGTCAGGATGGTTGGCCGGTGGATGGCGGCAGTGTCGGAGCTCCCTGCGTGTGCGGCTGGGCGGGTGGCATTGGTCGCGGCACAGGCGGTGTGTAAGGACCTCCCTGCAGAGCTGGAGAGGGGCGCATGGAAGGGACGGGTGCCCGTGCGGGCATCTGTGGCGCCGGTAGCGCTGGTATGGGCAAGGGCATCTGGGGAGGGTGGCTGAAGCGCCAGGGGGGGTGGGTGCGTGTGAGCTGTGTGAGTTCATGAACGTGCTGTGACCGCAATACACGCAGTTCCTAAAGAATGCCGGAATGATGAGGAAGAGGCCAAAAGTGCAGACGGCCAGTAGACCGATGAGAATTGAGAATACTGCGGCCGATATTCTTCCCGCCTCCTTCGCACATGCAGCAGCCGAAACAGCCGTGGCGGGCGTAAGTCTCAACGTTGAGAGGCAAGGTCGTGATAATCCTTAGTATGGGAAGTACTTCCCCTCCTATTCATCCACAATCATGGACACAGTGCAGATGGAGTGTGTATGAGTGTGCATGAAGGTCCTGCGCCATGGCCCGTACCGACTGTGCTCCGGCGGCGGCAGTTCTAGCTCTTGGGCGACAGCCCGCCCAGGAGATTGGGCGACGGCCCGGACGAGAGGCGCGACCCCGCCCGCTCTCCCGCCCGCGCCGGCGCGGATCAGGCAATCGGGTCCCAGCTGGGCAGTATGACGGGCTCGGCCTCCAGTGCCGCGCGGACTTCGGCGGGCAGGCGTCGGGCGCGCACGACCACCTGGAAGACGTACTCGTCGAACCACG
>ERZ773083.1941-NODE-1941-length-13383-cov-2.352716_pt1 | contig 13383 bp, 11 predicted proteins | sample MGYA00511465_ERZ773083 | MGnify/ENA primary metagenome ERZ773083 (study PRJEB29015, sample SAMEA2738001) | human oral metagenome | biome: human oral; feature: human-associated habitat; material: dental | place: China | collected 2060 ... | reverse complement strand
TGCGATGCTTTGTACCGTATCGCAATTGCATAAAAAAATTGACAATAAAAAATTTGACAATTGAAGAAAGCGGGTATATACTTCCTACATATGCGGTTTCGAGCGCTTAAGCTGACAAGCGTTCAGGCATATCGGCTAGGAGGTAAGGTATTATGGAAAAACAAGGCGGTTTTAAACTGGGATTGCTGCCGCAGCTCGGCTTGGGAATTCTTGCCGGCGTACTGCTTGGATTGTTCGTACCCGCTTCGGTGATGGGCATCATTGCGACGATTAAAAAATTACTCGGCTCGCTCATCTTTTTCGTCGTTCCGCTCGTCATTTTCGGCTTTATCGCTCCGGCAATCTGCGACTTAAAAGCGAACGCCGGAAAGATGCTCGGTTCGTTTTTGCTCATATCCTACGCTTCGGCGGTCGGCGCATCGCTGTTTTCAACCGTGGCGGGCTATATACTGATTCCGTTTTTGCATATTCCGTCGCAGGCCGCCGCACTGCTTGAAGTGCCGGCGACTCCGTTTGCATTGAATATCCAGCCGATCATGCCGGTTATGACGGCTCTGCTGCTCGCAATTTTGGCGGGTATTTCGGTTATCTGGACAAAGGCTGCGACCGTCGAAAAACTTTTGAAAGAAATACAGGCGATGGTGCTTGCAGTCGTCAACCGCGTTATCGTGCCGGTATTGCCGTTCTTTATCGCGACGACTTTTGCCGAACTCGCGTACAACGGAAGTTTGACGCGCCAGCTTCCGGTATTCTTAAAAGTTATCGTCATCGTATTGATCGGGCATTTTATTTGGATGACGCTGCTCTATCTTATAGGCGGCGCGGTTTCAAAGAAAAATCCGCTGGAAGTCGTAAAGCACTACGGCCCCGCATACGCTACGGCTGTCGGCACGATGTCGAGCGCGGCAACGCTGCCGGTCGCTTTGCGCTGCGCGCATAAATCGAGTGTTTTGCCTTCGGATATCGTCGACTTCGCCATTCCGCTCGGCGCGACGACGCACTTGTGCGGATCGGTTTTAACCGAGACGTTTTTTGCCATGACGATTTCCCAGATGCTCTACGGTTCGGTTCCCCCTGTCGGAACGATGATTCTGTTTTCATTCCTGTTCGGAATTTTTGCCGTAGGCGCGCCCGGCGTGCCCGGCGGAACGGTTATGGCATCGCTCGGTATCGTTATCAGCGTTCTCGGTTTTAACGAAATCGGTACGGGATTGCTGATCGCGATTTTTGCGCTGCAGGACAGCTTCGGTACGGCATGCAACGTAACCGGCGACGGCGCGCTTGCGCTGATTTTGCGAGGCATCTTTTATAATTCCGACGGGACTGCAAAAAAGGCGGCAAAGGCCGTCGATTGATCGCTTTCGTCGTGTCCGCAGTATTGTCTGTGGTATCGATTTCGGATAGAGTCGATACCGCAGCATCCGCGGATGTCCGATTTTTCCCGCAACGCTGCGTATATAATACGTTTTATTTCTCCTGACATATTTTTTTAATTGCTCTTGACAAAATTTAAACAACTCTCTATAGTCCTGTAAGTTACCGAACAATCGGTAACCTTTTTCATCCGTAACTGTTTGGGAATTGTATGAAGGAAGGCGTTTCGACGCGGGACAAAATAATCGACGCTGCATTTTCGTTTTACCGCAAGCCGGTGTTTACGAATATTTCACTGTCGCAGATCGCGCAAAAAGTCGGTATCAGCAAAGCGGCTATTTTTAAACACTTTCCGAGCAAAGCGTCGCTCAAACAGGCCTTGTTTGAACGTATGTTCGACGGCATCGCAGAAGTCATGCGGCGGATGCTCGGATGCTATCGAAACGGCAAGCGCATCGAAGCGATGTCCGAGGCGGTTGATTTTCTCGTCAATCACCGCGAATACGTCATGTATTTTCAATCGCAGCAATGTATCGTAGACGAAGGCGTCTTCGTACGGGAATTGCGGAAGCGCAGCATACGGGTGTTCGATTCGCTTTTTACACGCGACGGTTCGATTAAAGATATCGACCTCTATGTGACCGGCATCTACGTCGGAACGACGATTTTTATTTTTGCGCTGCTCCGTTTCGACGCGCTCGATACGAATGTACCGGGACTTGCGGACTCCGCCGCTTTTGCCGATAAGATCGCATGGTTGATCGAAAACGGTATCGGAAAAAACATTTCCGAACGGCAACGGCTCACACAGCTCGACGCGCGGTTTAAATCCGCAATGCAAAAAAAAACGCCGCTCACCGACGAAATACTCGCGCTCGCTTCCGACGTGTCCGAATACGGGGCGGCCGGTATTACGAATTGAGACTCGCCAAAAGCTCTCTTTATTCGCGTTATAAAAATAAAAGCGAAATGGTCGAGTCGCTTATAAAAAATGAAGTCGTTCGGATGTACGCTATGATCGCCGAAAATATGAACGATTTGACGACGGGCGAAGAGTGTACGTACGCCGTTTTACAAACGGAACTGCTGTATTTTATACGGTATCCCGAGACAGTCGGTATCTGTTCGAATCTTATCGGCATCAATAATTTTGCCGAACGTGCCGAAGCGCCGGATTTAGTCGATACGCTGTACGATTCGGTTTATTGGAAGCGTTTTATCGCTTCGCTTCCCAATGTCGGTATACCCCCGACCTCTCAACGCGTTCTCGGCTGGTTTTTTGCACTCATCGTTACGATGTTTATCCATTGCCGGAGGCTCGGTTTTTCGGACAAGCGTATGTTTGCCGCATTGAAAAAATTATACGCGATGACGGAATCGGGAATCGGCAACACTGCCGTTCATAAGAGGGGCGGAAGCTGACGATCGCGGTGATACCGTTCGGTGTTTCGTGCGCACTTAATAATTTGTATGAACTTAGGAGCTAAGATGAATATATGCAATAAAAAATACAAAGCGATATTATTAATTTTTTTAAGCGTCGTGCTGCGCTCGTTTGCCCAAAGCGGCGAGACGGTAACGTTGACGATCGATGAAGCGGTTGCCTATGCGCGTGCTCACAGCCGCACCCTCAAAAGCGCGGATATCGATTTGGAAATAGCCAAGCGCGCGTCCGACAATGCGTGGAACGTATTTTTACCCGACGTGCGGGCGACGGGAACGCTCAATCGTACGACGGATATCAGTTCATCGATCGAGCAGCAAAATCTTTTTCGTAGACTCGCCCTTCAGCCGCCGATTTCGGAAACGGAAAGTATGCACTGGGCGGCTGTCGGAAACTTGAGCGCGGGACTGAATTTAAGCCTTGCGTACATCGGTCAAATACGTGCGGCAAAGGCAGGCTACGAAGGCGGCCAAATCACGCGGGAACAAACCGAGCGAAAAACGATTACCAATATTAAAAAGCTGTTTTTCGGTCTTTTGCTGCAGCGGGACAACCTCGCGATTCAGCGGGAAACGCTCGAAAACGCACGGCGACGGAGCGTGCAGGCGGCGGTGAATTATCGAAACGGAAGGATTCCCGAACTGCAGCTTTTGCAGGCGCAAGTGCAGTATGAAAATCAAATTCCCGAAACGGAGCAGGCGGAAACTTCTCTCGCGCAGCAGCTCGATATGTTCGTGTTTTTGCTCGGCATGCCTTCCGGCACGAAGATCGAACTTGCGGGTTCGATCGATCCCGCTCTTATCGATGTCGATGCCGACGATTTGATCGCGATGTACGGGAACTCGTCGCTCGCTCTGCGTTCCCTCGACAACAATATCGAAACGCTCGAGCACAATCTTTCGTCGCTCGACTTTGCAAGCTTTTCGCCGGCTCTGTCTTTGAATTGGAATTACCAGCCGATGCTGCGCGACGCCTTCGATTCGAATTGGTTCGATAAGGATAATTGGAACGATAACGGCGCGTTCAGTGCGACGCTCGCGTGGAACGTCACGAATATGCTGCCGTTTTCGTCGAACCGCCAAAAAGCGAAAGACCTTCGCGCGAATCTCGAAAAGCTTAAAATCTCGCGCGAACAGCTTACTGAAAATCAAAAGCTCGAAGTGCGCACTGCGATCAATACGCTCGATCAGGCAAAACGCCAGATCGCTTCGATGCAGCGCAACGTCGAACTCGCGCAGCGCTCGTATGCGATGACGCTGCGTTCGTATCAAAACGGTACGACCGAACTGCTCGACCTCCGCGATGCGGAACGTCAGCTCAATCAAGCGCGGCTCGGTTTGGCGAATCAGCGCTATCAATATATTACGGCATTGCTCAATCTCGAAGAAACGTTGAATACGGATTTGACGGTAAAGAGCGCCGCAGCAACGACAAACGGAGGAACTCGATGAAATATTCGAATCGCTTTATACAAATCGCCCGCATCTTATCGCTCGTTTTAATAATCGCTTCGATCGCGGGCTGCAAAAAAAATACGGCTGCCGCCGGCGGTGAAGGAGACGATATCGTTTACGCCGTCAATACGTATAAAATCGAAAAGGGCAACCTCGATCAATATCTCGAATTCGGAGGAGACGTCGCATCGGTTTCGGCAGTCGACGTGCTGCCGGACATGAGCGGAAAAATTTCGCGCGTGCTTTCGAACATCGGCGATACGGTTGCAAAAAATCAAGTGATCGCATACGTCGACGCGAGCCGTCCCGGCATGTCGTACAGCGAAAGTCCCGTGCGCGCTCCGGTAAGCGGAAGGATCATCACATCGATGCCGTCGGTCGGTGCGACGGTTTCTCAGACGATGCCCGTCGTGCAGATCGGCAGCACGGACGATTTGGAAATCCGCGTCAATATTCCCGAACGCTTTGTGAGCCGCATTCAACGCGGCCAGTCGGCGACCGCGCAGTTTGCAGCCTATCCCGGCATCGACTTTACGGCAAAGGTCGTCGAAGTGTCTCCCGTCCTCGATACGACGACGCGGACGATGGCGGTAAAGCTGCATCTTTCTCCGCCCGATGAACGCATTAAAGTCGGCATGTACGGAAGCGTCCGCCTCATCACCGACAGCATACAAAACGCGATCGTCGTCCCGTCGGGATCTGTCATCACGCGGGCGGGTAAGCCGTACATATTTGCAATTGCGTCTCAGGCGCAAAACGATAAAGCTGCCGTCGTAAAAATGCTGGCGGTAACGGAAGGTATTTCCGTCGACAACCGCACGGAAATTACGAGCGGGCTTTCCGCAGGCGATGAAATCGTCGTAAAAGGGCAGACGCTCTTAAACGACGGCGCAAAGGTAAACATCATCGGTGCCGCAAACTGAAGTAAGATTAGGTCAATTTCGCGTTTTCTAAAATTCGGAATTTTCCAAGCGTTTTGAGCATCGATATTCAATTTATTAATTATTAAGGAAGTCGTAAATGACATTATCGGAATACTCCGTCAATAAACCCGTCACCGTGCTGCTCGTATTTATCGCGCTCATCGGGCTCGGCATTTACTGCACGACGCAGCTGCCGGTCGATATGTACCCCGATATGAAGCTGCCCTATATGCTCGTCCACACGGATTATAAAAACGCGGGACCTGAAGAAGTCGAGCAGAGTTTGACGCGCATATTGGAAAACGGGCTTTCCGGTGCGACCGGTTTGAAAAAAATGCAATCGCAATCGTCGTCCGGTTTAAGCCTGATCTTTATGGAATTCAATTACGGTACGAACCTCGATGCGGCGGTCGCCGAAATACGCGATAAAATCGATTTGGTGCGGAGATATCTGCCGACGGGTGCATCTTCGCCTACGACGATCAGAGCCGATCCGTCGCTCATGCCGATCATGGCGCTCGCGCTGCAGGGGAACAGAACGCCCGAAGAACTCCGCCGATACGCGAAAGACATCGTGCAGCCGCGCCTCGAACAGATCGACGGCGTCGCGTCTGCACGGATCGTCGGCGGCCGTGAAAAATCGATCAACGTCGACATACCGCGCGACCGGCTCGAAGCGTACGGGCTTTCGATCACTTCCGTCGCGCAGATGATAGGTTCGCAAAACGTACAGAGTTCCGGAGGTACGATCACGAGCGGCGATATCAATTACACGATAAAAACGAGCGGCAAATACGCGAGCGTCGAAGATTTGAAAAATACCGTCATTTCGTATAAAGCGTCGGCCGCTCCGAAGTCTGCGAGGCCGCGCATCGCAACGGTACGCCTCCGCGATGTCGCCGACGTGTACGAAGGTTACAAAGACGAAAACACGCTCGCCTATCTGAACGGAACACCCTGCGTTATACTGAACATCCAAAAACAGAGCGGAAAAAATTCCGTAAACGCGGCGCACGCCGTGCGCAAGGCGATCAAGGCTATAAAAGTCGAATTGCCGTCCGACGTCGATGTCATCGAATCGTCGAACTATACGGATATCATCGAGCAGACGATTGCGGAAGTCGTAAAGTCCGTCATACAGGGAGCGCTGCTTGCGATCATCGTGCTGTTTATCTTTTTGCGTTCGATTAAGAGCACGGTCATCATCGGGCTTGCGATCCCCGTGTCGGTCGTCATCACGCTCTTTCTCATGTACTTTACGAAAATTTCGATCAACATGATCTCTATGGCGGGTCTGCTGCTCGGCATCGGTATGCTCGTCGACAACTCGATCGTCGTCCTCGAAAACATCTACGCGTACCGGCAAAAAGACGCAAAGCCGCGCGTTGCCGCGGTGCTCGGCTCTCAAGAGATGATCCTTTCGATCAGTGCGAGTACGTTTACGTCGGTGTGTATTTTTCTTCCGATGCTCATGTTCAAAGGTCAGCTCGGCATTATGGGACAGATTTTCAGCGATCTCGCGTTGACGATCATCTTTTCGCTTTTGTGTTCGCTCGTCGTCGCGATCGTCCTCGTGCCCGTGCTGAGCTCGAAGTATCTCCGCATCGATAAACTCGCGGACAGAGGCGAAGGCGTGCGGTTCGAAATCAACCGCCGGTTTACGCGCTTTTTTTCGCACCTCGACGACGCGTACGCGCGCGGCGTCAAATTCGTTTTGCATCGCCGGAAATTGTGCATCTTTTCGCTCATCGCTCTGTTCGTGCTCTCCGTCGCTGCCGTCAAATTCATCGGCTTTATCTTTATGCCGGAGCCCGCATCGAATACCGTTGCCGTCAAATTCGAACTGCCGAAAGGGACGCGGCTCGAAGTCACCGACGATACCCTTCGCGGCTTTCAAACGACTGCGGCACAGGAATTAAAGGGCGTCAAACATTCGTCGACGACGGTCGGCGGTACGGATATATTTTCATCGACGTCGGGGTCGAATACCGGAACCGTGACGTTTACGCTGTATCCGGCGGAGGAGCGAGAGACCGGCTGGGACAACGAAAAGTCGGCAAAGGCGAAGCTTCGAAAATATTTTAATAAAATACCGGGTGTTAAAGTGAGCTTCGCGCAAAATCAAAACGGCATGTCGACCGGCGGTATAAGCATCAATGTCAAGTGCGACGATTTGAATAAGCTCCGCGCTACCGGCGCTCAGCTTGAAGAGCTTTTAAGAGAGCAGGCGCAGGATGTCGTTACCGAAGTTTCAAGCGATTTGGAAGACGGGCTGCCGCAAGTCGAATTGGTATTTGACCGCGAGCGCATGTACGAACTGGGAGTAAACGTATATACGGTCGGAAACGAAGTGACGGCGCTCATCAACGGTACGACCGCGAGCCGTTATACCGACAACGGCGACGACATCGACGTCATAGTGAGGCTTTCGAAAAAAGACAAAGCGAAGCTCGCCGATTTGGATTTGCTTTCGATCGTAAACGCGTCGGGTGAGCGCATCCCGCTTTCGAATTTCGCGCACTATGAAGAGACGACTTCTCCCGTGACGATTTTGCGTGAAAATCAGGCGCGTGTCGTTCACATCACGGCAAAGCCCGTGGCGGGACTTTCGCTTGATAAAGTGCAGGATACAATTCAAAAGCTTATCAATGAAAATATTCCGAAAGACGAAAACATGCGCATCGGATTTTCCGGCGACTATGAAGATATGATGGAAGCCGTGAGAAATTTCGGTTTGATTATCATGATGGCGGCGATCCTCGTATTTATCGTCATGGCAAGTCAATTCGAATCCTTTATGGATCCGTTTATCGTTTTGTTTACGATACCGCTGTCCTTTATCGGCGTCATCGCGATCTACGCGATCAACGGTTCGCGGTTGAGCGTCGTCACCGTTATGGGCGTACTCGTTCTCGTCGGTACGATCGTCAACAACGGCATCGTCCTCGTCGACTACACGAACCTGCTGCGTAAGCGCGGTCTTGCGCTCGAAGAAGCGTGCATTGAAGCTGCACGGAACCGCCTCCGTCCCATTTTGATGAGTACGCTGACGACCGTCATTTCGCTCATGCCGATGGCCTTTTTTCCCGGTGAAGGTTCGGCAAGTATGCAGCCGATAAGTTTGACGGTGTTCGGCGGTATGACCTTCGGTTCTTTGATGACGCTCTTTGTAATGCCGACCGTGTATTACATAGTCAATTCGAGGCGGCAGCGGAAGCTTGAGCGAAAACTGCTTCGTGCGCGCGAAGCGTAATGAAGTTTTTATGGGAGCCAATATGAACGAAATAAACGGAATACTGCGCGTTCGAATGGAAATCATATTTTCGCAGGCGCTGGAAGAAGATTTTCAACAGGAATTTGCCGAACGCAAAGTCGGATTGCACTTTACGAAAATTTCTTCGGTGATGGGCGCAGGTTACGGTAATCCGCGTCTCGGTAATTCGGTGTGGCCGCAGCTCAATGCGATGTACATCATCTACTGTGACCGCGACGAAGAAGCTGAATTGAAATCGATTATTAAAAAGCTGCGTGAAAAATACCCGACCGAATGCGTCGGCTGTTTTATAAGCGAAGCGGAAGAGTTTTAGCGGAAAGAGGAGCGGAGATATTTTTAATAAGGTTGATAAAAATATTCTTCCGTTTCTATGAGGAGATATCCGGTGATTACATTTTGCGATAGATCCGAATACTTTGTAGAAAACTGCGATACATATTTTACCGCCGTGCGTGACGGATTTTATAAAACAAAAAATATTTTATACGACGACTACGAATTTATTTTCGACGGCGATATATATAAAATTAATAAAAAGCGGATTTGTAAAAGAGCGGTTTATGCAAAATCGCAGGTACGAAAGTTGGGCAGCGATCGTGCTGTGATTTCATTTGAAATCGTGATTTCCTTCGCTGCCGTATGTTTGCTTTTTCTCAATCCGGGATATTACGATATACATCGTCAAAGAAGCGAAATAAGACTCTACGAGATTTTAACGGCCTATCGCGGAGATCGTTCGTTGTGATATGAACCGAACAGGGAGCGTTTTTTTTACCGTTCGTGTTTTGCCGCTGTTTCCGTTCCTCCATTTCCGCTTATACTTTATTTTTTGTCCCGACACTGCAGATATAGGCGAGTTCTTTTTTGTGTCCGTTGAAAAAGCGGAACATTTGTTTGAACATCGCTTTGTTTTCTTTTTTCATCGCGTTGCGTATGATTTTCAGCGCGCCGGCAAGGCCTTCGTCGTGAATCATACCGCGCGGACTCATCAGCGTCATATCTCCGCATTTTTGTGTAACGGAAAATCCGTTTTTACGGAAGAGCGTTTCCCAGCCGGCGGCATCGAGCGGCTCAACGCTCACGTTTATGGCTTTGCTTAATCCGGTACGAAGCTCTCTTTGTACGGCGGGATCGGATGTTCTGAAGGCAACGTCATGCGTCAAAAGCAGTCCTCCCGGCTTGAGTACGCGGAAATATTCTTTGAGTGCTTTGTCCTTTTTGTCGCCGATAAGCATCGTCAGCATCGCTTCGTTGACAACGATGTCGAAACTTGCATCGTCGAACGGCAATGCGAGCGCATCTCCGTGAATCAGCGTCAGCTTATCTTCAAGATGATTTTTTTTGATATTTGCTTCAGCTTTTTTGAGCGCATCTTTATCGAGATCCACGCCGGTGATTTTGCAGCCGAATTTTTTCGACAGCTGAATCATCGTCCTTCCCATATTGCACGCGACTTCAAGAATTTTCGTATCGCTTTTTATGTTTGCCTGTTCGATGAGCCATGCGGTCGCATCGATTCCTCCGGGACGCAGTGTTGTTTTGCCCAGCCTTGCCAAAAATATATGCCCCGCTTCACCGTACATACTGTCTCCTTTTTTCTGCGCGTACAGCTGCTGCAAAAGCAATCGGTTTTTTTTGACAGATCGCCGAGTTTAAAAGTAAGTCAGCTGTACGCTATACATCTCTGGGGTGTAAACTGCAATCAGTCCCGGACGAGCAGTAAAGCCATTTTGAATTTGCCTTCCGCTTTGACGTAGTGCTTGCCGTTTTTATCGAACTTGAAATTTTCGCCTTCGTGAATGCGGTACTCTTTTCCTTCATATCCGATAATGCCTTCGCCGTCGAGACAGAAGATGATCGCGTCTCCGGGTGCGGAATGTTCGGACAATCCCGTTCCCGCATCGAAAGCCATAATTACAAATTTGGTTTTGTCGCCGTCGACGAGGTCCATGTTTACAATCTTCCCTTCCTTATAAGGAAGAAGATCTTTTAATGCGAAAACTTTCGCGCTCTTTAAAATGTCGTTCATTGAACACTCCTTATCTAAAAGTATTTCCGAATATATGCATCCCGTTTTGCTTCGTATGCCGACGGGAATGTTTTGCGGTACGATAAAAATGTCGCCTGTGCGAAGCGCCTGCGTTTCGGCCGTCAAATACAGTACTTGTGCATCGCCTTCTTCGATCTTCCAGATTTTCGGATAGTCGTAGCTTTCGGGACTGATGTTTGTGCCTGCCGCGATCGAAAAAATGATCATACTGCACGCAGTGCCTTGCAGCACGTTTTCCGATACCGTACACCCTTCTACCGGTACATTGTCTTTTGCGATGGAAAATATATGTTTGCTTTTCAGCATATCACACCTCCGTTGACAGACTCTCGGGTTTGATAGCTCTACGCGTTTAGTCTTATCTAACTTATACCGAATTTTTGTGTTGCCGGCTGTTGCTCCGGCAACAAATTATTCAAAAAATTTGAAAATTTATCGTGAACGTTTGCCTTGATGTCCGTTTTTTGCTCGTGCGCATCTCTCGGCCTCAGCGTTATCGTTTTGCCTTCAATTTGAATAATTCCTTCGCGCTTCATGCGGCTCAATTCGCGAGAGACGGCGCTCCTGTCGGCAGATATGAATTGTGCGAGTTTTTCGCGCGTAAACGGCAGCGTAAACGGATTGCGGTGCAGCGCGTTTTGTGTAAGACTCAGATAAAACAAAAGCTTGTCGCGGAGCGTCGGCTGCGCCAAAAGCTGAATTTTCATGTTGAGGTGCTGAATGTCGCGCGCCATTTCGCGCAACAGATTTTCGAGCACGATTATGCGGTAGGGGCAGCCGCACCGATTTGTGCCGTCTTCCGAGGGAAGCTGAATGAACAGAACCTTTGTCTTTTCCGCGCTGATAATGCGCAAAAACGGGTTCGCCTGTCTGAGACAGCACAGCGCTTCTCCGAAAGATTCTCCTCGCCCGATTTCTTTGAGCAGCACGGTTTTGCCGTCAACGCCGATTTGTTCGGCGTGAACGCTTCCTTCGACGACGATTCCCGCATGAGAGACTATATCGCCGGAACGGTATATCTCTTGCCCGCACTCGAAAGCGCGGTAAAATCCGCGCAGGCAGGTGATCGCTTTGTCTATGTCTTTGGCGGGAATCCCTTTGAATACCGCCGTTCGCGCTAAAAACGACGTGTAAAAATTCAGCATTTTTTCCCCGTTTGTTGCAGCGGCAACGGAATTTATTATTAGTTTATGCTAACTTTTAGACAGTGTCAATCATCCGGAGGTATCAGAGATGAAAAAAATAGTGTTTGCCGCGGCCGCGCTGTTTATTGCGCTTAACTGTGCCGCCTTTGCAAAGGAACAGGTGATCCGCATCGGCATGCCGAAAGCGCCGCCCGCTTTGCCCGTTTTGCGCATGATCGAATCGAATGCGCTCGGCGAAAACGTCAAAATCGAATATACGATTTGGGATGCGCCGGAAAAACTTATCGCGATGGTGCAGAGCGGCGATTTCGATATGTTTGCGTTTCCGCTGACGGTCGTCGCAAAACTGTACAACAAGGGCGTTCCCGTAACGCTGACGAATGTGGACACGTGGGGCGTTTCGTATTTTTTGACGACCGATCCCGCGCTTAAAAACTGGTCGGACTTAAAAGGGAAGACCGTGTACGTTCCGCTGCAGTCTTCTCCGCCCGACGTTATCACGCAGTTTTTTATGAAAAAAGCCGGTCTTACGCCGAAAAAAGACGTAACGATTATCTATTCTTCGCGTCCGGAAATTGCGCAGATGATGGCTGCCGGAAAAATTCAATATGCGACGATGATCGAGCCGCAGGTTACGGCGATTTTAATGCAGAATAAGGATGCGCGCGTCGCGTTTTCGTTCGAAGAAGAATGGAAAAAAGTTACCGACGACAACACGATTATTCCGAATGCGGGCTTCGGCGCAAAATCGAAATTCATAAAAGACAATGCCGACCTTGTCGCACGCTTTGAAGCAGAATACGAAAAGGCGCTGAACTGGGTGCTGCAAAATCCCGACAAGGCGGCAGCTCTTGCCGATTCCAAGCTCGGTATGAAAGCGCAGGTTGTGCAAAGAGCGATTCCGCGCATGGGGCTTATCTATAAAAACGCATACGATGCGAAAGCCGACTTGCAGCAGTTTTGGCAGCTTTTAGTCGATTTTGATCCGGCGACGATCGGCGGAAAAGTTCCCGATGAAAAAATCCTCTATAAAAAATAACTGCATAGCGGCGCTCGCCATGCTTGCACTGTGGCAGGTGCTCTCGTTGGCGTATCCGCCGCTTGTAGTGCCGCCGATTCCGGCCGTCGGTAAAATACTTGCGCGTATTTTGTCCGCTCCCGATCTTTTGCACGAAGCGGCAAAAACTTTGGGCAGGCTTGCCGCCGGGCTTTTTTTGGGCATTGCCGCGGGCTGTCTCGTCGGCTATGTGTGCGGCGTATGCAAAACGTGCAGGGAATTGTGCAAGCCGCTTCTCGGCGTACTGCAGGTTGTGCCGCCGGTTGCACTGCTTGTGCTTGCGATTATTTGGTTCGGCTTTAACGGAAAGCCCGCCGTGCTTATCGTGGCTGTCGCGATTTTTCCGATTATTGCGATCACGGTGCAGGATGCGGTGCTCCGCATCGACCGCAAACTGCTCGAAATGGGGACGGTGTTCAAATACACGAAACAGCAGCGCTTTTTTTTAATTACCTGGCCGTCGGTAAAGCCGCAGTTTTATTCGGGTTTGCGGATTGCGCTGGGGACGGCGTCCAAAACGGTCGTCATGGGCGAAGTGCTCACGACTTCTTCCGGCATCGGCGGGCAGATTGTAAATGCACGCTTGAATATCGAACCGGAAACGATTATCGCGTGGACGGTCGTGTCGGTGTGCATGTACTATGTGCTGGACGCCGCGGTCG
>ERZ773083.1934-NODE-1934-length-13412-cov-3.851763_pt1 | contig 13412 bp, 11 predicted proteins | sample MGYA00511465_ERZ773083 | MGnify/ENA primary metagenome ERZ773083 (study PRJEB29015, sample SAMEA2738001) | human oral metagenome | biome: human oral; feature: human-associated habitat; material: dental | place: China | collected 2060 ... | reverse complement strand
TTTTTCTAAGTTCTTCAATATACTTATCAATATCCGCTGTATTTTCCAGTCTCCATGAAGATGTACCTGTTATTTTCTTAATGGAAACATTCTTTGTTTTACGGACTTTATACTGCTTATTTTGCTCAGCTATATTTTGGGCTACTTGTGCATCGTTTATATCAACACCCTGTTTCTTGGCTTCTTCCCTGATCCTACGAATCTCTTCAGCCTGTTTTCTTTCCGCTATCTGACGATCCATATTGTCCATTTCGTCCATAAGACGAATTTTTAAAGCCCCTGCCTTATCTGCAAAACTTCTAAGAGCTGATACATTGTTACAACTTTCAGCTCCATTATGAATTTCTTCAAATAAAGACAGATAACGCTCTTTCTTTTGCTCGGCATATTCCTTTGTAGCAAGTACTTCCAAAACACGCTGCCTTGATTGATCTATAGAGTCAAGAACCGGTGCTTCTTCCACTTCCATAACCTTAGCATAAGCATCTCTAAATTGCTTAAGAAGCTCGGGAAGCTGTGGTATATTTTTATAAGGTTTATCCTGCTTTACAATAGTATGCATCTTTTCCACAACTTCTTCCAGCTTTGTATCCACTATATATGTCTTGCTGTCTTCATAGATTGCAAGCATATCAAGCACACGCATGAAGATATTTTGCTGCTCACCGCCAAAGAATGTTTTTACCGGATCATAATCTTCTGCCAAATCAAAAAATGACTCACGCATCTTAGAAACATATTCAAAAAATTCAAGCGTGGATGTAAGCTGCATAGTAGACTGTAACAGGCGTTTACCCATATCCAAAACCTTTTTACCCGGATAAGCATATTGATTGTAATACGCTTCCAATCTGCTCATGTCATTTACCATATTGGTCGCATAGCCTTGAAAACTCTTCATAATGCTATCCTCATCCTCTGAAGTAGAAGCAGCATGAAATACCTCTTTCATTACATCACGAACAGCTTTCTTATCCTTCTCGCTTACACGCACTCTTTCTTCCATCAAAAGCTTTTCTACAAAGGCTTTTTTGGTGATATAGCCTATTATGTCATCTTCAGATTTATTATTTAGATTGACATATGCACCGTTGACGATAAAATTAAGGTCACCTCTCTTGAACAAACGTGCAATAAGCCATTCAATGTCATCTTCGACAAATCCATAAGGAGCCTTCATAAATCTGTCTTTCACCGACTTCATGGAGGTCTTCATGTGGTTACGGGAATTCATTGATATGTATCCTAACACATCATCAAGTGCGTGGGCATTAGCCTCTGTGCCGCCTTCCAGTTGAAGAAGCATCTGCTTACTTGTACGAAGAAGCTTAGCAATATCAGCTTCTCCCATTGCCTTATCTATGTAAGCAAGCTTATGATAGACTGTCTGTACAAGACGACCTATAGCCTCATTTATCTTAGAATTCACTTCTTTAGCCGATACACGGATGATATCTCCATTGACATAGATGGTTGCTTCTTTTAATCCTTCTGTCAGATAGAGCTTTGCATTGGCATTGCGTTCACGCATTTCCAAACGCTTTGCCTCCTTAATACTTTCGTATTTGGCAAGCTGCGTAGAAGTGTTTTTACGAAGAAAACGCTCTATTTTTAGATACGCTCTCATCTCGGTCAGGAACTCATCATCATTCGGAAGTACTACCAAGACTTCCTTCCCCTGCCCTGACATCATTCGAAGTGTCGCATCGTCCATACCGCCATCATACCAAGGGGTCAGAATACGAAGTCCTATATCAAAGCCCTGATTAGACTTATATGGACGGTCATCAACTACCTGATTAAAAGAAAAAGAGTATCTTCCGTTAAATTCAGGATATCTATACTTTTTATCCGTAAAAATATCTTCAAAAATCATCTCGGCAATCTTTGTGATAACTTCCGGCATCTCTACATTTTCTTTTTCAATCTCGTTATTTATTTCCTGCTCTTCGTCAGTCAGAAATACATATAGATTACCGTTTTTTTGAACAAGCATCTGGCTTATGAGTATCTTAAGTGCCTCTTCCACTTTTTCCTTAAGCTCTATACGATCATCATCAATATGCTCTATCATCAGACTGGTGATATTGTCTATATTAGACTCTATCTCAAGTACATACTTGATCATAAAGAGTGTTTTTAGAACATTTACGGCAAATACATCCGCATCTTTTTGTTCGGGATTGATATAATTGTTGGCATATGCCTTCGCTATCACGCCCTTATGGCTGTGATCCAAAAAGTTTTCAAGGGTATCATAGAAGCGATGGAAAGGTACAAGTACGCCCATTTCCTCATCTTTTAATGTAGATGCCGATTCTTTGAACAAAGCAAGCATAGAACGCTCACCTTCAGACAAATGTTTACCTGATGCACCATGTGTACGGATAGAGGTCAGAACACTTGCAAGTAAGTTGAACTGATACGGTACGAAGGGGTAAACTTCTGCAAAATCTCTATCATCGTTATAGAGTTTTTTCTCCACACCGTCATTAAATACGATAAGGTTTTTAATGATAGTTGCCTTTTGCTCATATAAAAGTCTTAATGTCTGTGCTGCCGTCTTAGTCTTATCAAGTATCCTTTTTTTAATCACCGCATCAACATTTGCACTTGATAAAGAAAGGCGGGTGTCAAAACGCCCCTGTATCTTGGAGAAATCATTTCCCTTTACCTTGGTAATGGAATCTATATCCTGCTGAGATGTAACGATGACCCATGCTTTTCCCTGACATTCTTTCCCAAGCTCCTCCGTAACGGTCTGAAGGTTTAACATCAATTTGGAATCATCGCCTATATACTGTCCAATCTCATCCACAAGGAAGACAACATGGTGGTTATTTCCCTTTTTCTCTATATATGCCCTTACACGCTTTGCAAAATCTTCAATACTTATAGTGTAGGCTTCACTTGCTTTCTCACACCAATTTCTTGCCGCTGCTTCGCTCATAAACCCCATAGCCGAAAGGCTATCGACCACGCTGTCTTGTATGAAATCAAAGTCCTGACGGGAATCTTCCCATTCTTCTCCATACTCTTTTTTAAAAGTACTTTTGAATTCTTCGAACTTATTTTCTTCACTAAGTCTTCTTTCCAAATCCGCTACATGGGGCATAGAACCGCAAAATCCCTGCATCTCATTAAAAACTTTCAAAAACACATTAACTATAGCGTCTTTATTCTGCTTTCCGCTTGACTCGCTCTTGGAGTCAATATTAAAAAGAACAACATCAGCCGGTATACCTGCTGCAAGTCTCATATCTTCAAGAACAGTGGAATTAAGTGTTTTTTCATCCTCAATAAAGTAATCCAGAGCGTGTTTATCCCCAACCTGTTTGTTATCCAAAAGATAAGATAATATCTTTAGAAAGTGAGATTTACCGCTACCAAAGAAACCTGAGATCCACACGCCCATCTTAGCTGTATTCCCATTGATTCCTTTTTTGTACGCAGCAAAAAAATCTGCAAAATGTTTTTGCAATTCCTTAGTTACCACATACTCTTCAAGTTCCTGTGAAACATTGGTTTCTTCACCCTGTCCGACAATGATGACTCCTTGCATCTCACGGTCGATTTTTTTTGCAAACATATCTTTGATCTGCATTTTATGCCTCCTATTTTACGAGCTTAAATGCTCTGTAGTAATTATCATCTTTGATTTCATTAAAAAGAACAAGTTCCTGTTCGTTGTATGTACCCGGAAAAAACATCACTACAGGTGCCTTAACAAAAGCCTGATGAAGATTATTAAGGACTTTGTGTGAACGAAGTATAGGATAGCATTTTCCGATTCCTGTAAGGAATACTACTGCATTATCCGGTGTATTATCCTTTATATACTGTACTATTATGCTGTCATCATCATTAAACTTCATGGAGTTGCTTACTGCCTTCGTGATTTTCTCCAAGCCGTTTTTTTTCTCGAAGTCAAAACACTTTTCCAGAAAGTTTTTCTGTTCCAAAAAGTCGATAATTATATCATAGAGGTCAAATACTACCAGCTCAAAATCATCCGCACCGTTTTTATTTTTATTTTTCAGATACTCTATCCTCTTTCTTACTTCCAATTCTTTTTCAGGCGGATAATCAAATATCCAATAATTTACTTCATTTGCCCTTCCAAAGTTTTTTCTGAATTTTTCTTTTCTTATTTCAAGCTCCATTTTATCAAGTCTTAGCGCTAAATCTGCCATTATCTCACCCCTGTCAACGCCCTGATACAAGCTTCCATACCGTGATTTTTCAACCACTGTTCCATCAGCGGATCAAGAATAGGTTTTATGATGGTTCTTTCAGTCTTTCCTTTATCAATAAATCCGGCTTCATACAGCATTGTCTTATATGAACGCCCCAGTCGGTTAAGTGTTGCATCTGTCCACTTCGCAACTTTTTCATCCTGTAGCTGCTTATCTTTAAAGAAAATTCTGATATCACTATCCGTAAATGTATTGCTCCCGATAATCATTTTTTCTCTAAGTACTTCATACACAAAATCAAAAAACAAGGTGTCATAGGCAAAGGCTGCAACAAGAGCAAAAATTTTTTGTGTTGCAACATCACTGCTCTGAAATATTTCTATAAAGCTTTCATCAAGCATACTTATCCTTCCCGAAACGGTATTGAAGATCTGCTTTGAACGCAGTGTTGTAGGCGCAGCAAATATATTCTCATTTTGATTGATCTTTTTTATTTCATCTAAAGATTTCCCTTCTGCAAGAAGTCCGACAACTTTTCGGAATTCCATAAACCAGAAGGACATCTTAACAGTACCGGCACTGTAAGCCTTCCTCTTCATATATTTTGATCTCCCTTTGATTTTAACGATTTAGCTGTCCTATTATCAGGACTCGCATACGAAATTACCTCTAAATGTATAAGTTTATCGCACAATAAAAGAATAATAACACCTTTGGCTGTAAAAAGGAATCGGTTTTTGATTTAAATTAGTTTCTAAGCTTATCACTTTCACAATCAATCTCATAGGTCGAGTTAATTATATATAAAAATTCATAATTGGTTCAAACAGCTATCATATATGCCTTCACTAAAACACGATATCAAACTTCTATACAAAAAAACCGCAGAAACATCGAATTTCTGCGGTTTTCCATATTATGTATATTCTGATTATCTCTTTGAGAACTGTGGTGCTCTACGAGCTGACTTAAGACCGTATTTCTTACGCTCTTTCATTCTAGGATCTCTTGTGAGATATCCTGCCTTCTTAAGAGTCGGTCTGTACTCAGCATCAGCTTTCAATAAAGCTCTTGCTATACCATGTCTTATAGCACCTGCCTGTCCTGTAAATCCGCCACCATGCACATTTACAAGTACATCAAACTTATTAAGTGTATCTGTAGCTGTTAAAGGCTGACGCACAACTACTTTAAGTGTTTCCAATCCCAAATAGTTATCTATATCTCTTTTATTTATAGTAATCTTACCGTTACCAGGTACAAGATATACTCTAGCTATAGACTTTTTTCTTCTTCCAGTTCCGTAAAATTTATCATTAGCCATTGATTTACTCTCCTTTTCTACCTCTCATTAACCCTTTATAGTCATAACTTCCGGTTTCTGAGCTGCGTGATTATGTTCAGGACCTGCATATACATGAAGCTTTGTATACATTTTTCTTCCAAGCGGTCCCTTCGGCAGCATACCCTTAACAGCAAATTCTATAACTCTTTCAGGCTTCTTAGCTAAAAGTTCCTTTAATGTAGTTTCCTTCATACCGCCTACATAATCTGAATGATGATAATAAATCTTCTGATCCAGTTTCTTACCGCTAACCTTTATCTTATCAGCATTAACAACAATCACATAATCTCCACAGTCAACATGTGGTGTAAAACAAGTCTTATTCTTGCCTCTTAATACACTTGCCACCTCTGATGAAAGGCGTCCTAAAGTGCAACCTGCAGCATCAACAACATACCATTTTCTGTCGAGCTTATCAGGATTAGCCATAAATGTATTCATCATAGTCCTCCATTACAATATCAATCAATACTTCATTAATAATTTATTTTATAGACAAATGCTTTCCGGGGCATTGGAATAAGCATCAATCGCTAATATAAACGGGGCTCACCCACAATCGGCAGATACTAAGACTGCCGACAGCTCACTTTAAAAGTGGGCATAAAAAATAAGTCATCTCTGACACTTCGATATATTATATACTTGCTTTAGAAGGCTTGTCAAGTTACTTTTAGAGTAGTGAAGTGAAAAGTTTATTTCCACTGTGAATGGCAGAGTGGATTTTAGTCTTACACCTATTTTTGCTTCTTAAAATGTTGTATTTAGTATTACACAGTTTTTTGACAGTTCAGTAATAAAAAATTACTTTATATTTACTTTATTTATTTATAATGTTATAGTTTAGGAAGTTATGTATTTTGTTTTGTTATAATATTTCATAAAGTATTTATTTGTAACTTCAACCTTCTATTATGATGTATTGAGCACAGCTATGAAAGGAATATATATGGAGCCTTCGAAGTCTTTAACATTCAAATACAATGCATTTACTCCTGCTTTTAGGCGCAGGACATTTTTACTTGGTACATTACTTATTTTGATGTTTTGGATCTTAGTATCGCATAGCGGAAGTAATCTGCACTTTACCTTCTCCAATTCACTAACAGTGATTTCATATATTGCAGATTACATAGATTCTACACTTGGTACGCTTATGTCGCTTCTTGTAGCTTACATATTGAAAATTTATATAATGATACTACTTCCTCCACAACTTTTACTGCTTTTCTTTAATTTATATAACAAATCCGCCAAAGCGGACTTTTATGAAAATCATGTGGTATTAAGCTATGGCAATAAAGAGGTTAGACTTGATCAAGATAAAGTTGCTATAAACCTTATTATCAAAAACCAAAGCAGCTTATCTTGCATTATATATACACCTGATACGGATATTGCTTTTTTATCCTCTAAAATAGAAAACAAAAAACTTATAATAGACTATGAGGAGAGTTCTCTTTACTGTGCAATGAAAGAAGTCAAGGAGTTTCTTTGTTCTACAATAGAAGAATCCGAGTGTGCCTCTTATGGAGCAGGCTCTTAAAAAAAGTGTTAAGATTAGTTTTTACCATATATTAGGTACTGCTACAGGTCTTCTCTTACTATTAAAGACAACTAAAAGTTTTGCATAAGGAGGTATCTTGGAGAGTATGTCTCCCACAATTCGGGAAGTTCAAAAATCCGGGATTTTTTAGTATAGAAACAAGTTAAATAATATAATTTAAGATACACAAACTACTTCAAAGATTGTTTTATGATATCAAATATGATACTATATACAAAGGAAGCTATATGAGCAGTATTGAAAAAAGAATTGTAAAATTTTATAGAAAGCCCATTCCAAACGACATTACATTTGATGATGTTGAAGTTCTTGCCTCTTATTTTGGTTGCAGAATTATTTCCGGTGGTAAACATAGTAAAAAAGTAGTACATGCACCATCCGGTACAGTTATCCCAATACCAATGCACGGCAAGACTGTAGGCGAAGCGTATGTAAAACAATTAAAGATTTTATTCGATACTATACGCACAGAGGAGGAGAAATAATGAAATACCCTTTTAAAGTATATCAAATGCAGGTAGAAGAACATATATTTTGGGTAGCTGAAAGTAAATCACTTAAAGGTTGTGTAGGACAAGGAGATTCCTGTGATTTAGCCATATCCGAACTTGAGCAAAACGAACTTGAATGGATTGAAGCAGCTATTGAATACGGTATTCCTATTCCTAACGAAGAATTAATAACAGAAAAAACTTATAGCGGTAAAGTAGCTCTCAGGATATCGCCGATTATACACGAAGATGCCTCTTGTTTAGCTTCTGAATTGGGGATAAGTCTTAACCAATACATAAATGATGCAATTATTACATATAATTCTAAGGTTACTGCACAAAAAAACAGCCATACCCGAAATGTCATAGCTTCTAATGTGATTTCATTTACTGAAAAGAGAAAAGAAAATTTGAAAATACATATGGAACTCAAGGAGAGTTAGATGGAAAATTTAGTTATTACACACCTGAGAACGACTAAAGTGTCTATAGTTAATTTAGAAGATTTTGATAATGTTACACTAAATGTTGAAATAGACAGAAATACCCATAAGATAAATTCTGATGATAAACACAGTTATTTTTGTGGTAATTATACTGCCACAATATTTAGAGCTGATGAAACTGATAAGAACCGTACATTTTCCCTTGAGATTAATATATTTGTTAACTTTTATACCCATGATCCAAGAATGACAATATACGATACCAAGAATTTAATTACCATTGCAATAATACCGCATTTAAGAGCCGGTATTGCTTCTGTAATGGGTGCTTCCGGTATACATCCCATCCTAATACCTGAAGTTATAGATATCCGGTAGTAAAACTAATTAAATAAAAAACACCCCTGCACTGTTGGCACCAATGCAAGGGTATGACAAAATACAAGTCTTATGTGGTCAGCACAAGAACACCCGATAGGTATTGTACCACAAAGGGACACCTAATTCAATCCTGAATAAGTGTTCCTTTTATACCCAAAAAGGAGGATATAGCATGGCAAGACCTAAGAAAAATAAACATCCTCGACTTAGAAACGGTTTCGGCAGCGTAAGGTATCTTGGCAAAAACTGAACCAATCCCTATGCTGTATTAGCCCCTACAAAAACCTATACACTCTGCCATAATTGCTTTAGTAGACGGTTGCTTTTTTTGTTAAGTCTGAGTTTATTAGTTTACTACTACGCTCTTACCAGTCAAAACCGTAAAATTTTTGATTCCACTCCCATTCTTTCAAATATACTCTGGATCTGCTTTTTAAATCAACCACACAAAATGTATATTCAACATCAGATGAAGAAAACGCCCCCTGTTCTCCTATTGTATAGAATAAATATTGTTTGTCTTTCGATAATCTTAAATCAAACATATCTTTTGTGGTAAGTTTATGCCTTACTATATATTTATTTGCACCTGAATCCACATCATATGAATATATACATGAAGGCTTATAATAGAATAACTGTTTCATGTCATCCGACATTTCCATTACACTATCATAATCTTCTTGCCAATACTTATACAGCTTTGTTGCCACCAAAGTCTGTGCACTTTCATCACTTATATTTTCTTTTACAATTGTTTTTTTCTTCATATAATTTTCATATTGCGAGGTTTCAATATACAGTATATTCTTATTATTTTCATCTATATAGTATGAGTCCACATACGATTTTTCCTTACTTTTTCTGATAATCTTAATCTGCTTATCCCCTTCTTTACCTGAAAGCATACAAATATTGTTATCATATATAAAGGTGTAGGAGTCTTTACAGTATTTCGCAACCTTTATCCTATTACCAATGTCAAGATATTTATACGATACATCAAAGCCTTCAAACCCGTTATTTTTAGCAAACTCATTGATCTCTTCCAAATTAAGAACTTCTCTAAATGAGTTATTGCTAAGATCAATCTCTCCTATACCGTTAAAGCCATCCTGCTCTTCTATAACTCCTACTATTTTTGTTCTGTCCTCATTGTAAGAAGGTGAATAAAGTATATGATCTGAGATTTTTATCAAGCCCTGATTACCAAGGTAATACATAAATGTCCCTTTATTATCGCTACCAAAATAAGCTGAAAGTATTATAGGCGGTTCTTTTTCTATGTCTTTTACCAGTATAAGTCTTGCAATCCACCTCTGGGCAAACACTGTAGTTGCTGCCAACAGTATAACTGCAAGCAAGACTTTTATTTCGGTATATATTCTTTTTCGCCTAGGAGTCTCATCATTCTGCTTATTAACTTGATTTTTACCTTGAAGTTTTTTGTATTGTTCATTTGCATCCATTAAAAGATATAAATGAATGATTAAAGATGCAAACTCCACTCTTACAATATTAAAAAGCATATAGAGTGCCGGTCCGAATCTCCAACTCGCTATAATACACCATATTACAGGAACTGCCAAGAAATTATAAATTAGGCTTAGTATAACAAATATTTTTATCTTCTTAACATCATAAAGCCCCAAATTAGTTTTCATACCGGCAATTGATATTAAAATCGGAAATAAGAAGGGAAAATATAGACAGGAAAACATAAGTATTATATCCTCACTATCTGTAGGTATGCCCCCTGTGATCCAAACAGTAATAAATAAAAACACTATAGTTACTACACATATAAGTTTGTAACTTCTTCCCATAATATTACCCCCCTACAATATAAAGAATAAAGAGTTTTTAGTTATTTTTCAAGCTTTCTGCCCTTTCAAGCGATTTATCTATACTCTCACATAAATTTTCTTTGCCCAGTTTTTCAATAAATCCGGACTTTTCCATAACCTTCATCGGCTGCTCATTTACATGGGATAATATTAAAATCATACCTCTTTTTTTACAAAATTCAAGCACTTCTTCCAAGGCTTCCAGACCTGATATATCCATTGCCGGTACATTTCTCATACGCAGGATAAGTACATTCTTCCCTTCTTCATGAGCTATCTCAAAAAGATCACTGACCGCTCCGAAGAAAAGCGCCCCGAAAATCTCGTATACCAAGGCATTACTCGGAACCGATTTAAGTTCGCCCCTTTCACCATCTGCCTCGGACTTATCGACCCATTGGCGTATAGTGGCAATATCCGACATACGCTTTAGGAAAAGAAATGCAGCAAGTATCATACCGAATTTGATAGCCAATACAAGGTCAAATAATACTGTCAAAAACAGTGTAATCAAAAGAACCGCTATATCACTTTTGGGTGCCGTCTTTATTATATGGACTACCGTTTTCCATCCGCTCATATTGTAACCGACCATAATAAGAATAGCTGCTAAACAGCTCATAGGAATCAATGATGCATACGGCATAAGAAAAACTAATATTAAAAGCAAGGTAAGTGCATGAACCATTCCGGCTACAGGTGTGCGTCCGCCATTTTTAACATTGGCGGCGGTTCTTGCAATGGCACCTGTGGCAGGTATTCCTCCAAAAAGTGCCGACATTATATTCCCGACTCCCTGTCCGATAAGCTCTGCGTTAGGATTATGATGACTGCCCGTCATTCCGTCAGAAACTACACAGGATAAGAGTGACTCTATCGCCGCAAGTATCGCTATGGTAAATGCCGGTGATATCATCTGAGAAATCAAATCAGGAGTTACCTGCGGTAATGTAAATTCCGGCAGTCCGGCTTTTATCGTATACAGATCCCCTATAGTCTTGACCTCAAGATTTCCAAACTTCACTATGGCTGTTGTAACGATGATTGCAATCAAAGAACCCGGAATCTTTTTAGATACTTTATGCCAAAATATTTGAATCAATAAAGCCAAAACACCTACCATAACCGTAGGTAGTGAAAGTGTATGGAAATTTTTTCCAAGAGCTAAGAGCTTTTCTATAAATTCAGCCGGTACCGATGTCATCCGGAGTCCGAAGAAGTCTTTTATTTGCCCTGCTACTATACTTACAGCAATTCCGAATGTAAAACCTACAGTTATTGTTTTGGGTATGAACTTTATAAAATCTCCAAGTCTTAAAGCCCCCATAGCAATAAGCATCAGCCCTGCCATAATTGTAGCAACTGTAAGACCTGCCACTCCATACTCCGCTACTATACTATAGATTATTATAACAAATGCCGCTGTGGGTCCTCCGATCTGAACCGAGCTTCCTCCCAAAAATGAGATGAAAAATCCGGCAATCACTGCGGTATAAAGCCCCTGCTCGGGATTTACACCTGAGGCAATAGCAAGTGCAATAGATAAGGGCATGGCAATAATTGCAACTATTATTCCTGAAATAATATCCTTAACAAACTGCTCGCCCTTATAATTTTTAAGTGTCGTAAAAATATTCGGTTTAATATAACTTAGATCCACATTTCCTCCCCGTATGTCCTACTAAATATTTAAGCTTACTTAGAACACAACAGATATTATAATAGCACAGTGAATTTAAAAACTCCATATTTATAAGCTCTTAATGTATCACGCTTTTGAAGTCCGTCTTTTAATGTATCACGCTTTTGAAGTCCGTCTTTTAGGTTCTTCGAATTAAGAATTTTCTACATCTCCCCTATCTTGACAGCCTATAATACAGTTTTATATACTATCTCTGAAATTTGCTTATAAGTTTGACTAGGGGGAAAAATAATGGAATCTATACAAGCATTCTTAAAACGAAAAGATATTGAGATATCTGCCAAGCGTTACGGTATTGATGCACTTGGAGCTATGGCTCAGGGACTTTTTTGTTCTCTTTTGATAGGTACTATAATCAATACCATAGGAACTCAATTTCATATAGGCTTTTTAAGTTCACCGGTGGCAACTGTTGCCGGTGTTGATTATACTGTCGGAGGGCTTGCCGGTGCAGTAAGCGGTCCTGCTATGGCTGTTGCCATAGGTTATGCACTTCACTGTCCGCCTCTTGTACTTTTTTCTTTGATAACGGTGGGATTTGCCTCCAATGCTCTTGGAGGTGCGGGAGGACCTTTGGCAGTTCTTTTTATTGCGGTTATCGCCGCTGAGGTCGGAAAGGCGGTCTCTAAAGAAACAAAGATAGACATATTGATAACTCCGTTAGTTACAATTGCAGTAGGAGTTTTGCTTTCAGCATGGTGGGCACCTGCTATAGGAAAGGCAGCGATGAAGCTTGGAGATGTAATTATGTGGGCTACCGAGCTGCAACCGTTTTTAATGGGTATACTCATATCTTTGCTTGTCGGAATGGCGCTTACTCTTCCCATATCTTCTGCTGCCATCTGTGCCGCTTTAGGTCTTACAGGACTTGCCGGAGGTGCTGCGGTAGCCGGCTGCTGTGCACAAATGATAGGCTTTGCGGTTATGTCCTTTCCTGAAAATAAATGGTCCGGACTTATATCACAGGGTATAGGTACTTCTATGCTACAGATGGGAAATATTGTTAAAAACCCTCGTATCTGGATAGCGCCTTGCCTAACCTCTATAATTACCGGACCTTTGGCAACCTGCTTTTTTAAGCTTCGTATGGATGGAGCTGCGGTTTCTTCAGGTATGGGTACTTGCGGACTGGTAGGGCAAATAGGTGTTTACTCCGGTTGGGTAAAGGATATTTCCGAGGGAAGTAAACTTTCTATCAGCACATTTGACTGGGCAGGTCTTATACTCATTTCTTTTGTACTGCCTGCAATTATTTGTCCTTTGATAAATATGTTTTTAAGAAAAATAGGCTGGGTAAAGGAAGGGGATATGAAGCTTGGCTAATGTAAGAAAAGCATTTTTTGCATAAAAACATATAAATGCAATTTTTTGCTATACAATGCTGATTTGTCTATCACATAAACCGTTACAAACATATCTTGCCTTGGACACGCTCTC
>ERZ773083.1932-NODE-1932-length-13423-cov-81.086475_pt1 | contig 13423 bp, 7 predicted proteins | sample MGYA00511465_ERZ773083 | MGnify/ENA primary metagenome ERZ773083 (study PRJEB29015, sample SAMEA2738001) | human oral metagenome | biome: human oral; feature: human-associated habitat; material: dental | place: China | collected 2060 ... | reverse complement strand
GGACGCGCCTGCCAGGGCGCACGCTTGCGCGCCGGATGCCCGGGGCGGCCGTGCCGCACGGCGCGTTCGGTGACACGCTCGGGCACTCGAGCCCCGAGTCGGACAAGCCCCACATGTCCCCCGGCTCCCGGATGCTGGCGACCTGCGCCCTCGACCTGTCGGGAACAGGCTCCCCCACATGGTGCGGAGGGGGTGGCGGCCGTGCGTGACGAAAGCTACGAGAGCAAGCTGGCGAAGGACGTCGGGCCGCTCGTCGCCCAGAAGCGGGCATGCGGCTACCCCTACGCGGGATCCGCCACGATCCTGCGCAGGTTCGACCGCATGGTGGCCGAGAGGTTTCCGGACGACACAGCCGTGACGAAGGGGGCCTGCGACGCGTGGCTGTCCCTCGCGGGGGACGAGCACCCCAACGAGCCCGTGCGGAGGGTGTCTCCTGTCCGCCAGCTCGCCAAGTACGTGGCGGCATCCGGAAGGCCATCGTACATGATACCCTCGGGCATCCCGGGCAAGCGGCCTGAGTACCAGGCCCACATCTTCACGCCGGGGGAGCTCTCGGCTTTCTTCGGGGCGGTCGACTCATGCCGTCCGTCCGCATGCTCTCCGACCAAGGAGTACGTGGTTCCGACGCCGTCCGGGATGCCGTGCTGCTGTGGGATGCGCTCGTCCGAGGCGCTGCTGCTCGACGCCAACGGGGTCGACCTCGAGACCGGGCGCATCGACATCAAGGGCTGCAAGGGCTGGCGCGGCAGGACGACCTGCATGGGCGACGACATGCTGCGCGTCTGCAGAGCCTACGACGACGCGGTCGAGACCATGCTCCCGGGCCGAACGCCGTTCTTCCCCAACCGCGAGGGCGGCCTCCTCTCGAGGCACGCGCCGAACCGGTGGTCCCGCCGGTCCTGGGATCCGCTTCCCGAGGCCGCGCATGCCAGGGGCAACCCGCCCCGCGTCCACGACTTCAGGCACACTCACGCCGTAACCAGGCTGAACAGGTGGGTCGGGGAAGGCGCGGACATCGAGGCGACGTGCCCCTACCTCAGCGGGTTCCTCGGACATGCGAGCCTCCCCGACACCAGCTACTACCTGAGGATGTCGGCATTGTCCTGCCCCGGGCTCGACGGGCGCATGGCTCCCGTCAGCTCGCCGGTTCTCCCGGAGGTGGTGCGCCATGGAGAGGAGGGGCGGGGCGACGAGGTCCCGCCGGCTGCTCGCGTTGTTCCTCAGGGAGCACCTGCCCGTGCGTAGGAAGGCGAGCGACAAGACGATCAGATCCTGTCGGCAGCCGGCCAGGTGGCTCGCGGCACGGGGCCGCGAGGAGCGGGGGGCCGGGTTCGACGAGATGAGGTTCGCCGACCTTTCTCGCGATGCCGCCTGCGCCTTCTTGGTCTGGCCGGGGGACGGGCGAGGGCTGTCGCCGCAGACCCCCAGCCTGCGCCTGTCCGCCATAAAGGCGTTCCTGCGATTCTGCGGCGAGGAGGACGTGGAGCTCGCCGGCCTCTACCTGTCGGTATCGTCGATCCGCCCGTCCAGGGGGGCGAGCTCGCCTGGAATCAAGCATCTCGAGCCCGTCCAGTTGAGGGAGCTGTTCTCCGAGCCGGACGTGTCGACGAGAATCGGCCGCCGCGACAGGTTCCTCATGATACTCGCCTACGAATCCGGCACGCGCATGCGGGAGCTGCTCGACCTCACGTGCGATCGCGTCGGGGAATGCGGGGGCTACGTCACGCCCGGGGTGCACGGCAAGGGCGGCAAGGCCCGCATCGTGCCGCTCGCGAGCCAGGCGGTCGAGCACCTCGACGCGTACATGGCCGAGTTCCATCCCGGCCCCGACCCGGAAGGCTGGCTGTTCCTCGCCGTACACGGCGGGAAGCGCACCAAGATGTCGCCCGGCACCGTCGACCACCTGCCGAGGAAGTACGCCGCGAGCATACACGCACGCGATCCCTCCTTCCCCGAGGGGCTGCACGCGCACACGCTGCGCCATGGCATCGCCACGGCCATGTACCGCGCAGGATCGCCCATCCCGTATATTCAGGACTTCCTCGGGCATGCGGACCCGAGCACCACGATGGTCTACGCCCACGCCGACGGCGGCGCCATAGCGAGCGCGGTCGAGGCGGCAAGCCGGCAAGTCGCCACCCCGGTCACCCCTGCGGAGAAGCGCTGGAAGGGCAGGGAGCAGTACTTGCTCGAGCTTTGCGGGTTGGCGTAACGGTGCCGGCCCGTTATCCTCAATCTCAAGCGCCTGGCGGGCTCCCGACCTGGACGGGCGCGCGAGATTGAGGATAACGCAAGATTGGGGCTAATCGCGGGGCTTGCGGACCCGCGACAAGAGCACGGCGGCTCCATAGTGCTCGGCGAATCGCTCGTACTCCCTGTTCACGAGCGTGACGTAGATCGCGCTGCGGTCGGCCGCCGTCGCGCAGTTGTCGGGCACCAGCATGCGGGGCACACCCTCGAGGTAGTCGAACGCATGCGCTTGGCCGTCCTGCCATGACCTCTGCCTCATATCACGGAAGCCCTCCGCCCAGAACCTGCCGGAGAACGGGAGGACGACGACGAGCACGTGGACCTTCGTCTTGGTTCCCAGCAGCTTGTCGGTGAGATGGGCGGTGTCGCCAGCCCAATCTATGTAGCACTTGGCTCCGGCCTCGTGGATAAAGTGCCTGGTGGCGCCCATCCTCTCGGCGACGCCGGCGAACATCTCGCAAAACGTCTGGTAGGCGTACGCCAGCCTCCCCTCAGCCGCAGCCTGCTCGCAGTACTCGATCCAGAAGAGCTTGACCGGGAGCTTGCGGTTCCTCTTCTTGCGCTCGACCAGCGACTCCATGTCCGGTTGCAGGTAGGCGCCGTTCGGCCCGCGCCTCTCCCTCGGGAAGAACAGGTCATCGACAACGTCGGCGTCCATGGAGCTGACGGCGTCGAACGTCAGGCCGTGCTCGCGCAGCGCCCTCGCGCCGGCCGACACGTCTCGCTTGCTGACGTGCAATGCGGCGGCGATGCCGGACTGGCTGACCCCTCCCTTCGCGAGCAACATGAGGATCCTCTTGTTCTTAGACATAGGCATCAAGCCCCTTTCCATGGAAGCGCGCCCCGGATTAGGCGTGCATCATGGAATTCTAGGTTCGATGCCGGCGGTACCAAACGACCTTACCTGCAGTACCAGGCTTGCTGACTGACGGTACCAGGTTTTGCTGATTGCTAGTACCAAAACGGGCTACTAGCCACATTTGGCGGAACAACGGGGCTTAAACCCACCGGGGCGGCGGGCGCAGCCTCTCGTGCTGGAAGCGTATCGCGAGGCTCACGGAAAGGAGGGTTTGCTTCCATAGGCTCCCTGACCGCGATGCATCCCGGAAGGTCCGAGTTCCCGCAAGCCCATGCGACCTAGCCTCAGGACATCGCCGGAGGAGACTACCTTCCCGCACTCTCTCCCGCACGACTGCCACAATGTGGCCTACCTGTCACACCGGTAGCGTCCTGACCAGGAAGACATACGCCCACATGAACCCATATGGCTCTCGCCATCATGCGATCTGGAGTGCCATCTGCGCGGACTCAACAGACGCCGCACCCCGATCGCCCCTCCTAAGGATCCTCTCCTCGCATCTGATCAAAGACCTGTACTTTGTCATGATCCTCTGAAACCTCACTAATGAGGCGTCGGCATCGGACGGAACGCCTCTTGCCGAGAGGACGGACTCACGCTCCTGCTCGGTGAGCCGCTCGCTGCGATAGACCTCGATCAGTGACCCCAGGTCGTCGCATGACCTCAGGTTACTGGAGCGTACCTCCCCCTCGTAGAGGTAGAAGAACTTCACCGGCTTGCCCTGCAGCAGCATCTGAATGGTGTTTCTCAGGGTGCCGGAGCTGACCTGGAGTGAGCCGTATCGGTTCTTCTGGATGGGGTCGAACAGCGCCAGGCCCCAATCGGCCTCGTTGGCCATGACTCTGTCCTTGGCCGTCTGCCTCTGCCTGGGCTTGAGGGAGCCGTCCGCCCCGATCACCCTTATGCGCCATTCGGTCTCGGCCTTCACCCTGGGACTGGACGATATGGTGAAGAGGGTGACGTTCTCATACAGGGGGGCGCGCAGGAAGTCGACGACCTCCCTGTCAACGCCTCTGTCCGAGTCACCTATCAGCACGCCGATTCCCTGGCTCTTTATCGCCTCTAAGGAGTCTTGCACCACCTTGGGGATCAGCGTTTGTGAGCGCGAGCCAGACACGAACACATTTCTCGCCCGAAAACTGGAGTCCTGTGTCCCGGCACCCAGCAAGGACGGTCTTACGTTGGCACGCACCCTCAGGGCATCGGAAACCAGCAGGGCCCGCGCCTCCCTCAGGCCCATGGCGACCTGGTCATCCCTTATCAGCGAGCCGAGGTCACGGTCGGCGATAAGTATGCCACAGCAGCCCGCTTCCCTGAAAGAGGCGAGGGAGAGGGCCACCCCCGCGTCACCGTCCCCCAAAAGCCTCCAGTTTCCGATGGTAAACAGAAACGCAGGCTCGTGGGAGAAGAAGCCCCCGATGCGATCCATCGGGGTCCCCTCGGGGAAAAGGACCGAGATACCGCGCTGTTTGAGCCTGTCGAGCTCGAAAGACAGCTTAAGCCCCTGCTCCAAAAGACCCTTTGCCTTCATGGAAATTTCAGGAGAAAGCGCTCCCAGAGCTGCATATACATCGCCGTTCGCATCCCTCAGGGCAGCTTGCAGAATTATTCTCTCAGCAGGGGTCAGGGAATCCTCAAGTAGATCCCCAAAAAGCATTATCCGTGTCCTCTGATCCGCGCTATACAGGCCTCTCATCTAATCTCCGCCACCAGTCTTGACCAACGCAAAAGGATACACGCGCATCGCCCCAGCCTCTAACAGCTTAGCAGCCACAACGGTGAGAGTCCATCGCGAATCAACCATGTCATCCACGAGGAGAACTACCCTACCCCCGATAACGTCACGACGGATGACACCTGTCGAGTCCCTGATATTCTCCTCTTGTCGCACGCTGCTCAGGAGAGTCTTCTGCTCTGTGGCGTCCCGGGTCTTCTCAACGGCCTCGATATATGTGATTCTCAGGATTGCCGCAAGATCTCTTGCAAAGTCGGGCACGAGGTTCGGGTGTCGACGGCTGGGAATGGGGACAACGCAATCGATGTGATTCCTGCAGACCTTCTCTCTGAGAAACTCTGCCGATGCACCAACGAGCTCGGGTGAGAACGATCCCAAGTTATACTTCTCCTTCTTGACTCTTTGACCACTCGATGAATAGTAGTCTGCCCACAGGGCCCAACCAGTCTGCATTTGATACGCCTTGTCGATGTTGCCACCTGTCGCCCTCCTCTTTCGAGGCTCTATGATTCCATGCCTGTTGTCAAGGTACCAAGCAGCAGCTTCCATGAGGCATAGTCCCGCGCTCACGGGAACGAGAGGTCTACCGCGACAGTTCGCGCATATTCCACAGGCCCTCTGCGCATCGGGTGCATCTAGCTCCATCGCGACTTGCCTCATATAACAGTCAGACGACTTAAGATATCTCAGCAAATCGCTGTGCTCATTGAGCCTGACCCCGATTAGCTTCCTTTGCTTCTCACGTTCCTGACCGCTGTCAAATGGCTTCTCTGTGTTCTCACGGTAGACCGACTCGTCGTTGTCGTTATAAACGTAATCGTGGACCATCAGGTACTTTAGTGCCTCATCGATCTTACGGCTCCTCACATTAGGTAATTTTCTTTTCAGCTCACTGCTACGTATCCCATTCTGACTCCGAACTATGCTCATAATGTCAGGAAGAAGGCTCGATAGCGACCGGATCTCCTTGATGAAGTAATTGTGTATCTCCTCATCTTCCCGGCCATGCAGGAGAAATGCGTATGCCGGCAGGCCGTCACGTCCCGCACGGCCGATCTGTTGGTAGTAGGCAATGAGGTTTTGGGGCAGCTGGAAGTGGATGATGAAACGGATGTCCGACTTGTCATAGCCCATCCCAAGCTTGACCGTTGCAGCCAGAACTCTCGTCTCCCCTTGGACGAAGCGCCTCAAATTCTTTTTATCTGTACTAACGCCACTATCGTCCTTACCCATGCCCGAGAAATATGGGAGGATCGAGACTCCTTGACTCGAAAGGAATTCGGTAACCGCCAAACAATCGGAATGGGTGAGGCAGTAGATGACGCCCTGTCCTTTGGACAGGATCTTGTCTTTCGTGAGAACCTGCGCAAGCCACGCAAATCTTTGCTCACGGGTCTGAGGCGGATTGACCTGGATTGCTAGATTCTCCCGAATGAGATTTCCTCGAATCACTTTCAGGTTATTCCCCATCTGGGCCCTAATGTCAGCAATGACCCTATCGTTAGCCGTCGCTGTTGTCCCAAGAACGGTCACATCTCCAGGCAGTCCATCAATGAGCCTGGACACACGCTGATAGTCGGGACGGAAGTCATGGCCCCAATCGGAGATCGCATGCGCCTCATCGACCACCACCAGCTTGGTGCCACGAACCTTGGCAAGTTGTCCCATGAACCTCTCATTGGAAAGTCTTTCGGGCGAGATAATGAGGGCATCGATATCGTTGAGGCGTGCGTATATGTCATCCCATTGGCTCCTGTTGTCGCTATTTACAGTAACGGCCTCGACATCAAAAGATCGAGCAGAGTCAATTTGATTTTCCATAAGGGCAAGGAGCGGACTGATGATGAGAGTCGGCCCAGCGCCGTCTTGTCTGAGAATTTTAGTTGCAATGAAATAGATGAGCGACTTTCCCCAGCCTGTCTTTTCAACGAGAAGACAGTCACTTCCCGCCACAACCGCTTTTATCGCTTCGAGTTGGTGTGAGCGAAAATGCGCGTTTGCCCCGTAGGCCCGCCTCAAGATGACCAACGCTCGCTCTTCTACGGTCTGTTGGCCTTGGCACCACGTCATGAACACTACCCTCCTTGACCAACGTCCAGATGAATGTGCGGAACAAACCAGAGCCTGTCAGGTTCTCGTACTCCCCAATGGGAAGATCTTAAGGCCACCTTCCAGCCATTGCTGGAGGCCCTGGACCCTACTGGCATCATCCGGCGCCTCCCCGGGCACACCCGTCTAGGCACCTCCGGACGGCAGTCCTTAACAAGGCATCCCCGACCAAAAGCCCCAGCATGCGATTCTTAACCCTGTTCCATAGGCCAATTTAACCACCTTGATGCGGAAGATACAATGACTATCTGTCACCCGGTGTCCACGAGGGGGACCGTTACTTCGCGCGTGGTCAGGCAAGCTCAAGAACCTCCATCGCCTGATGCTCGTGGGTCGCGGCAGAACCATACCTGATATCAAATAGTGCTATATGCTCCCCAACGTGCTTCATAATCGCAAGATGGCGGACTTCCCCCCTCCTCTTGGACGTCCCTGGTCGAGCGGGGTGGAGGTTGCGGACGGAAGGCCTCCCCACGTAGCCAGTCGCGGCGGTAACATCCCAGGCAGTAGTCGGCGACCAGGGCCGTGGTGGCGTCGCGCCCGCGATGCGGGTCCCCCCGGAGAACTCGTCCGCGTAGGACCGTGACCTCGTCTTCGACAGGCAGCGAGACGTCCCGGTGGCCCACGACTCGAGGTCGGGAACTGTGTAGCGCGGTAGGAAGGCTCGCGTCACAACACGCATAGGGGATGGTGCGGCCCTGTCACGGAAAGACGATAGGAGTGGCACCACCACTGGCATGGTCAGTGGTTTGCCCACCGGAATCAATAGGGTGCGGAGAAGCCCCCGCCTGCCCACATAATCTTCCAGGGCGCACGTAGCCCCGTAGCACAAACGTCCCGGCGGAACGCCCGGAGCGATGGCGGGAACGTAAAAGGAAGTTCCTCTCGTCGCCATCATTACCTATGGCGCACTGCTGGTGCTCGATACATAGGATGCGGCGCTTCCTTATGATGACAGCCATGCTCCAATGAGCGCTGAGACTCCACCCCTGGGTGGCAGATAGATGGAATACGTTATCAGAGCGTATAATGCTTCACAATGTTTTTTGAATTGCTGCCGAGCGCAGCCTGCTATAAGAGATGCTTCTTTTTTCCAGCCTTTTGCGCAGGCGGGAGTTTTTTAGGTCGCCTTTGCAGCGCCCGGATACGGAGGATTCCATGGCTGTAGGCCAGATCAGAATCGTAACTTTTGATGATGTCCTCGAATACATGAGCTCTCACGAACGGACGACCCACGACAAGGGCGACCTATGGGAGCGGGTGTGTGCCTGGTACCTGCGCAACGACCCCGAGATGCAGCAGATCGTGGGTCGGGTCTGGCGCTGGGACGACACAGACAACCCTCTGCACACCGGCCACGACACCGGCATCGACATCGTCGCCGAACGCACCGATGCACCCGGGACCTACTGGGCGGTGCAGTGCAAAAACTTTGACATGGGCCACAAGGTCTCCCTCAACGACCTGGGTACCTTCTTCGCCGCTGCCGAGGCAGACGAGTGCTATACCGGCGTGGTCGTGGCCACCGTCTCTGGGGACATATCTTCCAACGTTGACGCGCACCTGCTAGCACTGTGCCAGAATCGCGGTATCACTTCGTTCACGCTCACCCCATCCGATATGGCAGTGTCCAACGTCGACTGGTCGCTCCTCATGGCCGACCACGCCGAGGATGTCTCCGCCCGCTGGGCGCGCACGTTCAGCCCCCGGCCCCACCAACAGGCGGCCATCAACCAGATTCAAGCCAAGTTCGAGATTTATGACCGGGCTAAAGCCATCATGGCCTGCGGCACGGGCAAGACACTCATGGCCCTGCGACTAGCTGAGGAGCGCTTCCTTGATAGCGAATGCCACGAGGTGCTCTTCTGCGCTCCGTCCATCGCGCTGGTGGCCCAGGCCATGCGCGAGTGGACGAACCAGGCCCGCGTGCCACTGCGCTCGCTTGTGGTGTGCTCAGACGCGAAGGCCTCCAAGGTCGGCGAGGACGACCTCCTAGACAGCGTGGTGGACGTGGGCTTCCCGGCGACAACCAACGCGCAGGCCCTCTTGGACAACTACCACTGGACGCGCGAGCGCTACCCCGAGGCCCTGGTCGTGGTGTTTTCCACCTACCAGTCCATGCAGGTTGTCCAGGACGCGCAGGACGCGGGGCTACCGCGCTTCGGCCTGTGCGTCTGCGACGAGGCGCACCGCACAGCCGGCACAAGACTCGCCGAGGACGATGACGTCGCGAGCTACCAGATCGTTATCGACGGCGATCGCGTGCGCGCCGACAGGCGGCTCTTCATGACGGCGACGCCCAAGGTCTACGGTGACAACGTGAAGACCAAGGCCGGGGAAATTGCAGCCGAGCTCTATAGCATGGACGACGAGGGCAAGTACGGGCCCGTCGCCTACGAGCTCACCTTCGCCGAGGCGGTGGAGAAGAGGCTGCTCTGCGACTACCGGGTGGTCGTGCTCGCCATCAACCAGGACGCCGTGCCCGGCACACGCATCGTGGTGACGCACGGTGCCGACGAGGCTGAGCTCGATATTGGCGACGAGGCCAAGATCATCGGCTGTTGGCGCGGGCTCGCCACCCACGGAGAGGAGGCGACCCGCAGGCTCGACGAACTGGAGGGCGACGAGGCCGACGACATGCCCGACTTCCTGCTGGTGGACGACTTTGACAGCTGGGACGAAGACGGGCTGGCCGACGTCCTCTCCGACCCAGAGCGGCGTGTAGAGTCGTTGCACCGGGCTGTGGGCTTCTGCTCCACGATTCAAGGCTCCAAAGACATTGACGAGGCGTTCCCGCAGGTTGTGGATGCCTACGTACGCTCCACAGGGGATAAGGGCGGGCCCACCTGTGAGCTTGACCACGTAGACGGATCGATGGACTCCAAGGTACGCGCCAAGAAGCTCTCCTGGCTGGCCTCCGTAACCGACCCCAACGAGTGTCGCATCCTCACCAACGCCCGCTGCCTCGCCGAGGGTGTGGACGTGCCCTCCCTCGACGCAGTGATCTTCTTCTCCCCCAAGCGTTCCAAGGTTGACGTCGTCCAGGCCGTAGGCCGCGTGATGCGTACCTTCCACGTGGGTCAGCCTGACGAGAAGAAGCTCGGCTACATCATCCTGCCCGTCGCCATCCCCTCCGAGATGACGCCCGAGGAGGCACTCAACCAGTCCGACACCTTCGATGTGGTGTGGGGCGTGCTGCAGGCGCTCCGCTCCCACGACCAGCGCATCGACGCCTACATCAACAGCCTCCCCATGCGAAAAGCCCGCAAGAAGGACAAGGGGCTAAGGCTGGGCGAGAAATCCGGCCAGGATGACTCAGAAGAGCCCGACAGCGGCAAGAAGGGCGATCAGTTCAGCATTGTGTACGACTTCGGCGTGACCGACCTGGAACGCGCTGTGTATGCCAAGGCCGTGGAGAAATGCGGGTCCAAGGTCTACTGGTCCAGCTGGGCCCAAGACGTCGGCCGCATCGCGCAAACCCATGTGAGGCAGATCGAGGCTGCAGTGGAGAGCGACCCAATGGCGCGCGACGCCATGGCGTCCTTCCTCAAGAGCCTGCGCGACTCGCTCAACCCCGGCGTGACAGAGCGAGCGGCCGTCGAGATGGTGGCCCAGCACATGGTGACCCTACCCGTCTTCGACGCCCTCTTCGGCGACTACGCCTTCGCCCAGACCAACCCGGTCTCCGTCGCCATCACCGAGTTCCTCGAGGCACTCAGGGGCCACGGCGTGGGCGACCTCTCGGACGACGACCAGCGCAGCTTAGATGAGCTCTATGCAAGCGTGCGCCGTCGTGCGAGCTTCTGCCGCACCGACTCCAACCGTCAGGCCCTCATCAAGGACCTCTACAATGACTTCTTCAGCAAGGCGTTCACACGCACGAGCGAAAAGCTCGGTATCGTGTACACACCCATCCAGATAGTGGGCTACATGCTGCACGCCACTGACCGGGCACTCCAGAGGGGGTTCGGGAAGCGCCTCTGCGACCAGAACGTGCACATCCTCGACCCCTTCGCCGGAACGGGCTCCTACATGGCCGAGCTCGTGAGCGATCCCGAGCTTATGCCGGTAGACACCCTGCCCCAGAAGTACGCCCACGAGCTGCACTCCAACGAGATCCTCCTGCTTGCATACTACATCATGGTCGTGAACGTGGAGTACGCCTACCACTCCCGCGTGGGCGGGGAGTACGTGCCCTTTGAGGGGGCCATCCTCACCGACACCTTCCAGATGAACGAAAAGTCTAACGAGTTAGACCTGGGTATGTTCGTGGAAAACTCCGAGCGCGTACTCAGGCAACAGGAGACGCCCATTACCGTCATCGTGGGCAATCCGCCGTACTCTGCAGGACAGAAAAACGCCAACGATGACAACCAGAACGAGCATTACCCGACACTTGAGAGCCGCGTTGAAACCACCTACGTATCAAAGACGGATGCAGTTCTACGAAACTCGCTTTATGACTCCTACATCGAAGCATTCCGCTGGGCATCCGACCGTATCGGCGACGAGGGTATTGTCTGCTTCATCACGAACGCAGGGTGGCTTCGCAGCGAGGCGGGTGCGGGCGTGCGCCGCTGCTTCTCCGAGGAGTTCAACTCAGTCTACATCTTCGACCTACTGGGGAACCAACGCACCCAAGGTGAGGAGAGCCGACGACAGGGCGGCAAGGTCTTCGGCAGCGGGAGTCGCGCCCCCATCGCGATCACGATTCTTGTGAAGAACCCCGCCGCCAGCAAGCGCGGTGCCATCCACTACTTCTGCGTGGGTGAGTACAAGACGCAGGCCGAGAAGCTCTCGACGGTTGCCTCCTACATCTATCGCGAGCCCGCTTGGGAAACCTTGGCGCAGGATCGCCACGGGGATTGGCTTGACCAGCGGGATGACTCCTGGTATGAGCTTGCGCCAATTGGTCTGCAAGAAGGCAGCAGGAAAACACGACTCGGAATCTTTGCTATATGGTCTGCAGGTGTGAAGACCCAAAGAGATGCCTGGTGCTGGAACTATTCAAAAACAAACGTCACCTACAACGTGTTTTCTCTCGTTGCAAATACTAACGATGTCATCGATGAGGTAACTGGGAATATCGAAAGGCTCGATTACGATTCAAAGCGCTTCAGCTGGACCAGGGCAATGAGAGGATACGCCGCAAAGGAGGAGCACATTCCTTTCTCCAGCGACAGGGTTATCTGTGGTGTCTACAGGCCTTTCTGCAAGCAGTGGCTCTATTTCGAGCGCCATCTCAACGAGGTTCCTGGATTACAGGAGCGGCTCTTCCCCCTGGTTAAGCCCCACGAGTGCGCGCCGAACGTCGTCATCGACACGGGCGAGCGCGGCACCTTCATCAGCGACATACTGCCCGACCTTGAGCTGAATCACCATGGCCAGTGCTTCCCCTTCTACTGGTACGAGAAAGATAATGACACGACCCGGCGTCTTCCCTCCGCCGGGGGCGACAAGGTCGTCCGCGACGCCTGGGGGAACCGCTTCGTTCGCCATGACGCCATCACCGACGAGGCGCTCACCGTCTTCCGCGACGCTTACCCCACAGCTTACGTCTCTCGTCCCAAGTCCAAGGGTGGACCCGGTATCCGCAAGGAGGACGTCTTCTGGTACGTGTACGGCATCCTGCACAGTCCCGAGTACCGGCGACGCTTTGCCACCAATCTGCAGAAGGAGCTACCGCGCATACCTCTCGACAAACGCTTCGAGCGGTTCTGCGAGGCAGGGCGCGCCTTAGGCGAGCTACATCTGCGCTACGAGACAGTAGAGCCGTGGCCCAACCTCAAGATCTCTGGCGTGGCCCCCGGCGAGGACCCGGGGCGGATCGAGAAGTTTAGGTGGGGCAAGAGGAAGAACCTCGAAACCGGCAAGGCGGAGAAGGACTTCACCACGCTCGTGTACAACAAGCGCGTTACGATCAGCAACATCCCAGAGAGCGCGCAGTCCTACGTTGTCAACGGTCGAAGCCCGCTCGATTGGATGATCGACCGATACCAGGTGAAGACCGACAAGGCCACGGGTATCGTGAACGACCCCAACGAGTACTCCGATGATCCTCGCTACATCCTCGACCTCGCCTGTCGACTCGTAACCGTGGCGGTGAAGACTAACGAGATCGTGGGCAACCTGCCGCCTCTCAAGGAGGTCGCGAAACCCGCGAGCTGGCCTGCAACCTGGGAGGTGGAGGGGTAACCCTGACTTCCCGACACTTCCTTAGCCCACTGGGCGCAGGCCCGGATCGCCGCCAGCCCCGAGAACCTGCGCCCAGCCGCTGAAATGCCTTGGCCGTCGCTTGCGTGCGGCGGCCGCGTCTGGCGTCATGTGGCATGAGGTTTTCACTTATTCCACAGGAGGCGGGCATGTACATCAGCCACGACGTCGCGGGCGGCAACGAGCGCGCGACGGTCGTCAGGCCCGCGGGGGACGGCGCGAGGGCCACGAGGGAGGACCGCGCGTGCCTGGGCCGG
>ERZ773083.1929-NODE-1929-length-13431-cov-18.618795_pt1 | contig 13431 bp, 7 predicted proteins | sample MGYA00511465_ERZ773083 | MGnify/ENA primary metagenome ERZ773083 (study PRJEB29015, sample SAMEA2738001) | human oral metagenome | biome: human oral; feature: human-associated habitat; material: dental | place: China | collected 2060 ... | reverse complement strand
TCGCCGGCCTCGGGCACGTAGTCGAACTCGACGCCGCCGATGGTCTCGTTGGGCGTGTAGTGCAGGTAGCGGGCGGCCTCGGGCACCGTGAAGGAGCCGGGCTCGGGGGTGGTCGTGTAGGAGGAGGCGGCCTCGTCGGCGGGCACGACGACGTCGAGCTCGTAGGCGCCGGCCTGCTTGATGGCCTTGGCGGACCACTGGCCCGTGTTGAGGTAGGCGACCGTGTCACCGGGGGCGGTCAGGTTGAGGGGGATGCCGGCGAACTGGGCGCTGGCCCCTCCCTGGAGGAAGAGGACGCGGTAGTTCTCAGGGATGGACAGGAGGCGGCGCAGGGTGGCCTCGGCGTCGGCCGCGCAGGCCACGAAGTCGGCTCCACGGTGGGAGACCTCCAGGACGGACATTCCCGATCCGCCCCAGCTGGTGAGCTCGGAGGCGGCCTGCTCGAGGACGGGCAGAGGGAGCTGGGCAGGACCGGCGGAGAAATTGAAGACGCGCACGGAGTCATCATGGCCGCTTATGCGCGCGGCGGCAATGTCGTCCCGCATGGCGTCACCCGCCGACGTCGGAACGCAGCCGGACCGCTGCCGGAACGCAGCCGGAATGCGGCCAGAACGCGGCACAACACGAAATTCTCATGTCCTCCAAAAGTACGGGTGGCACAGGCCCTTCACCCCGTCAACCGAGCACGTTGTCAGCGATAGCACAGGTGGACCGCTCAACTGGCCGGTAGGGTTTACCCACGCCCAAGTCCCTACCTGACAAGTTTTTATGATCGATTCACAGCACGACGAGACCACTTCTGCAGCAGCTTCCGGCTCCACGTCGGCGGCCGCGCAGCAATCGCACGGCCCAGGTTCCGATCGCACGCCCTCCCTGGGACACCAGGTGCTCGACCGGCTCCGCAGGGGGCGCAAGCCGCGCTTGGGCGCCATCCTCATGGCGCTCGTCGCCGTGGTGTCCCTGGCCACCGGGTTCCGGGCCTGCAACTGCAACCGGGCCTGGACGGAGGTCTCCGCGGCGGCCACGCCGGAGGCCAACCCGCTCAAGGGCATGATGCCCTTCGCGCCGTCGGACGCCTCCCACTCGCCGGCGCTTCAGGACAACGCCCCGCCCTACACGATGGAGTGGCTGACGCTGCCGGTCAGCGACGTCGTCACCGGGCCCGGCTCGTACTCCTGGGACAAGCTCGATGCGCACCTCAACGCCATCGCCTCGCGCGGGCACCAGGCGGTGCTGCGCTTCTACGTCGACTACCCCGGTCGCCCCACCGGCATACCGGCCTACCTGCTCACCTCCCATGCGGTCCTGACTCGCGAGTACACGTTCAACGGCAACGCGCCGGGCCAGTCCCTCGCCCCCGACTACAACTCCCCCGAGATGATGTCGATGCTCACCGGCTTCATTTCGGCCCTGGGTCAGCAGTACGACGGCGATCCGCGCCTGGCTTTCATCACCCACGGCCTCGTGGGCTTCTGGGGAGAGGGGCACACTCATCCGATGAACGGCAAGGTCTCCAAGGAAAACCCCACCGGGGAGGACTGGATGCCAACGCCGGCGAATCAGAACACCCTGATCGACACCTGGGACAAAGCCTTCCAGGTGACGCCGACGATGGCCCGCTACCCGTCCGCGGAGACGGCCAAGCGCAGGATCGGCTACCACGACGATTCCTTCGGCTACGAGACCACGGGGGCCGCCGACTGGAACTTCCTGCCCCAGCTGAAGAAGGCGAAGGCGGACCAGGCCTGGCAGCAGTACCCGATCGGCGGCGAGGTCTACCCGAACATCCAGGAATGCTCGGTGCGCAACCCGGGCAATTGCATGACCCCAGAAGCCAACGGGGGCACAGTGGACATCAGCGCCTCCATCAAGGCTACGCACGCGAGCTGGCTGGTGGACAACTGGGCCTTCACGACGACGCTGAGCGGCACCGAGCACGAGCGGGCCGTGCAGATGTCCGCCGAGACCGGCTACGACCTGTCGGTGGCGCGCTGGCGCATGCACCACGGCAAGGTCGAGGTGCAGATCGCCAACAACGGGGTGGCCCCCTTCTACTACAACTGGAGCGTGGAGGCGGTGGCTGTCAACAGCCAGACCGGTGTGGAGGTCGGGCGCACCACGCTCAGTGGCGATCTGCGCAAGATCGAGGTCGGCAAGACCCAGACCTTCTCCGGCCAGCTCCCGGAGGACCCGGCGGGTGAGAATACGATCCTGGTGCGCGTGGTCAACCCACTGGAATCGGGCCAGCCACTGCGGTTCTCCAGCGCCGGCCAGGACCAGACGCTCCCCGGCTACCTGACCCTGGGCCGCACCCCCACCAAGTAGGCCGGCACGGCGGGCGGCGGGCGACCGTTCCGACGACGCAGAGATCAGGCTCGCGCATCGGGAACTGCGATTCCCCTCGGGAACGTACTTTTCCCGCAGACGACTGGGGTCTGCCCCCAGTCGTCTGCGGGATAACGCAGTTCTCGCGGAAGAAGTACGTTCTCGATCGACCCCGGACGCCCCTGGCCAGTACAACCCCAACCTCGTGCAATAGGCATCCTGGGCCAGCGGGCCTGGCCCAGCACAGCGCAAGCCGCATGTCCGTGTCTGGACCCCCGCATGCGCGGGGCTGACACGAGCGCCAGCGGGCGGGCTATCTCAGCCCAGCCTCTACCCCCGCGTGCGCGGGGCTGACATGACCAGAAAAAGGAAGCTGGCGTCCCAAAGGCCTCTACCCCCGCGTGCGCGGGGCTGACCTGGGCGGGGATCAGATGATCGAGGCGCCTACCCCCCTACCCCCGCGTGCGCGGGGCTGACTTTTCCGACGACTTTAATGGCCTGAAGGCGTTCCCTCTACCCCCGCGTGCGCGGGGCTGACTGGCCACCAAGATTCAGGGCCTCACGACCCAGACCTCTACCCCCGCGTGCGCGGGGCTGACCGATATGCGCTCGTCCGTCTCTCTCTGCTGGCGCCTCTACCCCCGCGTGCGCGGGGCTGACGCCGCCTCCTCGGTCTTGGGGGCGGCGTTGGCCCCTCTACCCCCGCGTGCGCGGGGCTGACACAACGCCGATGATGATGGACAGAAGTGTCGTGCCTCTACCCCCGCGTGCGCGGGGCTGACTCATCGGGGGACTGGCCGGGGCGCTCGGGCCCCCCTCTACCCCCGCGTGCGCGGGGCTGACCCGACTCTTGCGGGGTTCGATGCCGCAGTTGGGGCCTCTACCCCCGCGTGCGCGGGGCTGACATCCAGGTCATATGCGTGCAGTGTGGGTGCACCCCTCTACCCCCGCGTGCGCGGGGCTGACAAAGACGTCTACGAGTGGCACCCGGAAGGTGACCCTCTACCCCCGCGTGCGCGGGGCTGACGATGTCCAGATTTACGGAGAGATTGGTCTCCGGCCTCTACCCCCGCGTGCGCGGGGCTGACCAAATGCACTAGGCGATTTAGAATTTTGTCTTCCCTCTACCCCCGCGTGCGCGGGGCTGACTCGTCCGACCCAAAGCCCAAGACATTGTCGGCACCTCTACCCCCGCGTGCGCGGGGCTGACTTGGCGTGCGCCTCGGCCTCTTCGGCGCTGGTCCCTCTACCCCCGCGTGCGCGGGGCTGACTGCGACTGCGGCAGATTCGTCGCCGCGCAGAAGCCTCTACCCCCGCGTGCGCGGGGCTGACACTGGCTGACCTGCGATGTTAGTCGGCTCGGGGTCTCCTTGGGTTCACTGCCAAGGTGGTGGCCCCCAGGGGAACCATGAGAGCGCCGTCGAAGACAACCGGCCCGGGCACCACCGCGTCGAAGGCGACCGAGACGTGCCAGCGCCCGTTGTCCTCCTGCACATCAATGCCTCCGTCGCTTCGCGACTCGGAGTGCCGCTCAACCTCAACGAGTCCGCAGCCGAGCCCCGAGGCGCATTTCTTCAGCATGCGCATGATGCCTTCAGGATCCTCCGCCGTCGGCACAACGGTGGTCCATTGCGACAAAGGAGCCGTGGCGGCCCGCAGAACTCGCGGCAGGGAAGCCAATGTCCTGGTCTCGGCAAGTCTCGCCTCAACCACCCCCGTTCTCACCGCGAGTCCCACGCAGGGAGGCCGAGGCCCCCCGGCCACGAGCATCCCCCGCAGAACGGGCAGGTGGAGGCGGCCCAGCCCACCGATGAGTGGCAGTATCCAGCCCGCCCCTTCAAGGGAATCTCGCAGTTGCTCCATGACGAGAGCAGCGTCGGCGGCGTGAACCAAAACTGCACCTTCTCTCCCACTGTGGGGCATTCGGTAGAGCGAGCATGAGCGCAGTAACTCCCGAGTATCAGGCGCCTCTCCGTCTCCTGGGCGCGCACCTACGAGCCGGTAGGGAGCGGTGGGTCGCACGCTCATATACGGGTGCGTTCCCGTCACGGTGCTGCGGCGCCGTTCCTCTTCTCGCGCATCCAAAGCGGCCAGGAGTCCTTCCGTTCCCACGCGCAACTGAATCCAGCCCAGCGGGTCCGGTTCCCAACGGGAATGGTGAGGCGGGGCCTCATCAGCGCCGTCGACGACGTCGAGCAGCACAGGCGAAGTCGGACGCCCGAGGTACTCCACGGATTGCGCCACCTTCTGCAGGACACCGAGATCGACCCGATCATCAGCGGCGAAGGTCCAACGCACGACGTCGCTCGGATCAGTACCGACCATCATGCCGCGCTCGGGATCTTTCGCCTGCTTCTCCAGGAGGCGGTCGTTTCGGTCGATGATCCCGGTCGGCGAACCGTTCTTGGCCGTCTTCACCTCATTGTTGACGGGAACCCACCGCCGGTAACCGATCTGACGCTCGCCGGCCGGAGGGGCGGTGATCCGTGGAGGAGGGCATCGAAAGAGAGCCTCGACCTCGGCGACGCCCTCTCCGAGGCCATGGGCGACGGACAGCATCGCAGCCAGTACCCGCGCTGGTGCCGGCGGCCATTCGGCGCGACCGTCCCCATCATGCGCGTTGAACTCCCCGAGGGGAAACGAGGCCGTGATGGTCAGATCACTCATCACTGCGTCCATCAGTCTTGCGCCCATCGACATCCAGGATGATCTTTCCCAGCGGGGAGTCGTGGGTGATCGTGACGTTGGTGGCGCCGTTCCAACCGATCTCCTGGCCGAGGTCACGCACGAGGTCCACCAGCTCGTCGACCTCCGGCAGTGCGAGGGGCTCGGAGGGTGCTCCGTGCCTCTCGACCTTGGCCTCGAGGCCCGGTTCGCGCAGACGCAGCTCCGCCCCTGCGCGCAAGTCCAGCCGTTCCTGAAGCAGTCGGTACAGCAGCAGGGTCAGGCTGACCACGAGCGCCCGTGCAGGCTCCGGGCGAGAGAAGGCGAATGTCCTCAACCCCGCGAGGGAGAAGAAGGCCTTACCCTTGATGAATTTATAAGTGAGGTCAGAAGGAGCTTTAGCAACCTTGGCAGGAGGCATCGATCCCAGCCCTAAATTGGACAGTTCTACTCCCTGAATCTTCACTTCTTTACCGACTGCCGCGAAAAGCGGGTCTGTTTTCGCAGCCATACGGCGGCGTTCAGACACGCCAGTCGCCACAATCTCCGATGTGAACAGTCTGGCGGAACGCGACTCCGCAGGGTCCATGACATAGTATCCCAAATATTTATCTCGAGTCGCATTCAGCTCACGAGCATCCTTGCCTCCACCTTTCTTCCCTCCCTTGTTAGCTTCGTCAACAGCCTTCTGGGAGCGCTTCGTCTGCGAGTGCCACCAGCCGAAGGGGATCGCCGTGGGGAACCCGACGAGCAGGGCGTCCGGCTGGGATCGTGTGGCATTTTGGATTCCCTCGAAATCAACACCCTTGCCGGTGAGCTCGTCTCGTATGAGCCTCCAGGTGGCGTCGGCCTGCCGGTGCGAGAGCTCCACGGAAGTGGTCAGCACCTCTCCTTCCTCATCGAGGAGGACCACCATGGGGAACCCCAGAACCTCGGCGAGAGTAGAGGCTCCTCCTCTGAAGCGACTGGCCAGAAGCGCCTCGCACCGCGAGGCCTGGGAGCCCCAACTATCAATCGTGGCCGCCTTCTTACCGTCGAAGGTTTCGAAGAATCCGACAACCTCCCCCTCCTGGCGGATCGTGCCCGCCGGCGGCGTCACCGTCATTCCCAACAATGATTCATATTCACTGGTCACGCTGATTCCAGCCACCGCATTATCATCCATGAGGGCACCGATGGTGGAGCGAAATTCCTGAGCCGTCGTCATAGTAATCTCCTTATCTACGTATCTATCATCATATTGGCTGAGCGCAGTTCACATCTGCGCAGTCACAGCACCAAGGGCATTCCGTAGCCGTAGGCCTTCCCTCTCCCGATTCCCTGACGGTAGGCGGATTCCCCGGCCTCACTGATATTGCTAATGGTGCCGGTGAGATCCCGGAGCATGAAGGAGCGTCCGCCTCGTCGGCCCACGAACCACCTGGGCGAGACCGTCAGCTCACTGACCCCCAGACCATGGCGCTCCAGCAGATCGGCGGCCCACCCGTGGGCTTCTTCGTCGAGGACGGCCCGGACACGGTTCTTTCCCGACTCGTCCGCATGGCGTTTCTCAGCCACCGCTCGAACAGTGAAGCGCTGACCGACGGCAAACCCTGACGGCGCCTCGATGGCCTGTGTTCCGGGCAGATCGAGATCGGCCCGGAATCTGATAACCAGGGAACCCTTTTGCCCGCCGTACTCGGTTGGTAGAGCCAGGCGGTACAGGACGCCGAGGTCTGCGCGAATCGATCGCGAAGCGCCTCTGAGATCCGGCAAGTACGACATGGCGAGGCGATGGACCGCATCAGGTGTTCCCAGGTCCGGTAGCGCCTGTGCCAGTGGAAGGACTGCAATCTGATCAGGCATGGGCTGTTGTCACCTCTTCCTCTCTCATGCCCCGGGGGTGGGCGGGCGCGAACGATGTCACCTTGGACGTGGATCCGGTGCCACGAATGCGGGACGTCCACCGGTTCCACGGGAGTTCGGGCGGCGGGGACTCGTGCAGATCGATGATCGCCTCCATGGTGAGGGGAACCGGATGCAGCACCCAGGTGAGGGCCTTGGCCGCACGTTCTCGCGTCATTTCTCGCTGCTGCGGCTGGAGGAGCAGGTGCCCGCAGAAGGCCAGGAGATCCACGAGCGGGTACACATCGCACTCCTCGGATCCACTGGTAATACGCGGGGTCGCCTGGCTGGCGGAGAAGCGCAGCCCCGGCTTGGCCCGGGCAACGGCAAGGTCGCCGCGCACAAGTCGGTCAAGGTGTGCCGCCCCCGCAGCGACAGCGTCATCTGCAGTGGTCAGTGACTCGCCCATGAGTCCCCAGGTGTCCTGCACCGACTTGGCGGTATGGCTCCTGCCGCTGAGCAGGGTCAATGCTGAGGACCGGACCTGGAGATCCTGCGTCCTCGTCATCTTCGACTGGTCGGCCGACGTCGCGGACGTATCGAAGACGGCTACCGGCCCAGATGCGCTGAGGTCGCTCGTCTTTTCAGCGGCCTGCCAGCCGACATGTGACAGGACGTTGACCGCAGATCGCGTGGGCGTCGTCGTGGCGATGCCGCGTAAACCATGATCCCCGAGCTTCCAGGTTCGCTCCGCCAGGTTACGAGCGGCCACGTTCACCAGCTCATCCGTGTCCCCGCCATAGCCGACGACGGGGACTCCTTCCCCCTCAAAGCGGAGCGTCGCCCCCGGAAGAAGGGACGCCAGTCCCCAGGTCGCCAGGACGTAGGCGGCCCGATACCCCGGTAATGCAGTCAGGCGATACTCAGTAGAAGCGTCACGGCATCCAGCACTACTCATGGTTCTGCTCCAATTCTTGCGAAACGTCCCAGTCGGCCAGACGCAGGATCGTCTCGATCAGCGCCAGGGTGTAGGGGCCATAGCGATCATTGAGACGGTGGAAACGGCTTATAGCCTCCGCCCAGGAAGGGTCATTCGGGTTCTGATGCCGTGGAGTTGTTCCATGTTCGGGCAGGCACACCGGTCCTGGGCCTCGGAAGCGGCCGTGGTGGCTGAGAACCAGATGCATCACCAGATCAGGATCGTGCGCCGTCTGCTCAGCTCTCTCCAGCTGCTCCTCCAGGTAATCGGCTGAGGCCGCTTCGTGCCTCCAGCCGGAGGGCACGCCGGCCATGCGCATGGAGCGGTTCCAGTACCTGCGAGGCAGCCGGGACTTGCTCAGCGGCGTTCGACGCTTCCGCTGCCCCGGATCCTCCAGAAGGAGGAAACCGCTCTCATCCACCGCAGCCCCGAGGGCGGCCTGCATCCTGGGATCGGCCTTGCCATCGTCATGGTGGCGTCCGGCCGTGACGAGGTCCTCCACCAGGTTCTCCGGCAAACCGATAGCTCGGGCCCACTGTCCTGCACGCTCACCCACCTGGTCGCCGTGGCCGGACAGGGTGCGCTCATCGGCGTCATCCTCGGTGCTCGCGAGACGTTCGGTGGCGGCCTCCACGAGCCGCAGGCGCAGCCACGGGTGGCGACTGTCGGCGCCAATGACGTCGTCGTCGATCTGCCAGCCCGGTGGCACTGCGAGCAAGGCCGCCTCTTCCAGGAGGTCGGCGTACGGGTCGTCGGTTCGGACGTCGCCCCCAGACAGATCCGTGAGGATGGCGGCCTGCCTCCAGCCCGGTCCCTGGTCCGTCCCCGTTACAAGGGACACCAACTCCTTGGAAACCTCCTCAGCCGTGGCACCGGGCATCACGTGCTGCCCGGAGTAGTCACGGCCGGCGCCTTCCAGCCCGTACGGGTTGCTGTCCTTACCCGGCGCCATGACGATGATCTGACCGGGAACCAGATCGGGCAGCGAGACCCCGGCCTCAAAGATGCGAGGCGCGTCCTCAGTCGTCGGGTCAATGATGACAAGGGCCTGCTTCTTCAGCGCCTGGCTCGACACATCCCGAGCATCGCTCAGCGGAACGCTCCAGGCCTCGGCTCGCAGGTCGGGCCGCCACCGCGTCAGGTCCTCCTGGAGGGCCTCAGGACTGACGCCGGCGAGGTCTCCCACACTCTTGCGGAAGACAATGAACGCGTCCGGTCGAGGGTCTGCCAGTCGCCGGATCCACGGATGGACGGGGGCGTCGTTGCGGGACCCCATGGTGCGCAGATAGGCGGCGAAGACATTGGGAGGGATGACGACCGGAACCTGGGTCGCATTCACCAGCTCCTCCCGCCCATCAACCTCATCGAGCCGCTTCACGACCTCACCGAGGGTGGTGGCGCCGTCGATCAGGTCGACGACGGCGTCAGCAGCACCGCCGTGAATCGGGTCCTTACTCGTGGTGGAATGAACGATGGCCACGCTGCCGTCGGAGCGGGCGCCAACCCGGTTGACTCGTCCCAGGCGCTGCACCAGGGAGCCGGCCTGACAGCTCTCCGTCAGGAGGTGGGTGAAGTCGAGGTCGGCACCAACCTCCAGAGTCGATGTGGCCACGACGACGGTGGCCTGAGCGTCCTGACGACCCTCGGCCCCCGTCCGATAAGGGGAGAGTCTCTTCACGGCGTCCTCGCTGCGACGAGCAGGCATCCCGCCGACCATGACGTCCAAGCGAGGAGCCTGATCTCCCAGATTCCGGATCTCCTTCTTCAACCCGGCAACTACCTTCTTGACGGTGTCCAAGGTGTTGCAAAAGACGACCAGCGACTCTCCCTGGCTCAGCTCCTTCATGCGGGTACATGCCTGCTCTGTGAGAGCGGCTGCCGCCTTGCCATTCACACAATGAACGTCCACCGAGACACCGTCACGATGCGCCCGACGCGCAGCCAGTTGCGGGTCCAGGCGGCACTCCTCCTCCCAGTCCAGGCTGAGACCGGGAGTTGGTTCCTGGTCGGATTCCCGGTGGAAGGTGGGAAGCGTCATGGGTGTCGCCGTCATCGGCATGATCTGCAGGCCCGGGACGCTGCCACCACAACGATCCTCGAGCCTGTTCTCCTCGCTGCGGAGCACGGACAAGGTGGTCAGGGCCTGCTCGGAGAGGTGCGCCTCGTCCAGGACCCAGAACGCATCCATCCCGGTCAGCGCCGCATCGATGCTGCGGCGGTAGGGCGAGAGCTGGTAGCCGCGGAACAGCAGACGGGACACGGTCATATCGAGTGTTCCCACGATGATGGCCGGGCGCGAGGGGTAGCGCGTGTGCTCCGTCAGGTCCCGATCAGCATCAGCGAGCCCGCCGCGCAGACGGCGCACCTCCAGTACGTCCGCCTCGGCAGGGATCGCAAAGGCGGATCGCAGTGCCTCAGCCGCCTGCTGCACCGCCGGCCGGCTGCCGGCGCCTTCCCCGATTGCCTTGCTGATCGTCTGCGCCGCCTCGAAGGAGTCGTCGACGACGGCGCGCCGGTCGACAACGAGATGCAGTCTCAAGGGGACCACTCGCCTCCGACGACGTCGGCTCGCCTGCTCGGCGTCCTGCGCCAGCGCGTACAGCCATCCGAGGAGAACTGCGAAGGTCTTGCCCATCCCGGTCGGCACGCTGAGGTGGGACGGAGGCTCTCCCGAGGCGAATCGCTCGGCCAGGCGCACCTGGTAGTCCCTGGGTTCGTGCCCAGTGATCTCGCGGAAGAAGTCTGTGAAGTCGAGGCGATTCACATCAACGCTCCTGAGAAGTTGGTTCTACCATAGATAAGTTCAACCCCCAGTCCCCTGGGGCAGCACCGCCGGTACTTCCGTGCGGACCATCGATAATCCGCTACCTCCACCAACTGTGGAGCCGATATATCTCTTGAGAGACACGGCGGCAATGAGACTCATCTTACACTCAGCGAGTCCCCTCTGTCACTGCCTGCTACTGCGTCGGGACCCCGAGGGGCACAACGATCGATGTCAGTCTTGACTAAACTGATCATTAATCCTTGACCAAATAGTCAATGAAGACACGACCGAACCGACTGTCCTCACCACGCCGAAGCCTCAGAGTTATCCACAGACCCACTCTTTCGGCTGTACGGCAGCACAAAGTGGCCCTTACGATCAATTCATGACCACCTACCGGCCGCGTCTCATGGACCAGCGCCTCCAGGAGCTGCTGCGGTCGGTCCCGGCGGTCAGCGTCGAGGGAGCCCGCGCCGTCGGGAAGACCCGCACCGCCAGAACCCACGGCACTACCTTCATCGCCGTTGACGATCCTGACGAACGCGCCCAGCTCACCGCCATCGGATCGCGCTTCACCGCACTTCCCAGCCCTCTCGTCATCGACGAGTGGCAGCGCATGCCAGAGCTGTGGGACCGGGTGCGTCGCGCCGTCGACGACGATCCTTCTCCCGGCCGTTTTCTGCTCACCGGGTCCTCCACGCCGTCCCAGGCGCCCACTCACACAGGCGCAGGACGGATCATCACTCTGCGGATGCGTCCCTTCAGCCTGGCCGAGCGCGCGATCGAGGTCCCGACGGTCTCAGTGGGGAAGCTGCTGGACAGCACGCTCGGCTCACAGGACCCTTCCGAGTTGGCCCCGATCGAGGGGTACACGCGCATCGCGATCGACCAATACGTCGATGAAATCTGCCGCTCCGGCTTCCCCGCCATCAGGGAGCAGCCACCTTTAGGACGCCAGGCCCAACTGGACGGATACATCGAGCAAACGCTTCGGCATGATCTGCCGGAAGCGACGGGCGGCAGGCGACGTTCACGATCCATGAGGGAGTGGCTGACAGCCTACGCCAGCGCGGTGGCCACGACGGCGAGCTTCACCTCCATCGCCGAGCTGGCGAACAGACCACTGAACACCGACATGAGCTTGGCGACGGCGCGCTCCTATCGGGACCATCTCAGCGGGATGTGGCTGCTGGACCCGGTTCCAGGCTGGAGTCCCAGCGAGAACGAGTTCTCCCGCAACAACCTGGCCGACAAGCACCAGCTGTGCGACCCGGCCCTGGCCGCCCGCCTTCTCGGATACGGTCCCTCCGAGGTGCTCGGCGTTGGCCACCCGATCCTCACCAGCCCCCGGGGCACTCCGCGCCGTCCTCGGGTACTCGGCTCGCTGTTCGAGTCCCTGGTGATTCAGAGTCTTCAGGTCTACGCCGAGTTCCTCAGCGCCCGGGTCTTCCACCTCCGGACCAAGGGCGGCCTCCAGGAGATCGACATCATCCTCGAGGGACCCCACCGCCAAGTCGTCGCCTTCGAGATCAAGGCAAGGGCCACCCCCAAGCCGGACGACACCAAGCACCTGCGCTGGCTGCGCAAGAAGATCGGGCCGAGGCTCGCGGATGCGGTCCTGGTGACCACAGGCCGCCTGGCGTACCGGGATGAGGACGGCATCGCCGTCGTACCGGCCGCTCTACTGGGGCCATGAGATCCTCCTACGCCTCAGCCCCGCCTCACAGCGGGTAAGCCGACGACGCCCCCTCGATGGCCTCGGTGAGGTCGATCTCGCGCTCGCCCAGCTTGAAGCGGTAGCGGTCCAGGATCTCCAGGGGCTCGTCCTCGGCGGCCAAGTAGGCGCGCACGGCCTCCTTCTCCTCCTCGTCGAGCCAGCTCATCCGATCCGACAAACACCGGTAGCGGCTGGCCTCGGCCACGTCGCGCAGCCACTGCATCTGGGTGTCGTCCAGGAGGTTGCGGCGGTGACGGAAGAAGACGACGTCGGGGTCGACCCCGATGACCCGCCCCAGCCAGAGCCGGTTGATGCCGGCGTGCAGGGCGTTGTAGGCCTTGGCGTCGGACAGGTCGTCGGAGGCGTAGTTCTCCCACATGGGGGCCACGTCCGGCCCCACCCTCACCGCGTCGAGCAGCCCGATGGAGGGCATGATGAGCGCCCCGGAGCCCAGGAGGAAGGTCTCCTCCCCGGCCGTGTCGCGCACGAGCCGCAGCCCGGTGCGGTAGGCCTCCTCCCGGTCGATCTGGCGGTGCCGGTAGCCGGGGATGGCGGCGGCGTTGATGAAGTCGAGCTTGAGGTAGCTGAAGCCCCACCGGTGGACGATCTTGGCGATGAGCTTGCGCACGTAGGTCTGGGCGGTGGGGTGGGTCGTGTCCAGCGCGTAGTAGTCGCCGCCCCAGTTGGAGCCGGCCACGGCCAGTCCGCCGTCGGCGTTGTGGACGAACATCTCCGGGTAGTCGCGCACGGCCCGTGAGCCGGGTAGGGCGATGAAGGGCGCCACCCACAGGCCCGGCTGCATGCCGACCTCCCGGATCCGGGTCGCGGCGGCCTCCATGCCGTCGCCGAAGCTCTCCCCGGCCTCCCAGTCGCCGACCGTGACCTCCCAGCCGTCGTCGATCTGAAGCGTCTTGAAGCCCAGCTCGGCGACCTGCGGGATCTCGCGCTCGAGGGCCTCCTGCGAGATGCCTTCGTAGTAGGAGTACCAGGAGCACCACACGCTCTGCGGCTCGATCGCCCGACCTCCCAGGCTCTCGCCGAGCTCGCGGGCGTAGCGGGCCATGACGGCGGTGGCCGGGCCGGGCAGGATCACCCAGCGCGCCGGGTCGCCGGACTCGGTGAAGGCCTCCAGGACCGCGGTGTCGGCGCGCACCC
>ERZ773083.1928-NODE-1928-length-13436-cov-4.995516_pt1 | contig 13436 bp, 16 predicted proteins | sample MGYA00511465_ERZ773083 | MGnify/ENA primary metagenome ERZ773083 (study PRJEB29015, sample SAMEA2738001) | human oral metagenome | biome: human oral; feature: human-associated habitat; material: dental | place: China | collected 2060 ... | reverse complement strand
AAGATGCTGTAGCAGCTATGGGTGATGTTTTTAAAAGGATAAACAAAAGATAAGGAGATGAATAATTATGGCAAATGAAGTAATTGGTATAGATTATAGTCAAGCTGATGCTGAAATTAAAAGAATAGAAGAAGGTATAAGTAATCTACATACAAATTTTGGACTTATTAATAAAGCAACAAATGATATTGTTAATAATGCATGGAAAGGTAAAGATGCAGAAGCATATAAAAATAGTATAGATTCATTTACTGAAGTATTAAAAAAACAAACAGAAGGACTTACTACATTAGTTAATATACTTAAAAGACAAATAGATGAAGATATAGCTCATGAAGCAGAACAAGCTAAAAATATACAAAATAAATAATATTAATATAAGGAGTTAATTATGAATGAAAGAAAGATAAATGTTCTTGAAGTAGGTGAGTATAAGAAAAATTTAGAAGATGTAACTCATTATATCGATGATTGTATTAATAGAATATATGGTGGTATTAAGGCTTTAACTTCTCAAAATATTATCGAAGGTGAAATATCAAATACTTTAGAAAATGCTTATGAAGAATTAAGTAAAATTAGAACAGAAGTAAATGAAGAACTTGATTCTTTTACTGGTTGGATTGGAAAAAATATAGAAGATACTACTTTATTAGATGAAAGACATGCTAGAGAGCTTGAAAATGAACTTAATAGTATGGAATTTTTTAAAGATGGTTATACTATATCTGGTGGTAATGCTTTCTTAACCGGTGACAATAATATGAAATTTAATTCACCAAATGGAACAAAAGATAACAATTCTAAAAATTCATCAGATAATAATAAAGAAAAAGATAATAATTCTAAAGATAGTGATAAAAAATCAGAAGAAAAAGAAACAGAATCAAAATGATAAAGTTAAAAATTAAGAAATAAAATATCAAACAAGAGATGTATTTGATGATCTTAAAGGAGAATATCATAGAGCTTCTGGGGAAGAATATGATTATAGATCTTATATTTCTCCTTACAATAAAAATAATAAATATAATTTAAATGAAGTTAAAAATCGTTATAAAGAATATGAAAAATATACTGATACTTCGCAAAAAATATTAAAATTACAAAATGGTAAGACATCTGATGATATTAAAGAATTTTTTAATATGGCATATCAAGAAAATGAAACTAATAAACCTTTTATAGATGCTATTAATAAGTATGATTCAAAAGATTTAAGTTATAAATATATGATAAAAACAAATATTGATGAAGGAGTTTCTAAAGATTGGGAATATAAAACTTCTGAAAATTTAACTGCTAAAGAAGTATATTCAAAATATATTAACTATTTAGAAAAAAATACAACAAATAGTAGTAGTATCGATTTTCCTCAACAAGGACAAGGTGATGTATTGGTTCAAAGAAAAGATGAATAAAATTTTAAAAGAAGATTACTTCTTTTTTTTTATGACTTAATATAGTATAATTTAATTATGAATTATAAAATAATGTCAGATTTTGAATATATTGATATTGTGAGAGATATCATTAACAATGAAGAATTTTTAAAGTTAAAGTTTTATAGACATCATGATAATACTAGATTAGATCACTGTTTAAAAGTATCTTACAATGCATATAAATTAGCTAAAAAATTTAATTTAGATTATAAAGCTGCAGCAAGAGCGGGTCTTTTGCATGACTTTTTTTATGGAGATTTAAGGTATATAAATGTTATTGAAAGAAAATATATGTTAAATGCTCATCCATACTTTGCATATTATAATGCTAGTAAAATATTTAAAGTAAATGATAAAGAAAAAAATATGATTTTATCCCATATGTTTCCAATATCTTATGAAGTGCCTAGATATAAAGAAAGTATTTTACTTGATTTAGTTGACGATTTAGAAGCTTTAAAAGAAGTTGGAATTTACATAAAAGATAGACTTAAACATAATATTAATTTAATTTTAATAATGTTAAATGAGGTAGTATGAAAGAAGTAGAAGATAAAGAAGCAATAGAACAATTAGTTAGTGTAGTAGAAGAAAGTTTAAAAAATAAGAAAAAGGAAGAAGAAGTAGATAACTCTATAAAGAAAATATTTAAAAAGTTATATTTTCAAGATAAATATACTAAGAGTACTACTTTAATGTGGAATGTAGAAAAAGATAATCAATTTTTATATGGAAACTTTGTAAAACCTATGAAAGTTATATCTCCACTTAAAAATTTTGTTAATCAAGATACGCACTTTTTTATTATTCATTATGTAAACGATAGTTTTAGATTTTATTATTTTAAAAATTTGAAACTAGAGAAGAATTTGATGATAGAAAAAGAATATATAGATAAGTTTTTAGAATTAGTACCTGTATATCCTATAGATGAGTGTTTAAATCCTATGATAATAGATATGACTAAAAATATGTTAAAAGTACTAGAATTATTACCAACAGATGGTAGAATAAAGATAGAAGACGATAATATTGATTTTATATCATATGTTTATAGCTAGGAGGTAAATATGAAAATCTTATCAATTAACGCAGGAAGTAGTTCGTTAAAATTTACTTTATATAAAATGCCAGAAGAAGAAAAGATAGTAACTGGTCAATTTGAAAGAATTGGAATAAAAGATGGTAGTTATAAAATTAAAGTAAATGGTGAAAAAATAGAAAAAAAACATGATTTAAAAGATCATAAAGTTGCTATTGATATATTGTTAAAAGAATTATTGGATTTAAAGATTATTAAAGATTTAAATGAAATAAAAGCAGTAGGTCATAGAGTTGTTCAAGGAGCAGATAAATATGATGATTCAGTTATAATAACTGATGAAGTAGTAAAAAATATAGAAAAATTTGCATCTCTTGCACCACTTCATAATCCAGCTAATTTAATTGGATATCAAGCAGTTAAAGAAAAGTTAAAAGATGCTAAACATGTATCTATTTTTGATACAGCATTTCATCAATCAATACCAAAAGTAAAATATACTTATCCATTACCACTTGAATTTTTAGATTTAAAAGTTAGAAAATATGGTTTTCATGGAACAAGTCATAAGTATATTACTGAGTATATGCAAAAATATTTAAATAAAGATAAAGTTAATTTAATTATTTGTCATATAGGAAATGGTGCTAGTATTACAGCGGTTAAAGATTCTAAATCTTTTGATACATCTATGGGATTTACTCCGGTATCAGGTTTAATGATGGGTACTAGATGTGGAGATATAGATATTTCTATAGCACCATATATAATGGAAGAACTTAATATTTCAATAGAAGAATTTATGAATATTTGTAATAAGAAGAGTGGATTACTTGGAATATCAGAATATTCTAGTGATTCTAGAGATATAGAAGAAAAAGTAAAAGAAAAAGATGAAAAAGCAATACTTGCTACTGATATATATGCTGATAAGGTAGTTAGTTATATTGCTAATTATTACTTTGCACTTGAAGGTAAATTAGATGGAATAGTATTTACTGCAGGAATTGGAGAAAATTCAAATACTACTAGAAAAAGAATAATTGATAAACTTAAATGTATAGATATTTATTTAGATGAAAAAATAAATGATGAAACTAGAGGAAGTTTTGGAATTATATCTAGTACTAAATCAAAATATAAAGTATATGTTGTACCAACAGATGAAGAAGTAGAAATTGCAAGAGATACATATAGACTTACAAAATAAAAAAAGAATAAAGGGAGTAAATTATGAATAACAATAATAATATATCAGCAGATTGGAATAATGTTGTAAGTAATAACATACCAGCAAATAGTATGCCAGTTACAAATCCAAATATTCCAATGAATAATAACAATCCATATGTTAATAATATGAAAACAAAGAAAAAATTTAAAGCTGTTAAAAAGGGTATGGATCCTATGAAAATAGCATTTATAGTAATAGGAGTTCTAATGGCTTTAATATGTGCCTTCTTACTATTATTTCCATTATTTAATAAGAAAAAAGGATATAAGGAAGGTATTATTCAAGCAAATAATTTTTATTCATTAAAGTATAATGCTAATGAATGGCAAAAGAATAATAATTATTTAGTTAATTCAAAAAATTCTAAATTTAAAGTAGATAATGTTACTCAAACAAAAGCTATAGAGGCATATAATTTTGCTAAAAAAGATAGTAGAACAGAATTACTTTATAGATTAAAATCTGAATATAAAAGAACAAATCCAAATGTAGTTATGCCAGACTCAGATTTTAAGTTACTAAGAAGTGGAGTATATTTAGCAACATTTGAATATTCAACATCTAATGGTTCTAAGACTATTAAAGGTAAAAAATACGTTGTAATAGCACCAGATTACAATTTTATGTTAACATTAACTTCAATAGTAGGTGATAAAGAAACATATAAAGAAGTAGATAACGAGATGTTAAAAATATTAAAAACATTAAATATTTTAGTAAAGAGAGTAGAAAAAACTACTAATAAAAATACTACTGAAACAAATACAAATAAACAACAAACAGAAAAAGTTGTAGAACAAAAAAATTATCAAATTATTGGAAGTGTTAATTATGGATATATGAAATTACCTACTAATTGGAAAAGATTTGTAGATAAAAATAGTACTAATACTAACAATATGCAATATATATCACATGATTTAAGATACGTTGTTACTATGACAGCTCTTAGTAAAAATGCTAATATAACACCTTTAGATTATTTAAAAAGTATAGAAGAAAAATATAAGAAATCTAATACAGTTCAATATGCTAAAATGACTAGAGAAAGAGTGGGAATAAAAAAGTATGAAACTTATAGATTAGATATGTATTTAGAAGATGATAAAGTATGGATGTCAGTATGGGTATTTAGAGCAGAAGATGATAGAGTACATTTTGTATCTATAGAAGGAAGCAATAATAATAATACAGTATTTAATTATATTAATACTTATGTATTGAATAGAAATGATATTAAATAAGAAGTTTTACTTCTTTTTTTTATGATATAATTTATTTATTATTTGGAGAATTTTATGACAGAATTAGTAAATAGTGAATATATAGAACAAAATCCTTTATTTAAACATATGTCTTCTTATACAATATTTACTTCTATAGAAGATTTTAAAAATATTAAAACAGGTAAAACTATATCTATAAAGGGAGAAAATATACCTATAGAATATTTAAAAAGAATTTTAGAGGATGAAAAATACTATAATTATGTATTAGATTATTTTAGTGGTGAAACACCTAGATTTATTCTTGCTACTATAGTTAATGGTGATATTGGAAATACACTTGAATATAAAAAAATTCAATTATTTAATGCTATTAAGAATATTATTAAACCATATGAAGAAAATAAAAATATAATGTCTAGGTTTGATAATTTAAAAGAATCTTTATTTTTAAGTAAATTTATAATTAAACATTATAATGACAAATTTAAAATAAATGTAGAAAATAAAGAATATGAAGTACCTATGCTAGAATTAATAGCACTTATTAACTTAAAAGAAGATAAATTTAGTGAAATATGTGAAAATGATAAGATTAAAACAATTAATGAAATACCTAAAGACTATTTTTTATATATTTTAAAAACTTTTATAGAAGATAATAAATTAATAGAAGATTATATAATTCCTAGTAATATTTTTAATAATTATACTATGTTAAAAGAAGGTCAATTAATTGATATAGATGCTATTAAATTTTTGTATGCTATCTGTATGCTACTTGGATGCTATTAATAAGTTTTTAAAAACTACAGATACTAAATATAAATATATTAAATTAAATAAGGATTTAGAACAAAAAATCATATCTAATATGCCAGAAGATATTAGTGATTTAGAAAAAGCAATGTATATTTATATTAAGATGTGTAAAACATTAAGTTACGATGAAGAATATTATGCAGTTAATCAGAAAGGAGATGCTGTAGAAAAACACCAAGATTTAAAATATATTTCAGAAATAACTTTAGATAATCCCAAAGCTGTTTGTTTTGAATTTAATGTAATTTATACTAAGTTTTTAAATGATTTAGGAATAAATTTTCAAAGTAATTATAAAAACATGATTGGTGAAGTTTATGGAGATGGACATGTAGAACTAGATTTTAGAGTAGGAAAATATTTAGTACATGCTGATTCTGTTACTACTATTTTAGGGGGAGATATTGTTAGATCAAAATTAAATCAACCAATTATTGGATTAACTTGTGAAAACTTAAATTTAAAAACAAAAGAAGAATTTAATAATTCTTTAAACAAAGTATATACTCTAATTAACGAAGAAGATAAAAATAATAAAAAAACTGTAGATACTATAGAAAGTTTATTAGAAGAATATAAAACTCTTACTGAAAATGTTGAGAAATTAAAGATAAAAGATAAATTTAATATATTAATGGAAAAAATAGCATCTACTGAACTTAAAGGAATAGATGCATATTACTATATCCTGAAGATGAAAAAAATATTTTTTACACCAGAAGAAGAAGTAGATAATTTATCGTTTAATCTTATAAGAAATAATTTACCTATGGATGAAAATAAAACTGCTAGTGTAATAGGAATATTTACTGTTAATGATTATAGTTTTAATGAATATGAAATGCTTAATGATTATTATTTAGTAAATGAAGAAATGAAAATTTCTAAAATTTCTAAAAATGAGATATCAGAAAGATTTTATAGTGGAGAATATGATTATATTAAGAATACTGATTCTGGAATTCCTGGAGTTTTAACATATAGGAGGAAAAAATGATAGAAGAGCTAAAAAAAATAAATGAAAAATTGCTTTTAAAAAATGATAATAATATTAAGGAAAAAGAAAAACATTTAATAATAAAGAAAATTTTAAATAAAGAAAAAGCATTTTTAAAGATGAATATAGAATATGCTTATGGAATACTTAGAGATTTAAATGTTCCAGAAGAAAATATTAAAAATATTTATTTTCAATTAATTGATGAAGCTGAAAATAATTAATTATAAAAAATACAATACTTAAATAGTTAGTATTGTATTTTTATTTTAAACATATATTTATGGTGTCCCCAGCAAGAATCGAACTTGCATCTAATCCTTAGGAGGGATTTGTTCTATCCATTAAACTATGAAGACATTAACAATCAAGTAAAATTATAACATAAAATTATTTTAATAAAAATATTATTAAAATTTATGATATACTTTAGTATAGGAGAGTAATATGAAGATAGTTGATATTAAAGCAAGAGAAATATTAGATTCTAGAGGAAATCCTACAGTTGCAGTTAAAGTATTTTTAGAAGATGGATCTATTGGTGAATTTAAAGTACCATCTGGTGCTTCAACTGGAGATAAAGAAGCTTTAGAATTAAGAGATAATGATAAAAATAGATATTTAGGAAAAGGTGTATTAAAAGCAGTAGATAATGTAAATCTTATTATAAGAGAATCATTAATTGGAATGGATGCTTATAATCAAAGACTTATAGATAAAAAAATGATTGAGTTAGATGGTACTGAAGATAAGAGTAGACTTGGTGCTAATGCTATTTTAGGAGTATCTGTTGCAGTATTAAAAGCAGCAGCTAAATCTAAAAACTTGGAGATTTATAAATATATTGGTGGTATTAATGCAAATGTTCTACCTATTCCTATGTTAAATGTAATAAACGGAGGAAGTCATGCTGATTCTACAGTAGATTTTCAAGAATATATGATAGTTCCTATAAAAGATGTAAGTTTTAAGGAAAAGATTAGAATAGCTTCTGAAGTTTTTCATAATTTAAAAAATTTATTAAAGAATAATAATTTATCTACAGGGGTTGGTGATGAAGGTGGTTTTGCACCAAACTTTAAAAATAATGAAGAAGCTTTAATATATATAGTAGAAGCTATAAAGATGGCTGGATATAAACCAGGACATGATGTTGCTATAGCACTTGATGTTGCAGCTAGTGAATTTTATGATACAGAAAAAGAAAAATATGTATTTAAATCAAAAGAAGAAAAGACATCTTTAGAAATGATTGATTATCTAAAAGAATTAATAGAAAAGTATCCAATTGTTTCAATAGAAGATGGACTTGATGAAAATGACATTAAAAACTGGATTATTTATAGTAAAGAAGTAAATAATAGAATTCAAAATGTAGGGGATGACTTATTTGTTACTAATAAGAAAATATTGAGTGAAGGAATTAAAAATAAAATAGCTAATTCTATACTTATTAAACTTAATCAAATAGGTACAGTTACTGAAACTTTAGAAACAATAGAACTTGCTAAAAATTATGGATATTCTACAATAATTTCTCATAGATCTGGAGAAACAGAAGATACATTTATTGCTGATCTTGCAGTAGGAGTAAATGCAGGTCAAATAAAAACTGGTTCTATGTCTAGAAGTGAAAGAATAGCAAAATATAATAGATTAATGGAAATAGAAGAAGAATTATAGGAGAAATTATGCTAAGAAGATGTAATACTTGTGGAAATTATTTTGAATCAAATACAGGTATATGTTCTATATGTGGTGCTAATAACTTAGCTCCTGGAGAAAGACTTGTTCCTCCAAAAAGACCTGTAAAAAAATTTACACCTAAGAAGAAAAATATATGGCCTTTTGTAATATTGATGTTTTTAATCGTAGTTGTTGCAGCAGGTATTATTTTATACAATATTAATCATCCAAAATATGCTAATGATAATATAGTTAAGTTAAGTGGAGATGTTATATCTAAACCTACTAATATATTACCTAAAACAAAAGGAACAGTAGAAAGATCTAAAAATGGAAGAAATACTAATGAAGTTACAATTACATATAAGAATGCTGATCCAGTAGATATTAATAGATATGGAGAATATCTAAAAGAAAGAGGTTTTATTCCTTTTAGTTTACAAAAGGGAGTAGGATATATAAAAACTAGTTCAGTAGATGTAAATAAAGTTATAGTTATATCTTTAGGATGTGGTAATGAAAGTAGTTGTTTTGCTAATTTTAAAAAGACAATTGGTAAGATAGATCATTATGTTACAGGAAGTACATTTACAAGAGTTGGAAATTCAATGGTAGGATATATTACTTTAACAGACAGATTTACACATCTTGATAATTCTAATAATCCACTTGTATATAAAGAAAAAGAAAATAGAGCTATAATTGCACTTGCTGTAATTAGAAATGCTGAAACTAAGAATTTTAGTAATTATCAAAATAAAATAGTATCTGACTTAAATAACCAATTAAGAAAGAATAAAATTAAAGATTTAGCTACTAAGGGAATAAGTTTAGGTGATTACGAAGGATTTATGGTTAGTTATCATAAACTACCTAGTAAAGAATTAAATATGGAATACTATATTTATATAGCTGAAAAGCATGAAGTTAGAAAGATTGTTATTAAAACAGCAGATGATTTATCTAAGTATAGAGAATTAATTTCAAGTTATTATACTGAATATAATAATAACAAGAATCAAACTATTCAAATAAATGGGTAAAATAAATGAAAACTATATTAAAAATTATATTGGGAATTATATTAATAGTATTATTTGTAGTTATTACATATGTACTTTATGTTAATTTTACATATTATAGAATAAAAGATAATATAATCTTAAATATTAATAATAATCAAAAAGAAACTTTTGACTTTAATAAAGAATATAAAGTATTAACTTACAATATTGGTTTTGGAGCATATGATCATGATTATTCATTCTTTTTAGATGAGGCATATACAAAGGATAATAAATTTATATCTGGTAAATATGCTAAAGCTATATCAAAAAATAATGTTATAAATAATACAAATAAAATAATTGATATATTAAAAGAAAATAAATCGGATGTTTATTTAATTCAAGAAATAGATAAAAAAGCTAATAGAAGTTATTTTGTTAATCAAGTAGAAGAATTAATTAAAGCTTTTAAGGGATATTCTTCAGTTTATACTTCTAATTTTCATTCAGCATATTTAGCATATCCCCTTCATGATATGATAGGTAAAAGTGAATCAGGATTACTTACACTTTCTAAATATAATTTTTATAGTAATATTAGAAGAAGTTATCCAGTTACTAATGAGTTTTTTAAAAAATTCTTTGATTTAGATAGAGCTTTTAGCGTACATAGAACTAAACTTAAAAACAATAAAGAATTAGTTATAGTTAATTCTCATATGTCTGCTTATGATAAAGGTGGAAATATAAGAAAAAAACAATTAGAAATGTTAAAAGTTTTTATGAAAGAAGAAAAAGAAAAAGGTAATTATGTTATAATAGGTGGAGATTTTAATCACGACTATGCAAATTCTAAGACATTATATATGGGGGACAAAAAAATCCCAGATTGGGTATTTGATTTAAGTGATAAAGATTTAATAGAAGGATATAAATTTGTAGTACCTGTTAATAAAAATTTATATGGAACATGTAGAGGAGCTGAAAGCCCTTATGATAAAAATAAAACATATCAAGTAGTAGTAGATGGTTTTATAGTTAGTTCTAATATAGAAGCAGAAAGTGAAATAATAAATACTGATTATATAGCAAGTGATCATCAACCAGTTGTACTTAAATTTAAATTAAAAGAAAGTTAATTATGAGAATTATTAGTGGTAAATATAAAAATAAACTTATAATAGGTCATGATGTTTTAGGAACTCGACCTACAATGTCAAAAATAAGAGAAGCTTTAATGTCTCTTATTTTTGAATATTTAAAAGATAGTGTCTTTTTAGATTTATTTGCAGGAAGTGGAATTATTGCTTTTGAAGCACTTAGTAATGGTGCTAAAAAGATAATATTAAACGACATGAATTACAAATGTATTAAAAATATTAAATTAAATAAAGCTAATCTTAATTTAACTGATGATGAATGTGTAATAGAGTATAAATTTTATGACAAGTTTTTACAGAAATTTAAAGAAAAAGTAGATATTATATATTTAGATCCTCCATATGATAAGGATGAAACAGAGGAAATAAAGTATATAATAGAAAATAAGATTTTAAATGATAATTCTTTAATTGTATATGAGACAGATAATCAAAAATATATTGATAATATTAGGAAATTAGAAGAAAAAGGAATAATAGAAATATTAAAGATAAAAAAATATGGAAGACCTAATATTATATATATAACAGGAAGGTGAGAAAGATGGAGGTTTTAGGACTTTTAGAAACATTAGAAGATATAATAAGAGAGGCAAAAGAAGTACCACTTTTAAAAAAAGTAATAATTAATCAAGAAGAATTATTAGATATTGTAGAAGAAATAAAGTTAAAAATACCTGAAGATATAAAACAGGCAAAATGGATAACAGAAGAACGTGCAAGAATACTACAAGAAGCTAAAAAAGAAGCAGAAGATGTAGTAAAAGAAGCAGAAAAAAGAATAATTCAGATGGTTGATGAACATGAAATAACAAGACAAGCAGAAGAAAAAAGTTTTCAAATTATAGATGATGCAAAAATACAAGCAAGAGAAATAAGTGAAGGAACTAAAGAATATGCAGATAATAAATTATCAGAAGCAGAAAAATCAGTTCTAGATATTTTAAGTAAAGTACAAATGCAAGAAGAAATGCTTGCAAATATGTTAGAAAAATTAAAAGATGATAGAAGAGGATTAAAAAGATAGGAGAGAAGATGGCAAGGAAAAGAGCAAAAAATACATCATCAAAACAAAGCTCTGCATCTAATGCTAAAGGTAGTGTAAGTAAAGTAGATTTAACACTTATGGTATTGATATTATTTACATTAGTAATTTCTATTGTAATATATGGGAAAGGTGGAGATTTACATAGAATATTAGATCCAGTTATATCAGGAATATTTGGTCCAATAAAGTATATAATACCTGTGGGCTCTTTTTTGCTTTGTGTATCAATATTTAAAGAAGATAAGAAAAAACATTTTAATAGTATTTTAAAATATTCTATAATTATAATATTAATAGCATCATTATTTTCAATGTATCATATAGGAAAAGGGGATATACCTACAAATGGAAAGTTTGAAAATATTCTTGACATAGGTTATAGATTTCGGTGCTAGTGATAAAGGTGGTGGAATGATAGGAACTGCAGTTTCATCATCCCTTGTGTCACTTTTAGGAGTAGTTGGTGCTACACTTGTTATATTAGTACTTATTCTTTGGATGTCAGTTATAATATTAAAAGTAAGTATTGTAGATATGCTTAGCAAACTTATAAATGATTATAAGCTTGAAAAAGAAAAATACCAAACAGAAATGAGATTATTAAGAGAACAAAGAGAAAAAGAAGTTGAAAAAATTACAGAACCACCTAAATATGTTCAAAAAACATCACAACTTAAATATTCAGAAAATGGTGAGATTAGGGAAGAAAGATTATATAACAAAAAAGGAACAGGATTTTGGGGATTATTTGCACCTAAAAAAGAAATACCTAAAAATGATGTTAGATATTCTAATGATGGACTTAATGTTATTGATTTTTCAGGAGGATCAGAAGAAAAGAAATATTTAGATAAAAATATTGATAAAGATAGAAGAAAAGAATTAGATAATAGAAATATTAAAAAAGAATCAGATGAACCAGAAAGATATGAATATAAGGGAAGTGAAAATAAAGAAAATGAAGAAAATGTAGAAAGAATAGGAAATGCGGTATTTAGAGAAAAAGAAAAAGAATCTCAACCTAAAACAGAAGAAGTAATGGAACTTGATGCAGAGGATATTGTATATGAAGATTATGAATATGAATATCCACCAATAGAATTATTAAATGAAGGAAAGAAAACATCTGCAAAAGCTTCTAAACAAATGATAGAAGATACAGCAAATGCACTTCAAAAAACATTATATTCATTTGGTGTTTCTGCAAAAGTAATGGATGTATCTGTAGGACCTGCAATTGCAAGATATGAATTAAAACCTGCACAAGGGGTTAAAGTAAGCAAGATTGCTAATCTAGCAGATGATATAGCACTTAATTTAGCAGCTGAAACTATAAGAATAGAAGCACCAATACCAGGAAAACAAGCAGTAGGAATAGAAGTACCAAATGAAAAAAGAGAAGCTGTAATGTTAAGAGAAGTTATTGAATCTAGAGAATTTGAAGAATCAAATTCAAAAATATCATTTGCACTTCGGAAAAGGTGTTGGTGGAAATAGTGTAATTGCAGATATCTATAAGATGCCACATTTACTTGTAGCAGGAAGTACAGGATCAGGGAAATCTGTATGTGTAAATTCAATAATAACAAGTATATTATATAAATCAGATCCAAATGAAGTTAAATTTTTAATGGTAGATCCAAAAGTTGTAGAACTTTCAATATATAATCAAATACCACATCTTTTAATACCAGTTATAACAGAGCCAATTAAAGCAGCAGCAGCACTTAAATGGGCAGTTTCAGAAATGATAAAAAGATATAATAAGT
>ERZ773083.1927-NODE-1927-length-13439-cov-19.652122_pt1 | contig 13439 bp, 11 predicted proteins | sample MGYA00511465_ERZ773083 | MGnify/ENA primary metagenome ERZ773083 (study PRJEB29015, sample SAMEA2738001) | human oral metagenome | biome: human oral; feature: human-associated habitat; material: dental | place: China | collected 2060 ... | reverse complement strand
CATTGACAATACCTGCATAGAGAGTCTTGTCAGCTGGGAAGCCACCTTTAACGAGTTCAAGAGTTTTCTTACCTTCAACGAAATCAAGACCGATAGCATCTACTGGCAATTTCACAAGGTCAGCATAGACGTCACGAACATCACCGAAGTAAGTTTGAAGCAAGACTTCAAGACCTTTTTTGTCAGCCAAGAGTTTGTTATAGAGGTTCAAGAAGAGTGCTTTTTCTTCAGCTGTCAAGTCTTTTACAAGAGCCGCTTCGTCGAGTTGGATACGAGTCGCACCAAGTTCTGCCAATTTAGCAAAAACTTCTTGGTAAGCAGCCACTAAGCTGTCTACGAAATCTTCTGCTTTCACACCTTCTTCAAAGTCTGACAATTGAAGGAAAGTGAATGGACCTACAAGAACTGGACGAGTGTTCAATCCAAGTTCTTTTGCTTCTTGGAACTCATCAAAAATTTTGTGACCTGCAAGTTTGACTTGAGTGTCTTTTTCAAATTTAGGAACGATGTAGTGGTAGTTGGTGTTGAACCATTTCTTCATTGGAAGGGCGCGAACGTCTCCTTTTTCTCCTTGGTAACCACGACCCAAAGCGAAGTAGCGCTCAAGGTCAGACAAGTCCAAGTTTTGAACTGAAGCAGGTACCACGTTGAAAAGGAAAGCTGCATCTAGGAAGTTGTCATAGTGAGAAAAGTCATTTGATGGGATTTCAGTGATGCCTTTTTCTTTGACAATGTTCCAGTGTTTCGCACGCAAGTCTTTCGCTGCTGCAAGGAGTTCTTCTTCTGAGATTTCTTTTCTAAAGTATTTTTCAGTTGTAAATTTTAATTCGCGGAATTCACCCAAACGAGGGAAACCGATGATTGTAGTTGACATGATGTGTCCTCCAAAATTTGTTGTTGAAACTATCTTAACAGAAAAGAAATCATCTGTATAATTGTAAAAAATTAGGCTTTGATATAGTTTGAAACTATATCTTCGTTTTAGACAAAAGAAAAAGACTTGAGACAAATGCCTCAAATCCTTTGTGTAGCTTGTTTTATAGCTTTATTTCAGTTAGACGGTTCAAACGCCTTATTAGTAATTCTTATAAGTGACTATGGCTTGTTATTAGAAAAGACTATAGGTTGATTCTCCTTTGGTATTTTTGATATTTCCCTGAAAAGTGCGGACGGGAGCAACTTACTTCGTAATTTCATCCCTAATTTTTGAGCCAGAATGTCTCAAAAATTCCGTTCTAGATAATAATGAATTATTATCTAGAATACCACTATAGCGGGAAATATCCGCTAAAAGCTAACTTCGTTCACTCTTAAGTAAAAAAAGTTTGATTTTCTAAAATTATAAAATTGAGGTACTATAACTGTTAAATCTTTCCAACTTCTACCACTCAACTCTTTTCCTGTTCTAGTGGGACGACTGCTAGCGTCTTTCCTAAACTGGCTAGGACTTTTAAGACTGTGTCCAACTGAGGACTAGTCTTACCTGTTTCCATCCTAGCTATGACAGGCTGGCTCACTCCACTGAGTTCTTCTAGCTTTTTCTGACTGATTCCTTGCTCATGTCTGGCTTCAATCAACTCACTCATGATAGCCACTCGCATATCACTTTCAAGGATTTCCTCCTTGGTAAAAAGTTCTGACCTGACATCCTTCCATTTACTCTCAATAGCACTATTTTTCACCACTTATCCCTCTTTCTTTTAAGTTCTTCAACTCACGCTTGGTTTTTTTAAAAATTATAACTCAAAAGTTATTAAAAGTAAATCTGGACACTTATAAAAAGAAGACCTTAGAAAAACTCTAAAGGTCTCATCTTCATTATTCGAAAAAATTAAGAGAAGAGTTATAAAGTGCTGTAATCCTTACGTTTACTCCAGCTCAATCCCCTTCTCTCGGAGATTGTCCAGGCACTCCTCAAAGTAGGTAGCATCGTGCTCATTATAGATAGGACTTTTCAGCTTTTCCTCTACTAAGTCTTGATAAGGAGGGCAGGTCTTACCTCGGTAGTTCTTGTCCAGCCACTCTGGACTAACCTTATAGTCTCGGTTAGCCATCTCCTTCATGATCAAGTCATGATAGGCATAGAGACGATAGGGCGAATGGGTAAAGACATAGTCAACCGTCGCATGCTTTCTGCCCCAGCCATTGCCACGGAGGGCACAGCACTCTCGATGCTGCCCCAAGAGTTGAGGACGGGGAAGTTGTGAAATCAAAGCCTCATGCCAAAGTCTCATGGGAGTCTCCTTTCAGTAAAGTCGAATGTTGCAAATAGGTATTTGGATAGCGATCAAGCAAGTCTCGAGTCTTAGTGATCAAGTCTTCCTTAGAAGCCTGACCAAAGCGGTAGCTATCCAGCAAGAGCATATAATCTTTGCGCTCATTATCTGTTGCTTGCTTTTTAAAATAGCCCCAAATATGCTGAAAGGCATTGCAAACCTGACCCCTGTGTTCTGGAATCTGACAGGCACGGTCAATCATCTCCTGAACCTGACTCACCTCCACCTCTTCATTCTTGAGATACTGACGAATCTCATTGTAAATATTGCTAGAATGACTCAAAACGAGGTATTTGTTTCTCGCCCAGAGTTGCTGGCAAAGGGCACGTTGGTTGTTATTTTCCATATTTCTCCTTACTTTCTACTAGTTCCCCGGAAATATGGAAACAAAGTTATATCTTAAAAATGAGCGAATTATGAGCGGAATATAAGCGAATCAATTACTCTCATCATCCTTTAAACTGTTTCAAAAACTCTTTAAGCTCAGCATCGGCTTCTGGTGTGGTTCCGTGTAGTTGGCTGAGCATTTCAAGTAGAGAAGCTGTTTGCTTTTCAATCTCATCATTGGTCTTGTTAATCTTGCTAACGATATCTGTTAGTGGCTCAACTTCTTCTTCCTCAAAGGTATCTACATAGCGAGGGATATTGAGATTGTAGTCATTTTCGACGATTTCTTCATAGCTTGCCAGATGGGCAAACTTGTCAATCTCCTCACGAGACTTGTAGGCTTCCAAAATCTTCTCGATATGAGCATCCGTCATGATATTCTGATTTTTTCCCTTATCAAACTCCTTAGAAGCATCGATAAAGTAGACATCACGATTGGTACGGTTCTTTTTGAGAATGATGACCGTAGTTGGAATACTGGTATTAAAGAAGATATTGGCTGGAAGACCAATAACCGTATCAATAGCTCCTTCTTCTAACAAGGCCTTACGAATGGTTCCTTCCGCATTGCCACGGAAAAGAACACCGTGGGGAAGGACGATAGCCATGACCCCATTATCCTGCTTGAGATGGTAGTAACCATGCAAGAGAAAGGCAAAATCAGCCTTGGACTGGGGTGCCAGTTTCCCAAAAGGAGAGAAACGAGGATCCGCCATAAAGCCAGAGCTTGCTGACCACTTGGCAGAGTAGGGAGGGTTCATGAGAACACCGTCAAAGTTTGTCGGTTCTTGAGTCGGCCAGTCTTCATCTAGTGTATCGGCATTGTGGAGAAATTGATTTTCAACAGGAACACCGTGTAGGATCATGTTCATCCGAGCCAAGTTATAAGTCGAAGTATTGAGTTCCTGACCAAAGTAGACCACTGTCTGCGGTTTATGAGAGTATTTCTTGGCATTGAGCAAGAGAGAGCCAGATCCCATAGTCGCATCATAGATGGTAAAGCCTAGCTGATCCTCACGACCCAAAAAGGCAATCTGAGTCATGAGTTTGGCAACAGGCTGAGGTGTATAGAACTCACCAGCCTTCTTACCCGAGTCAGTCGCAAACTGACCAATCAGATACTCATAAGCATCACCCAGCATATCACCAGCATGACCAGCCACATCTAGCACAGCCAACTCTTTCATGACTGCCGCCACCGTTTGGTTTTGCTTTTGCGGAGTCGCCCCTAGCTTTTTGGAATAGAGGTCAATATCTTCAAAGAGGTTTTCATAGAGTTCATCACTCTGCTCAATATCTCGAAAACCCTGAGCCAAATCTTCCAACTGGAAAGTCCCCTCATTGACACGCGCTACCAGAGCCGTAAAAGTCAACTCAGGCTTGATACTATAATTGAGTTCATCCTTCATCACTGCAAGAAGATCCTCGTGGGTATCCGCATCATCATAGTAGTTACGATAGACCTCAAGGGCAGCCTCTAGACTCTCACTCCCCTCCTCCATAGTCTCCGCCACGAAAAAGAGCATCTTATCTGACAAGTACTTATAAAAGACCATGCCCAAGAGATATGACTTATAGTCATTGGCATCCATCTTAGAGCGGAGAACATCCGCTGAGTTCCACAGGGCTTGGTAGAGCGACTGGGAAGTTTGTATTGTTTCCATAATGTTTCTTTCTTTTTTATAAATTCAAAAATCTATCTATTGCTTCAATAGTTTCATTTCTAATTCTTCAAAATATTTTTGTCGTAATTTTTTCTGTAAATCATTATCCAATGCAATACGTCTTAAAGCTTTATCTTTAAAGTTTGGAACTATTTTCGTGTTTCCTCTATGATTAATTATTTCATTTTTTAAGTTACAAATCTTTAAAATTGCTGAAAAATCAGATGAATTCAAACTTTCTTCAACGATAAAAGCTATATTATCAACCGTTGAAGATGCATCAAATTCATTTACTAAATTTTTTAAAAATTCTTCAACATCTTCTTTAGTAGGTTTATTATTTTGAATACAGTTACCTTCCAAAAATTCATCAACTCTTTTTTTCAAGGCAAGACTTATTATTTTATCTTTCTTTTCTTTACAAGATTCAATGATACTTTGTTGAAAGTTTTCAAATTTTTGTTGTTTTTCTTTGTCATCATCAAAATGTAAGCATGACTTCACGACTGCTTCATCAACAAGCATCATCTCTACTTCATTGAATGGAAGAACAAAAATATTCTGTTCTTTTTGCTCTTGAATACTACTTTCATTCATCCAGTCATTGTCTATGATACCGTATGCCGTATTACCATATAAAAGTTGTAAATTATTATAGGCTTTTGTATATTGAATAACTTGTTTATGTCCCTGGACTGGTTTTACAAAACAAAATTCACTGAATAGTTTAGAATAAATCTGATAGTCTATACTAGTTTTAGTTCCCTCACAAAATAGTATTGGTTTCCTCGTACCAGAAACTTCTGCTAATAAGGTTAAAGGAAATTCTTGAAATTCTTGAGATTCTTCCAATTGTTCATAATCGAAGTCATAAGGTGCTTCAAATTTCTTACACCATATATAGGTTGCATTAGTTCTTGATTGAACAAAGTCCATGTTATGTGAAGCAAAAATAAATTGACAATCAGGTCGTTCTGATATTAGCAAATCCCATAATTCATTATAGACGGCAGCATTTAGAAATGTTTCTGGTTCGTCAACGACAATATAGCTATTCTCTGGAGCTAGAAGAACATTTCCAATATAAAACAATATACAACGTTCTCCATCACTAAGACCATTTATACTATATATGGATCCATTCTTTTCGACTTTAACAACTGTATTTTTAGTATCAATATCAAATTTTATTTCTGGTTTAATTTTATTCCATATTTTTTCTAATTTTTGCCACAAAGATAATGACGATTCATTTTTACCCCTGAAATGGTCTGTAGCTACAGCCATGATGTCTTTTACTAACAGTGTTATTAATTTTGTAAAAGCATTTGAAAAATTTGCATCAATCTGATTAAGGTATAAATCTATTGTTTCGTACTTTAGGCTTATATTGTTAAACTCATTTATATAAGACTCTTCATCAACTACATTCCTATCCTGAATATGAGTAGCAAAACACAACAGTTTTTGAGCAGGTAAAACATACATCTGATCTATACTGTTCTTCCGTAATTCATTAATAAGACTAGTTTTTCCTGCTCCATTAGCCCCTATAATAACAGTCGTAGAATCTATCTTAGCAATGAAAGAGAAAAGTTTAATTACTTTGAAATTATATATAATTTGAGGAAATATAGAATCATACGAATAAATATCACCACCAAAACATTTGTAGATACTGTCTAACAAATTATCACGTAATGTTTTGTACCTTACAGTTACATCATTAGACAAAACTTCTTCATTTAGCTCGTCATTTATAAAAGAAATAAGTTCAGATAGATAATTATCTACTCGGCTATATAAATCTTTTTCATAATCAGCTATCTGACTCAAATTATCCTGAAACCTTTCCTTTTCAGATTCTAACTTTTCAATCAAATCTGTTTTAGAACTATACATAATTCCTCCTTAAATAAACATATCCTGCAAAAGTTTCTTTTTCAGTGTTTCTAACTGAAAAATTTTTTCTTGATGAGAATTGATGAGGTTATCGAGGTTAGAGAAATAGGTACCGATAGCTTGTTGTTCAGGAAGAGATGGCACAGATATTGAAATATTCTCTAAGTATGTGTAATAAAGATTTGCTACACTTCCACCTTCAACTCGTTTGGCAAACTCTTTTTTCATTTTTGCATTAAAATAATATGCAATAAACAACGGATTGTTAGGTGTATTATATACGGAAATCATTTCACCAATTGCAACACCTTTCAGTGACAACCAACTACAATTTGCAAAATCTAATGGATTTTCACCAACCCGAGGTACTAATACCTCATTACCAGAACTCAATTTCAAATTTTCTTTAGGAATTGATGTGTACGAGTATATTTTATCTATTTTTGTGGAGAATTTTGTATACAACTCGCCATAACGTACACACGGTGTTGTTGCCTCATCAGTCACTGACCATTTCGGTGCACTTTTTCCATAATAGAAAGAGCCAAACTCTCCAATTGTTCCTTTCTCCCACTCATCTTCAAATCCATCTAAACGAATCTCAGGGACTGTCTGTCCAGCTTTTGGAAACATCTTGGAGAGCATGGTCACTTTGAGAGATTGATAGCTGGCTAGATTATCTTTGTAGCTTACCAAAAGATCATCGAGGGTACGGAAGAGGGAGCCAATGGCAGATTGTTCTTCTGGACTTGGTAAAAAAATTTCAGTTGATTTTATATCACTTGAATTAATACTCTCAAAAGTTGAACCCGTAGATAGTTTAGACCAATAGTTAAATTGTTTCATTCTTGACAATAATTGAAATATAAACTCATTTCCTTTTATTGCCGCTACCCCACGTCCGAGAACTACATTATAATCTGTCTTACCTATATCTCCAACAGGTGCTCGAACACTTAAAATTAAATCACCTTTTTTGGCTAACTTAGTAATCTGTGTTGTCCATACTCTTGGTACAACTCTTCCGTTCTGCATATCGGCATTACCTTGTACTAAGATATAATCATTTGGATTATCAGTATAGTTTTTACTATCAGGTGATTGTCCCATTACAATAGGTGCTGTTTCTGTTAACTTAACATTTTTCCAAACATCATTATATTTTTTAAATCTTATTTTTAATTGTCTCATTTTAATTTTACAATACCATAATTTATTAATCTACTACGACTTTCCAAAATTCTCACTTAAAGCTCCATATGTTGCATCATAAGGTGAGAAAAACACTCCTTGTTCTGAATGACTAGTGTACCATGTTTCTGATAACCTTTGATTATTCAATTGACTCAATTTCACATTATCTACTGCTTGAAAATCGCTAAATTCTTTAAAGTCAGAGATAAACTGAAAATAATTTTTTAAACCAATTGGAGTATCTGCTAAAAAACCATGTAAAAATATTATTGATTCTTTTTTAATAAGATCTCCTATTTTTTTTGCTAAATGGAATTGTATTTCAGTTAAATCAAACCAACTTTCGGGGATAGTTTCGACTGTACTATAATTTTTTTCTCCAGTTTTTAAATCAATTAACTTAAATGAATTCGAATATGATCTAGATAATTTCCCAAAAAAAGTTGCAAAATAATCAGATAACCTAATTAATACATCTTCTTTTGATTCTTTATCCGGAGTAACTTCTATATTTTCAATATTTCTTGAAATTAACTGTTCTTTAAAAACTGCACTCACTCTGGTTCCTTTATCAAATGAAATTGTTATCTTTTCTTTGTGAATTTGCTCAAGAATATTTATAATGGCATTACTTTCAAAATTATAATCCCATTTATAACTACCTTTAGTATTAAATTTAACAATACCATTATCAATCAGAGAGCATAGATTTTTTCCTACTAAATATTCACTTCTTTTTAGTTTATATTTTTTCAACTGACTATTCATCTCGTTAATTGCTTTTTTTATCTTATAATCTGTATTAGAATCTTTTCTGGCAAAGAAAGCACCACGAAATCTTTCATTATAATGATTTCCGAAATATTTCGAAAAGGAGTATCTAATTTCTCTATCATCATTAATCGACCTATATTTTTTCGAAAAACGTGCTATATCAACTTCAATGCTATTATTTACGATGTATTCAATCTTGTTAAAAATCATAAGAAACATCTTAATTTCAAATCCTTCAATAATATCTAGTAAATCTATAAGATATTTTGTTGCTTCCTCAAATAAATTCTTTAATCCAACTTTTTTAGAAAGTTGGAAAATTATCTTACCTTTTGGTTCATCTTTTCGAAAAGAAAAATATCTTTTTTCTAAGTTATTTAATTCAGATTCTACATCATATAAACGTGACGTGTTAATCACTAGATAAGATCTGACATACTCCCTAGACAAATCTTCGTTATCGATATTAATATTATTTTCTTTATAAGTAATACTCTTATCATGATTTGATTCATCAGAGTATATGTGAATTTTTTCTTCCATTACTGACACCTCCCATATATGAATAATATATTCTTTTTATATTGTTTACAAAGATATTTCAGCTAAATCTTAGTAAACAGATATTTTTGTTCTACCAAAATTATACCACGAAACTACAAAAATCCCCTTAGAAATCTGCTTCTAAGGGGTTGTCTTTATCCTGCTGCTTGGGCTGGTTCTGCTGGTTTGGTCTTTATATCTTTCTTGTTGCTAGTGATGAGCCGGCGTTTGCTATCTCGGATGCTATTGAGTTCCTTGAGGAGTTGAGTCAGGTGTTCCTTTTCAGGATAAGCTTCTGCACTGGCTGCGGTATAGCGCATAAAGAGGTCGTAGCTGGTTGAAAGTTCGGTACGGAGTTGTCTAGTCTTGCCAACTTCCTTGGCAGACTTAGAAGCACGCGCCTTACTTTCCACTTGGTCATATTCCTCTTGAGCATTGACCACAGCCGTCAGCATGGGTGTCAGTCCTAGACTGGTAACTGCCTCATGATAGGGTGTTTCACTAAGCGTTTTGAGCAGACTCTTGATTTCTGCCGTCTCCACATCATTGCTGTGCTTAGTGATGTCCTTATACTTTGCAAAGACTGGTTTCAGAGTTTCATGAGCTTCTTTGAGCTTGGCATCCTTAATCTTAGCAAATCCTCTATGAAGGGTAAAGAGACCGACCAAGGCGCTATCACGATTGCGATCAACTTCTGTCAGATTACTAGACTCTTTCGTCTCCACTGCCGCAAGTTGAGCTTGAAAATCATCCAGCTTGGTCTTGAAGGGTTCCAAATGTTTGGCATACATTCCCTCGTCCTTGTTTGCCTTAGAAAAAGTTGCCAAACTTTGATAAGTATCCATCATTAGGCTTTCAAACTCACGGTTGGTAAAGTTGCTGTAACTAAGAGGGCGAATAGCGTATGTTTTTGTCATGATGATATCCTTTCTATTTAACGAATCATTTATTATCTTCTTTATCAAATAAAGACTGGATTAGTTCTGGAAGATAGACCTGTTTTTGATCTGTTTTTACAATGCTTCCTTGTCTACCATGTTGAATCAAAGGTCTATCCTTAAATACAAAGACTTGAAACAATGCACAGACCAAAAATAGAAGCCCCCATAAAGGAAGTGTCAATAGCATACTCTCCTCATCATCTTTAACTTTCTTCATCGATTTTTCTCCTTTAAGTTGATACATTCATTCTAACAGTTTCCCAAACTATTTTTACCTTCATCCGCTCAACTGTCACTATTTCCATCTCAAATGTACTTTTCAGGACAACTTAGATATTTCCAAAATCAAAAATCCCTATCTGACTGGACAAACATTCCCTCTGTCAGATAGAGACCCTTACTATTTTTAGATTTTGATTTTTCTAACTTTAGAACACATATAAACTTTAGGGAAGATAACTATTCGAAAGCTAGAAGACCTCAAAACTTTCTCAGATAAGCTATTCGAAACGTAGAATACCTTTAAATTTATGGAAATATGATTATTCTAAACCTAGAATACATATAAACTTTAGTAAATAAACCTATTCTATGTCTCGAAGATCTATCTTCCAACCCTCAACGGCTCAATGACTTCCTCTACTAGCTGGGTATAGGCTTCTTTGATTTGTTTTTTATAAAGAAGTGGGTTGAGGGCATCTGCTACCTCAACTTTATAGTCCTGATAACGCTGGCTCTTGGTCAGCTGGCTTTCTCCTAGTTGTTTTTTAGCTCCCTTACGGTAGTGTTCGACATAGTAACGGAGTTCATCCTCGCCGACATACCAGCGCTTGCTAAAGACTTGGATATGTTGCTGGATAACCGCCTCGATCATCTGATCCAAGATATTTGCGATAGACTGACCACGATAGCTTTCTGGATGCTCTTGTACCTCTCTCCAAAGTTCAGTGATGATCTGGGCAAGATTTGGATTGGTCTTTTCAAGGCTCTGAATATAGTTATCCACTGCTTCTCTATCTTGAGCGCTTAGGTTCTTTTCTTGACTCTGACCTTGCTCAATCAGGCTTTGGATCAAGGTCAAGATATAGGCATAGTTAATTTCGTCTACTTGGATAGACTCCAGTTCATAGTGGATATCAAGTGGCTCTCCATCGTCATCATCCTCTACTCGGCTTTTTAATTCTGTAAGGACATTTCGATAAAGTCCCAGATACCTTTCCAACTTTTCTCCATCAAGTCCCGTCTGACTGTAAACTTCTTCCTCATCATACTCTTTATACACTCGGATAGAGGCTAGGTATTTATCAAAGGCTTGATAGGTTTTAGCTAGTTTCCTCAACTCAGGCGTAGAGACTTGCTCGAGATCTAAACCAGTCACATAGTCATCAGTGGCAAGGTTTTTAAAATCACTGCAACTTCGTAAAAAGTTCCTCTTTTCCTCTTCCCAGCTTGGGGCTAGAACCTCGTTTTCTCCACCATTTGAGTAGAGCTTGAGGGCATTATCTACTGCTTCCTTAAAGGCTAGAGGCTTTTGGAAGGTGATGATATGACCGTAGGTCTTGCTAGAGTCAAAGATCCGATTGGTTCGGCTAAAAGCCTGAATCAAGTCCTGCGGTTGCATGGGTTTTCGGTCGATAAAGAGAGTTGATAGACAAGGGGCATCAAATCCCGTTAAGAGACGATTGACCACGATAACCAAGTCCAACTGCTCATTGCGATAGAGGTATTTGTCCTGTTTTCGAGCTAGACGGTTATTAACATCCGTATTAAAGCCACGCAGATCCGCCATGGTAAAGTGGGTATCAAACTCTTGGTTATAGTCTTCTAAAACCTGCTTCATGTGCTCTTGGTTGGCTCTAGAGTCTTCTTCATTTTCAGTGACCGAGTAGGTGATAGTCGCTTTTGGAAAGTCAGGAAGAACCTGCTTGACCCTTTCCGATACCTTGACCCTCATCTCCCCAGCCTTGACCCGTTTAAGCAAGTCATAGTAGGCTTGGGCTTGTGGGATAGACTTAACGGTTAGGATGGCATTATAGGTCTTACCAACTCCTTTTTGGAAGCCTAGCTGTTGACGGGATTTATTGATAATAGCATCCAAGACTTCCAGCATATGTTCCTCATTCTCATAGACGGTATCTGGTAGGTCATTTTCAGATTTATCCGTGATAAGGGTATTGCGATAATCCACCTTAAAGCCTAAAACTGCTCCATCATGGATGGCTTCCTTGACTGTATACTCATGGAGACGGTCACCGTACTGTTGCTGGGTGGTTTGGGCTAGATCACCGACCTGCTGGCGTTTATTTTCCTTAAAGATAGGTGTGCCTGTAAAACCATACCAGAGAGACTGTGGGAAAAAGGCCTTAATGTCTTTTTGTGTTTGAGGTGTTACGGCACGATGGCATTCATCCACGACAAAGGCCACTCGGAGTTCCTTGATTTTGTCAGCATCACGCTGGTAAAGTCCTTGCTCAAACTTGCGCATCATGGTGGTGATTTTCTGGATGGTCGTTACCACCACACGCTTATCATTACTTCCTAGTCGCTTGACCAAATCATGAGTATTATCCGTCTCATCGATATCAATGACATCATTGGTCGCATAAGAGAGAAAAGATGAAGTGGTTTGTTGGTCCAAGTCCCTGCGGTCAACGACAAAAATCGTCTTTTGGATAGATGGAATCTGGAGGAGATTCCGAGCTACCTTATAGGAGGTCAGGGTCTTCCCTGAACCTGTCGTATGCCAGACATAGCCTGATGCTTGCTGGCGAGAGGCTTCTTGCACTGCTTCGATGGCATGGATCTGGTAGGGACGCAAGAGGATAAGAGCCTTCTTGCTATCATCAAGGACAGAATACTGCATAACCATCTGATGAGCACGAGGGATGGAAAGAACTTCGTGAGCAAAGCTGGTCAAGCTCATTACGGGTTGATTATCTTTATCCACCCACTTGGTTAGAAATTGCTTGTTGAGTTTATTTTCCCTAGCTGCAGCGATATAGCGTGTGTCTACTTTATTGGTCACAACAAACATCTGTAAGCTAGAGTAGATGCCACGGAACTTTCCTTCTCTATCATACTTCTTGATTTGATGAAAGGCATCTAGAAAAGCAACTCGGGGACTTTTAAGCTCGATCTGAATCATGGGAAGGCCATTGATCAAGAGGGTCACATCTAGCCTGCGGTCTTGATCCTGAGGATTTATCTTATCTCTCTCAACTTGGTTGACAACCTCATAACTAGACTTACCAGCTGCGATATTGTCTCGCCAAATGACAGATAAACGGATAGTCCCCAAACTAGCATCTTCTCTCTGAACCTCAACCTTGGCAATGCCATTTTCGCCGACCAACCACTTGGCCGCATCATAGTAGCTAACAAAGTTCAGTTGATTCTTTATCTGGCGTTTTTCCTGTTCTGTCAGGGGATGATCTGCCAATAGAGCCACATTGTTCTGGGCTAGCTTTTCAAAGAAGTTTTCCCATAATTGCTCTTCTGTTTTAAGGTCTTCTCTGTAAGTCCATTGACTTTCCCCAGTCACCAGTTGGTTGATTAGTTGTTTTTCTATCTCCAGTTCTGGTTTTACCTGTATCATACTCTCTCCTTTGCTACATGTCTGCTCCCTTTATTATAGCATGTTTAGGCTCAAAATCCATCACTCTCCCCATGGCAAAAACACTCATTCCCCCTTTCTCCTCCAAAATATGGTATAGTAGAGTTATACTATCTATGAGGAGTTTACATGTCACAGGATAAAC
>ERZ773083.1925-NODE-1925-length-13442-cov-10.086128_pt1 | contig 13442 bp, 10 predicted proteins | sample MGYA00511465_ERZ773083 | MGnify/ENA primary metagenome ERZ773083 (study PRJEB29015, sample SAMEA2738001) | human oral metagenome | biome: human oral; feature: human-associated habitat; material: dental | place: China | collected 2060 ... | reverse complement strand
GAGTTCGACGCGGACGCGCGCAGGAAGGCCGTTGCGCCGGGATCCTGCAGGCCGATCGACCGGTCCTGCAGCCACGAGGCTCGTCCGCGCTGGGACTGCAGGTCTCGGGTGGCCACGACGGCTGCGGCCGAGGACGAGATCGCGCTGTCGAGCGCTCCCAGGGCGAGGTCGCTATCCGTGGCCACCCGCGGATTGGCCGCGAGGCTGTCGGCCAGTGAATCGACGGCGGGCACCATCGCGTCGAGGATCGTCTTGTCTCCCACCTGACTCTTGCCGCGGTGCGAGATCGAGTTCGCTGCCGCGCGGATGAACGCCTCCGCTTCCGCCGCGGTCACGTCCTCGCATCCGACCCAGACCTTCGAACCGGCAAGCAGTCCTCCGGCCACGAGCGCCGCCATCGTCGAGGGATTCGCGTTCGCGAATGCTCTCGCGCAGGTTCGCGCCACGTCGGAGGGGACCGGCTCGGGCTCGGTGGGCATGGCGTCGAGGGCGTCGATCACCGCACGCGCGCCCGCGGAGATCGTGATGCCCAGGTCGCCGTCGCCGAGAACCTGGTCGAGGTCGCGCAGTTCGTCCGAGGACTCGATCAGCAGCGACATCGAGGCCTGGATCTGGCGTATGAGTTCACGCGATCGCATGCTTACGCCTCCCTGAAGAAGGGGGACTGGGCGGGAGCGTCGAGGAGCTCGAGGAGAGCGTCGTCGAGCTTGAGGAGGGAGATGGAGGCTCCGGCCATCTCCAGGGAGGTCGCATACTCGCCGACGTAGCGTCGTTCGATGGTGACGCCGAGGTCTGCGAGGCGGCGATGCGTGCGCCTGTACAGCAGGTACAGTTCCTCCAGCGGCGTGGCTCCGAGGCCGTTGACGAGGACGGCGACGCGGTCTCCCTCGCGCAGACCCAGGTCCGGGATGACGGAGTCGAGGATCCGATCCGCGATCTCGTCGGCGGTTCCCAGGGGTCCGCGGTGAATGCCAGGTTCGCCGTGGATGCCGATGCCGATTTCCATCTCTCCGTCGGGCAGCTCGAAGGACGGGGACCCCGTTGTGGGGAGAATCGTCGGGGACAGGCCGACGCCCATCGTGGCCGTGTTGTCGACGACCTTCTGTGCGACGGCGGCGACCTCGTCGAGCGAGTCCCCCCGCTCGGCGGCCGCGCCCGCGGCCTTGTAGGCGAAGAAGATGCCCGCGACGCCTCGGCGATCCCGAGCGCGTTCCTTGGGTTGAGAGGCCACGTCGTCGCAGCCGAGCACGGTGCGCGTCTCGATCCCGTCGAGTTCGAGCAGGTCGACGGCCAGGTCGAAGTTGAAGACGTCACCGCCGTAGTTTCCGTAGAGGAAAAGCACGCCCGCTCCGCCATCGACCGCCTTGGCTGCGTCCGCGCACTGCTGGACCGACGGGGAGGAGAAGACGTTGCCGATGGCGACGCCCGAGCACAGGCCTCGTCCGACGTAGCCTTTGAAGAGGGGGAGGTGACCCGAGCCGCCTCCGGTGACGATTCCCACCCTGCCGGGTGCCGGGCTGTCGGCGCGGACGAGAACGCGGCGGTCGTCGCCGGGCGTCTTGACCTGATCGGGGTGGGCCAGGAGAATGCCCTCGACCATCTCATCGACGAACTGGTCGGGGTTGTTAATGATCTTCTTCATGATCATTTCCTTTCTGTTGAACCGCTGTCGTGAGCGGCTACCGAATCTGTGCGCCTGACGGCAATGGAGAGGCGCGATCGGATGTCTTTCCAGTCGATGCAGTCGAGGACGAGGACACCGATGAGGATGACTCCCTGGGCGATGGAGTATTGGAAGGCGGACAGCCTCATCGAGGTGAATCCGCTCTGGACGACCTGGAGGGTCAGGGCGGCCAGGAATACGCCCCCGACGGTGGCGAAGCCTCCGTTCGGGTTCGTCCCCCCGAGGACGGCGATGACGATGACGAGCAGGACGTAGGAGGCGCCGTAGTCGGCCGAGGCCGTGGGGTTTCGCGCGATGAACACGATTCCCGTCAGCGATCCGAGGAGGCCCGTGAGCAGGTAGGAGCTCATCAGGATGCGCGTCGAGCGGATGCCCGAGAACCTGGCGGCCGTCCCGTTGGAGCCCTCGAGGGAGAGGGACAGGCCCAGCGGGGAGCGATTCAGGATAAAACCGACGAGGAGGGCGACGAGGCCGAAGACGATGAAGAGGAGGGGGACGCCCGCGACGGCCGTCTTCCCGAACGCTGTGAGGGCTTCGGGGGATCCGTAGAGGGTCTTTCCTCCGGTCCACACGACGGCCAATCCGTTGAAGATTTGCATGGTGCCCAGCGTGGCCAGGATCGGGGTGACGCCCACGTAGGCGATGAGGAAGCCGTTGACGAGGCCGCAGGCGAGCCCCACGGCCAGGCCGATGAGGATGATGACCGGGCTCCACTGTTCGGCACCCGCGCCGCCCAGGACCGAGGAGGTGTAGAGCGTGGAGACGGTGATCGCGCACAGGTTGGCGATTGCGACCAGCGACAGGTCGATGCCGCCGGTGACCATGGAGATCATCATCGCGATCGAGAGGATCCCGATCTCCGCGACCGCGAGGAGCATGTTTTGCAGGTTCAGTCCCGTGAGGAAGACGCTCGGGGACAGGACCGAGAACGCCGCGATGGCGACGAGGAGGATGAGGATCATTCGGCCGATGGACCTGTCGCGGCTGAGCCGAGACAGCAGGGAGGCGCTCAAGCGGTCGATGCGGGAGTTGGTTTCACGAAGTGTCGTATTCATGGCGCTCATCCTTCGACGGCCTGGGGGGCGGCGTTGCTGTGGTCGGCCTGCGCGTTCTTGCTGCGCAGGAGCCTCGTTCCTCGTTTGGCGGCCAGGGCCTGAATGCCGACGCCGGCGACGAGAAGCAGGCCGACTGCGGCGCGTTGCCACGCGCTCGGAACTCCGATGAGGATCAGCGAGTTGTTGATCAGCTGCACGAGGAGGACCCCGAGGATCGTTCCCCGGACGGAGCCTCGTCCTCCGAAGATCGACGCGCCCCCGAGGACGACGGCGGCGATGATGTCGAGTTCGTGCCCGACCAGCTCCTGGGGGTTGGCCGAGCGCCCCAGGATCATGTAGACCATGCCTGCGGTCGCTGCCAGGGTTCCCGCGATGACGTAGACGCAGATCTGCGTTCTCTTGACGTTGATTCCGGCTCGGTGCGCGGACTCGGTGTCGCCTCCGATCGCGTAGATGGAGCGGCCGAACATCGTCTTGCTGAGGATCACAGCGATGACGATCGCCAGGATGATGGCCGGAATGATCATCGAGTGCAGCAGCGCGACGCCGGTATCGGTATCGACCGAGACAATGTTGGCGGTCGAGGCCGAGGCCATTCCCTCGGGCAGCTGGGCGATGTACGTGGAGCCGATGTAGGCCAGGAGGAAGCCCTGGAAGATACCCTGGGTGCCGAGGGTGACGATGAGGGTTGGGAGCCGGAATCGGGAGATCAGGTAGCCGTTGAGGAGTCCCAGCACGGCTCCGATGATGAGGGCCATCGCGAAGGATCCGAACAGGCCGATGTTGATGCCCCGGCTCAGCTGGAACACGATGGTGGCGTAGGAGGCGAAGGAGGCGATGGCCGCGAAGGAGACGTCGATTCCGCCGGAGATGATGACCAGCAGGACACCCAGGGCGTAGATCGTGGGGACGATGGAGGAGCGCAGGAGGGAGAAGAGCGTGGAGACCGTGAAGAAGGCGGGGCTGATCGCTGACATGACGAGCGCGAGCACCACCAGGACGGTGAGGACGATTCCCTCGCGGTTGGGTCCCCAGATCCAACGCAGAACGTTTCGTATGGCGGCGGGAAGGTTCATGACACGACCATCTTTCTCATCGTGCGGGCGTCGACGTCCGCTCCGGCTAGTTCGGCGTCGATGTGGCCACCTTTGGTGATCAACACACGGTGGCAGCAGGAGACAAGTTCGGGGGCGTCATCGGAGATGATGATGATCGCCATCCCGGCCTGCGCTTGTTCCCGCAGGATGTCGAGGATTTCGGCCTTCGATCCGACGTCGACGCCGACCGTGGGACCGTTGAGGATGAGGACCTTGGGCGAGCGCGCGAGCCACTTGGCGAGGACGACCCTCTGGGCGTTTCCGCCCGAGAGCGAGCGCACGGGAGCCAGGACATCGGGCGCTTTGATCCGGAGGGCCTCGAAGTAGTGCGCGATGGTGCGCCGAATCCGCTCCTTGCGGAGCGTGTGGAGCTTCGAGGTGTGGTGGTCGATGGACGCGGCGATCACGTTGTCCGCGATGGACTTGTCGAGGAAGAGGCCCTCGGTGAGGCGATCTTCGGGGACGTAGCCGATGTGGGCGTCGATCGCCTGCTTGATGGAGGTGACCTCGACCTGTTGGCCGTCGATGAACACCCGTCCGCTGTCGATCGGGAGGAGGCCGAAGAGGGCTTGCGCGATTTCGGTTCGCCCCGATCCGAGGAGTCCGGTGATTCCGAGGATCTCGCCTTTTCTCACGGAGAAGGAGACGTTGTCGAAGCGGCCCGCGGAGGTGAGCGCTTCGACCCGCAGGCGTTCGGGGGCGTCATCGTCGAGGGGTGGCACGCGCCTGCTCTGGTCGAGTTCCTTGCCGGTCATGTAGTGGGTGATCTTCTCGCGGTCGAGCTCCTCGACCGGGGAGTCGATGACGTTGCGGCCGGAGCGCATGATGGTGACGCGCTGGGAGATTGCCATGACCTCGTCAAGCTTGTGGGAGACGAAGATGAGGGCGACCCCCTCGGCGCTGAGTTTTTCGACCACCATGAAGAGTCGAGCGACCTCCCGCTGGGTCAGGGCGGTTGTTGGCTCGTCCATGATCAGCAGTTTCGCGTTGCCGGCCAGGGCTCGACAGATCGCGGTGAGCTGCTTGTCTGCGACGGAGAGCTGTTCGACGTCGGCGTCGAGGGGGAGGGCGACCCCCAGGCGTTCCACGATCGTGCGGGCGTGCCGCGTCGTGCGGGAGCGGCTGTAGAGGCTCTTCTTGTCGGTCACGGAGGCGGTCATCATGATGTTCTCGGCCACGGTGAGGTTGGAGAACAGGGAGAAGTCCTGGTAGATGACCTGGATTCCGGCTTTCATCGCGCTGAGCGGCGTGAGCGCCGTGACCTCCTGGCCCTCGATTGCGATGCTTCCCGAGTCTGGCCGGTGCACGCCGGAGATGACCTTGATGAGGGTTGATTTCCCGCAGCCGTTCTCTCCGGCCAGGCACAGGACCTCGCCGGGCCACACGGCCAGGTCAACACCGTCGAGGGCTCGGACGCCACCGAAGTTCTTGACAATATGGCGAACCTCTAGGAAGGGGTTCTCGTGCGCGCTCGCGCCGTTGTTCTCTGGGCGTGGCGCGCTTTCCGCCGTGCTGCGCATGTGCTCTCCTTCGAGTGTCGTGTGGACTGCGCTGTGTGCGTGGGGAACGGGCCCCGGCCTCGTCTTTGTCGCGCCGAGGCCGGGGCCGCCTCGTTAGAAGTTGTACTTCTTGGCTTGCTCGGCGTCGGCGGCGATCTGGGCGGAGCCGACCCAGACGTTGTCGTAGCCGTCGAGCTTGTGCAGGTTGTTGTAGCCCTCGATGCCCAGGTCCGTGCCCTCGGTGATGGTTCCGCCGTCAGCGAGGATCTTGGCGATCTGGAGCTGGGCCTTCCCGGCGAGGGCGGGGTCCCAGAAGAAGATCTTGTCGATCGATCCGGTGGCGAGGTACTTGGCGGAGGCGGAGGGGATGGAGGTTCCCATGACGCAGACCTGGTCGGAGAGGCCGGCCTCTTCGATCGCTCGGGCGATGCCGGGCACGTCGTTCCCGGCCGACCCCTGGAAGGCCTTGATGTCGGGGTACTTGCCGAGCACCTCCTTCGCCTTCTCGTAGGCGGCGGTCTCGTTGTCGGTGGACTCGATAGGAGTTTCGACCCGCTCCATGCCGGGGAAGTTCTTCTGCTGGTAGTCGTAGGCGGCCTCGACCCACTCCATGTGGGTCTTGGCGGTCAGGCCGCCGACGAATTGCACGTACTTGCCGGTGCCGCCGGTGCATTCGCCGATGCTCTTCATGATGTCGACCCCGTAGGAGGCGTTGTCGAAGGCTTCGATGTCGACGTCGACGTTCTTGATGCCGGTCGCCTCGTGGGAGACCACCTTGATGCCCTGGGCTCGGGCCTGCTCAAGGACCGCGGAGAGGGCCTCGGGGGAGTTGGGGACGACGGTGATGGCCGCGGGCTTTTGCGCGATGAGATCCTGGATGATCTGGATCTGCTTCTCGGGGGAGACGTCCGTTCCTCCTTCCGTTCGCGTGTCGTAGCCGTTGGCGGCGCCCCACTCCTTGACTCCGACGTCCATTCGATCAAACCAGGCGATTCCCTTGACCTTGACGACGGTGACCATCGTCTTGCTGGCGTCGCCTGACGCCGATCCGGTGGTGCTCCCGGGGTTCTCCCCCGCCGTCCCACCGACGGTCGAGCAGGCCGTCAGAGCCAGAATCGACGCAATGGACATCGCTGTCGCGCTCAGTCTTCCGATCTTCATGTCGTCACTTCCTCGTGATCTCGTTGGCCGACGCTGTGGGTTCGCCATCTCCCGCGATGACGCACGCAACATGGCGTGACCCGCGTCGCAATCACCAACACTACACGCGCTATCGCGCATGTTCAACTCGCTTTCGCGCATTCGTGGTGCGCTGAAGCAGTCACGACCGCGCGGTCTCCTCCGCTTGTTTGCACGGTTACACGCAAATGCTGAGCGAATAATTCCCCGCGGGCTGCGATTACTCGCGAGATCCCTCGTTGCGCGGTATCGCGCACATTCGCTCCGAAAGTTCGCTACAGTGTCAAGAGGGCGGAGTCCGCGATGCCCTGTTGCAGGCATCCGTCGTTGATTCCGCCGCCGTCCCCCGTCCGTAGCCAGCAGAAGGAAGCATCGTGACCCGGCAAGACACCATTGTTTCCATGATTGAGGCGACAGGCTTCGAGACCGTGTCCTCCCTGGCGGAAGCCCTCGAGGTCAACGTGTCAACCATCCGCAGGGACCTGGAGCACCTTGCCGAGGCGGGCCTCGTGCGCCGCACCCACGGAGGCGCGATCCCCGTCCCGCAGGACGAGGACACCGAGGAGTTCCTCCACGATTCACCGAACCGCGCGGAGAAGCGCGCGATCGGGCCGGCGATGGCGGAGCGGATCCTGGACGGGCAGTCCGTTTTCCTCGACTCGGGATCGACGTGCCTCGAGGTGGCTCGCGCCCTCAACGCCCGCCGCGTCACCGTGGTGACGCACGACCTGCTGGTGGGCCTGGAGATTTTGAAGAAGCCGTCGCTCAACCTGGTGTTCGTCGGCGGCGAGCTGCTGCCCAACCGGACGCACATGTGGGGGCCGACCGCGATCGATCAGCTGGACCACATCCGCGTGAACACCGCCGTGTTTGGGGCGAACTCGGTGATGGAGGACGGCATCTACGCCTCCTCCGGCTACTCGATCGAGCTGCAGCAGAAGGTCCGCTCGATCGCGTCGACCGCCTACTTCGTCGCGGACTCCACCAAGTTCGGCCGCAACGCCCTGTACAAGGTCCTCGGCATCGACGCCTTCACCGCAGGCATCACCGACTCCTACCTCTCCCCCATCTCGGCCGCCGCCTACCCGATCCCCCTGATCCGGGCCGAGGTGAGTCAGGGGTAGAGGGGGACGCGGCCAAACGTACCCGAGGGATCGACATCAACTCCAATAGGTATCCAGCCTCTGCAGCCGGAAGCCTGGATTGTCGAGAGCGCGGGACAGTCCAATGGTCTACGTTCGTCCGATTTCCGGGTCCGTGCGCACACCAAGCGCCTTACTTGGCGAGGCAACCTACAACCACGCGCTACGATGAGATTTCACCGATACCAAGCAACCACCTGTCGAGCTGACACCGTGCCAGCCGCTGGTTATCACTCAATCGGATCCCAACAGCATCTTCCTTGCAACCATCGAACGCGGTCCTTCGACCTCACTCCGTTGTATAGTCGCACCATGAGCGAGACCAATGTCGACAGCACATTACAAGCATTCGTACGCGAACGCGACTGGGACCAGTTTCATTCTGCGGAGAATCTTGCGAAGTCCATCGTGATCGAAGCAGGCGAACTACTTGAGTGCTTTCAGTGGGGTAGACCAAAGGACACAGCCTCTATCGAGGAAGAACTCGCGGACGTTCTCACCTACTGCCACCTCCTCGCAATGAAACTTGGAAAGACTCCTGAGGACCTGATCCTCGAGAAGTTAGCAATAACAAGCAAAAAGTACCCGATTTCACTCAGTAGAGGCCGGAGCACCAAGTATGACAAGCTATGAGTCGGTGCACGATAACTACACGATCAAATGGCGTCAGTTCGAGGACGAGGCCATACAAGACATGGTTCAGTTAGACCACAGACTTATCAACTGGCCCGTTGTCTATGTGCTATCCTCAGACAAGGAAGTCTATGTTGGCGAAACACTAGACTATGCCAAAAGGATGAGGCAGCATCTCGACAACACCCAGAAGCAACGGCTACAGCTCACTCACGTCATCTTGCACGACAAGTTCAATAAGTCCGCTTGCTTAGACCTCGAGTCCATGCTGATCAACCTCTTTACCGGAGACGGACAACGAAAAGTTCTAAACGCTAACCACGGAATCGTCGACGCTGACTACTACCTTCGCGAACACTATCGGAGAATATTTGATGACATTTTCGACAAGCTTCGACACACTCATCACCTATTTAGTCAATCAAAATCTGATATCGAAAACTCTGATCTATACAAGTATTCACCCTTCAAACAACTGAATGAGGAACAGGAAGCTACAGTTACTTCGATCTCTGAAGGAATAATGAGCCGAATCAATGACGGCCAGAAAGATCTCAGAGAGTACATCGTTGAAGGAGGCGCCGGAACAGGAAAGACGATTCTCGCAGTCTATCTTATGAAGCTCATCTCTGACTACACTACCGGCAATTTCATCAACGACAGCGACGATCCATTTTCAGATTACAGCCTCGATTACACGGACGATAAGGACTATCGGCAACTGCGTATAGGACTCGTAATCCCACAGACGTCCCTCAGAGATACTCTCAGGAAAGTCTTCAGGTCCGTCGAAGGACTGAGCCAGGAGATGGTACTATCGCCGTTTGACATACCAAAAATCAAACTTGATGAGAAGCGCAAGTACGACCTACTGATAGTCGATGAGGCCCATCGGCTCAACAGATTTGCAGCACAGGCAAATGGTTCACTGTTGAAGAAGTACCGTGAGTATAACCAGCGCCTATACGAGGAAGACGACTTAGAAGGCAATCAACACAATCAATTGGACTGGGCGCGGGATTGCTCTACAAACCTAATTCTACTCCTTGACAGGGCACAGGCGGTACGGCCGGCTGATATCGCGACTGAGGACTGGGATGACGCTATTGGAAACGCTAAACGGAATCAGCTTCACTTTCCTCTAACTAGCCAGATGCGGATGCGCGTGTCTGAGATTCAGCGTTACAAGCAACTCATCGACTCAATATTCGGCGACAGCCCGATTACGGACGAGGACGTACCAGACTTCGGTGACTACGACTTTAAGATCTTTACAAGTTTCCAGGAGATGCACTCCGCGTTATCGAAACGGGAGAGAGAATACGGGTTGTCGCGTGTTCTCGCCGGGTACGCATGGCCGTGGATTAGCAAGAGCGACAAATCAGACAGCGCACCCTACGATATCGAGCTTGATGGCATAAGCATGCGCTGGAACCGTACGATCAACTCATGGGCACACTCTGCCACTGCCTTTCAGGAAGTCGGATCGATTCATACGATTCAAGGATACGATCTCAATTATGCTGCAGTCATTATTGGACCTGATGTTGAGCTTGACGAGGCGGGTAAGTATCGGGTTAATCGCGATAACTACTACGACCGCCGAGGAAAGGTCGACAACAAGCTCGCCAACGAAACGACCAGTCCAGAGCAGCTTCGCCAGCTAGTCGCTAACATCTACAAGGTGCTACTCACTCGAGGCATCCGTGGCACGTACGTCTACGCCGAGTCTTCTGGTCTTGCGGAACGATTACACCAGATTCAGGAGATCCTTGAGCGTCGTAAGCATCTAGCTTAGTATTCGGTTTTGAGGTCTCAGAAAACAACTGTCCCCGTGGCGTGATCACCCAGATCACTAAGTAGCATTCAAGTAGTAGGTAAAGGCTTAGACTTTTCGTAGATCATGATTGCCAACAATTGGGGATGGGTCGGTTATTTCGACAGTGAAAGGCATAATCGTTCGCTCGTATAATTGAGGTTGCGGGCTCTTCCGAGTTGAGTGTGGGTGATCCCCTTTATCAGATCCGCAATCTCTTGCGCGCCTCACGCACGCAGGCTCACCCCACGCCAAGCAGGAACGCCTCCGCGCAGCCTTCACGGCAGATGAGGCGCATATCAGTGTCGAAGTCGCCTACCACTGCGCCCAGCAAGTGCGAGACGTCTTCCATCAAAACACACCCGCCCAAGGCCGACGCCTGACCACTCGCCTCGCCACCTGCCTACCAACGTGTCCCATCCCCGACATCGCCCGACTGGGCCGAACCCTACGCAAATGGAAGGACGCACTCGACACCTACTTCGACACAGCCGGAGCCAGCAACGCACCCCACCGAAGCCATCAACAGCATCATCGAACCAGGCAGACGCACCGCCAGAGGCCACCCAATCCCCACCAACTACCAACTCCAAATGCTCCTCATCGCAGGAGGCCTAGACGCCTCCACCCACACCCAACTCTGAAGAGCCACATCACCCGAGCACTCGTCGATACCGGCGGATTTAAAACCCAACCTGACCCCCGATTATGAAGAGCCAGTAATCCATGATCCCTGATATACCGCTCTTACAGCATGGTGTTGCCCTCGCACAGACAGCCGCGCGAGAGCAACACCATGACCGCCGCTGGGGCTAGCTGAGCCAGGTCGGCTGAACGTAGCGGAAGAGCACGACGATCAGGGCTGGCACGCATGCGAGCAGCAGGGCACCCAGGATGTAATGCCAGCCCGGAACAGGAAGATGATCGATAAGCCAGCCACTTACGCTGCCCGCAGGGCGAGCGGCGACTCGCCGCTCACAAAGCTCTCGAATCATCATTCCAAGAGCAAAGAAGCAGAGCACGGCCGTCACAAGCATCGCCATGAAGACCACTGAGACATAGGGGAAGGCGCGTTCAGCACTGAGTAGATCGAAGGCCTCGGCGAACGGTACCAGCTTGTCGTCACCGGTAGCTTCAGACAGCATTCGACTGAGATCCGGGATCGACAGGCCGGACTTTCCCGTGGACAGGACGAAACACGACCAGTAGGTCGCGTAGGTCGACGTAACCGCCAGAAAGCTCGCGACGATGGAGGAGCGAAGAGGTTTCGACACGCGCCTACTCCGCAAGGAGAGGCCTGCAGTCAGCAATGACATCGTCATCAAGAACACGGAAGTGATCACGAGGAGACCCACCAGGATCTCGTAGTACCTCAAAAGGAAGATAGCAATGACGACGAAGGCAGCAAAGCCAAGGCCAATCATCAGCCACATGTCCCCGTCACTGTCGGCCCTCCTTGAGCCGCTCTCACCGGCGACAGTCACATGTGTCGAGTTGTCGTCACCAATATGCGTATAGTTTCGATCGCCGGCAACCATGGCGACATCACCATTCGCTGCCATTACCTGTTGGGTCACGGCGCCTCCTCCTGATGCTGTAGGTTCCGGGGCCATTGAGCCATCCGGGGCCAGTTTCGCAAGAATGATCCCAGAGACAATGCCCGACACAACGCCAATCACAAGCTCCACAATCCAAGACACTGTCTTTCCCTTCGTATAGATCGATGTCGCCATCGACAGCCCCTGGCTGTCAAGCAGAGAGTAAGGCGACCCGCCTACATCTACGTACGCGCGTCAAACCAAATTCCTTGTACCCGCTGCTCAGCGAAGAGGCAGCCGCGATCAGAGGGAGGAGTCCCACCTTGATGCACATACGTGCACTCAGGTTGCGAATAGTTGCATGACGGTTACAGCGTATTGTTATTGTTTCGTGTCGGTTCTTGGCGTATGGTGGTGTGTAAGGGCGCGGTCCCTGTGGTGGGGGCGCGTTGGAGGAGACCTCAGTGTGGAGGGCACACGCCATGGAGATACCACCCCTGTCCGAACGACCCGTGAGCCAGGAGGAGGAAGAGGCCTTCCTGCGCTCGATTCAACCCCGACGAGGCCTCTTCGGGCGGCGCTTCATCGGGCCGAGGAGATGGCGGCCGGGCTGGGCCTGGGTTCCGCGCGCACACCACCGTGGGGAGGGTGGGCCTGGTGAGGGTGGCGCCGCCTTCAGCGGCACCTCGGGTGTGGCGGCGTGGTTGCGGGCTGATCCGGTGGATTGGGGGATCCGCATCACCGTCGTCTTTTTGATCGTCGCGGGCTGCTATGCCGTCTACATCAACGGTGTCGCCGAGGGCTGGTGGCGCGCCTGGGGCGAGAACCCCACCGCCCAGCCCACGCGGTCTGCCATGTCGGGCCAGGCTCCCACGCCGGGGCCGACCGGTTCGGGTGAGGCGGCGATGTCGGGCGGCTACCAGGTCGGCCCCGACGGGGTCCTGGTGAGGCCCGCCGAGCACGCCGCCTCCACCTACACCCTGCCCGAACTCCCCCAGGCCGCCACAGAAAACACCGAACGAGGAGCAGAAGCAGCAGCCGAACATCTTCTGGCACTTGAAATCTACGCATGGAACACAGGGGACACCGAGCCTTTTGCGGACATGACGGAACCTGGCGACAGTTTCCGTGATTCATACATCAGCACCATCAATGAGCTATACGCAAACGGTTGGACGTATGGGAATGAGTCGAGGGTTGTGCATGTGTTGCGGCTGGAGCCTGTCCCCGCTGGTGAGGGGAACGTGCAGCCAAACACTATTGGAGTCAAGCTTCAGATTGTTTCGAGTGATGGTGTTACCTGTCGGGGACAGAAGATCACCGTCAAAGACGAAGAGTACACATCGACCCTGTCCCTGTTCATGACATGGAAAGACGGTCGATGGATCGAAACACAAGGACGTGTGATCAGCGAACATGAACAATAGAAGTTCTTACAGCGTCTTCTCAACCGTCATATTGTCTACTCTGCTCGCATGTCCTACATCGGTAGCCTTTGCGGACGATGGCGATTCTGGTTCTGGTGCATCATGCTCATTCGGTGCTGGCGATCGTCAGGGAATGTGCGCTTCGGCTTCCGACAAGGGAGTGAACGCTGGCATATGGTCCTACGAGAACTCATCAGATCCTGAACGTCCGGCGTCGGGTCCGGTCACGACTGCGGGTGATGATACGACGCGTCAGTCGAATAAAGCGGATCCTGCGAGTGAGGCTGGTGCGTATTTTGATTTCGCTCATTGTGCACTGGAGTCGAATCCGTTTGGGGATGACCCTTTCACGCACGGGAGCTGGGTGTGCGC
>ERZ773083.1924-NODE-1924-length-13443-cov-10.269794_pt1 | contig 13443 bp, 16 predicted proteins | sample MGYA00511465_ERZ773083 | MGnify/ENA primary metagenome ERZ773083 (study PRJEB29015, sample SAMEA2738001) | human oral metagenome | biome: human oral; feature: human-associated habitat; material: dental | place: China | collected 2060 ... | reverse complement strand
GCATAAAATATATCGTTGTGCCATCTATTATAATCTATCATTCAATTCTTGAAAACTCCTTATATTTCAAGGGTTTATGTATGTGAGTATATCATTTGTTCCTGCAATCAAGTATACCCCTTTAATTGCTTTTTGGAAACGATTAAGGGAAAAATCAAGGGAAATATCATCTTCCCTTTTCCGTCAATAAGGGAAGAATAAGGGAAAGAAAATTGCTTGGATGTGAATGCAGGAACAGGCAAACACAAAGCTCAGGCGGGTGTCTTATACAAGCACCTGCTTTTTGTATTCTACCCTGTCAAAATTTGATATAACAGGGTTTAGGGGATAAGTGCGTCCATTTTAGAAAAGAGAGTATCTTTTCTATTTACCAGCTGGTAATCATAGTTACCTGCTGAAAGAAAAAATATATAGAGTGTAGTTTATCTAAAGACAGCCGAACGGTTGTCTTTTTTTAATCTCAAAGGAGGTGGATAAAAACATGCCCGGAGTTACAAAACAGCAGATTGCCAAAGCCAAAGAATGGGATCTTCTTTCTTACCTGATGGTTCATGAACCGGAAGAACTAAAAAAATCGGGTCCGGAAGAATATCGAACCAAAACCCATGACAGTCTTGTGATTAGCAATGGGAAATGGCATTGGTTCAGTAGAAATATTGGCGGAAGAAGTGCTCTTGACTATCTGATCAAGGTGCGCGGAGAGGACTTTATAACAGCGGTAAACCACTTATGTCAGGGAACCCCTTCTCCTTCCTTGTTTCAGCCGGTAGAGAAAAAAGAAAAGCGGGAAGAAGTGAAAAAACCGTTTCTTTTGCCGGAAGCCGCATCTTCCGTAAGCAGAGTTCGCTCTTATCTGAAAAGCAGAGGGATCCATGAGGAGGTGATTGGAAGCTGTATCAGGGCAGGAACCCTGTATGAGAGCAAAAAACATCATAACTGTGTCTTTGTGGGAAAAGACGAAAACAATAAGGCGCGGTTTGCAAGCCTTAGAGGAACAGCGAGCCATTTTAAGTTGGATATTTCAGGCAGTGACAAACGATATGGATTTCATATTCCGGCAGAAAGCAAAGATTGTTCCCTGTTGGAAGTATTTGAAAGTCCGATTGATGCCATGTCCGGGGCAAGCATCAAACTGTTTCTTGGAGAAAATTATAAGGATCGTCATTATCTCTCCCTAAGCGGAACGGCGCCACTTGCACTTTTGCATTTTCTCAAGAAAAATCCGCAAGTCCGAAGTGTTGTTTTGTGCCTTGATAATGACGAAGCCGGAATCATGGGAATGGAAAAAATCAGAAAATGTATTCAGGAAAATCCAAGTTTGAGCAGACAGGTGTTAACGCTTATCCATAAACCGTGTCCGAAAGAATGCGGCAAAGACTACAACCTCTATCTGCAAAAACTGTTGTCAAAAGGAAAAAATGAAATTCAGAAAACAATGGAAAGGAGTATGGAACGATGAAACGACCATTAGCATATATCAGCTGTGCTTTGGAAAAAGGAAACGTACAGCAACAAACGGAAATGACCAACTATTGCAGAACAGTGTATGAGGCGGGATATTTTCCAATCTGCCCTCCGCTTTTTCTCCCCTATTTTATTCGAGATGAAATACCTGCCGAACATAAGGACGGGATAGACATGAGCAGAGATCTTTTGAAACGCTGCCATGTACTTGTCGTTTGCGGAAAAGAGATAGATGAGGGGGTGAAAAACGAAATTGCTATTGCACAAAGACTGAAAATCACCGCAACAACCTTGGAGGGAATTATGACCATCAAAAAGCAGGGACAAGATGCCAGTGAGGAACATTAAGCTGGGAAGTCTCTTTGATGGAATCGGGGTATTTCCTTTGGCCGCTGCCCGCTGCCATATCGTTCCGGTATGGGCAAGTGAAATAGAAAAAGTACCGATGTCGATTACAAAACGGCATTTTCCGAACATGGAACACCTCGGAGACATCACCAAAATCAAGGGAGGCAAAATCACACCGGTTCATATCATCACATTCGGTTCTCCCTGTCAAAATCTCTCGCTTGCAGGCTGTCGTGAGGGCTTATCGGGAAGTAAGTCCTCTTTGTTTTTTGAAGCGATCCGAATCATAAGAGAAATGAGAGGTAACACGAATGGCATGTATCCAACTTTCGCTGTTTGGGAAAACGTCTATGGAGCGTTTTCATCAAATCACAGGATGGATTTTAAGTCCGTCCTTGAATCCTTCGCAGGCTCCGAAATTCCAATGCCTGCTTCCGGAAGATGGGCAAGTGCAGGAATGGTGCGAGGGAGAGAAGCTGACATCAGCTGGCGCCTTATGGATGCCAGATATTGGGGAAAGCCCCCACTACTACAACGAAGAAGGCGTATCTTTCTCGTGGCGGATTTTAGAGGAGAACGCAGCGGAGAAATATTATTTAAGCCCCGCAGTATGCTCCCGTATCCTGCATCTTGCAGAAAAGATAGGAGTTCCTCCGCCCGAGTTCATCGAAGCAATCTTATTAAAGCAAGGGGGAAAATACCAATCGTCCACCCCATTCAAGAGAGACGAATGCGAGGAGCGGCAAAAGAAAGAGACAGAGGAAATTTTCTTGGTAGCTTCGGACGGCCAGATGATCCTTTCCCTACCTTACTTGCAGGAGGAATAAATTACTTTACCTTTTGGTATGAAGGGGACGAAGAAAACGGCTTTATTCGTTATCTTACACCGACGGAATGTGAACGCCTGCAAGGACTTCCTGAGGATTGGACGAAATTTGGGGCTATGGGCGAAGAAATCAGCACAGGAGCAAGGTGTAAAGCACTCGGCAACTCCATTGCCCTACCTTGTGCGGAGCATATTATGCAAGGGATTTATGAAGTATTGAAAGGAGGCGAAAAACCATGCAGGAAGAAGTAAATGAGAGAGTCGTGCTTGTCATCAAGGGAGGCGTAACGCTCAGTGCAAGGGCTCTTGCAAAAGCTATGAGAAAGGTGCTGGAACTGAGAAAAAACAAAAATTTTCCGTCTCATCAGAAAACGGGAAAACAAAACATAAAGCAACTGATCGGACAAAATGCAGGAGTTTCAAACATCGAGCTTACAAACAGCAATATCAAGTCCTTTGACAGAACGGCAAGAAAATACGGCATAGACTATGCGGTGAAAAAGGATCGACTTTCCACACCGCCGAAATATCTCGTATTTTTCAAATCAAGAGATGCCGATGCAATGACGGCCGCTTTTACAGAGTTTTCAAAAAGGACACTCAGAAAAGAAAAACAGAAACAGTCGGTTAAAAAGACATTGGAAGCATTTAAAAAACTGATCAAAGAAAAAGGATTGGATAAAGTCAAAGAACTGGTAAAGGGGGAACGGGAACGATGAAACAAAACCTAAAAAAATATCTTCCTCAAGGAGTTCTCTATCTTTCCCTGATCTATCTGTTTATGCGATTGGGGGAAGGATACCGCCTTTCCAAAGGAGGCGATTTCATTGATAAAAGCATTAGCGGTGTATTCGCTCTTGGAACAATCAGCACAAATCCAATCCCGAGCCTTCATCCTTTCGACCTTTTATTCGGAATCGTCGGAACTTTTGGAGTGGCGATGTTCGTCCATTTTAAGAGAAAAAACGCAAAGACCTATCGCCATAAGGAAGAATACGGATCGGCACGTTTTGGAAAGGAGGCGGACATCAAACCCTTTGTCGATCCGAAATTCGAGAACAATATGATTCTTACGGCAACGGAGAAATTAACCATGAATCCAAGACCTAAAAATCCCAAGTTTGCAAGAAATAAAAATGCGCTCATCGTAGGAGGGTCCGGAAGCGGAAAGACTCGTTTCTGGTTTACACCCAACCTCTTACAAATGCACAGTTCTTATGTGGTTACGGATCCGAAAGCGGGAATTCTTGCCGATTGCGGGAATGCTTTATTAAAAAACAACTATCGCTTAAAGGTGTTTAATACGATCAACTTTAAGAAAAGTATGCACTATAATCCTTTTGCCTATCTTCACAGTGAGCAGGATATTTTGAAGCTGGTAAATGTTCTGATTTCCAATACCAAGGGAGATGGAAAAAGCAGTGACGAATTTTGGAACAAAGCCGAAACGCTCCTGTACTGTGCACTAATCGGATACCTTCACTACGAGGCACCAAAGGAAGAACAGAATATGAACACCCTTGTCGAGCTGATCGCTTCCATGGAAGTAAGGGAAGATGACGAAACATTCAAAAATCCGGTGGATTATATGTTTGAAGCCTTAGAGGCAATCGATCCGGAACATTTTGCCGTAAGACAGTATCGAAAATTTAAACTGGCGGCCGGCAAGACCTTAAAATCGATCTTAATATCCTGCGGTGCCAGACTTGCCGTCTTTGATATTGCGGAAGTAAGAGAAATCATGAGCTATGACGAACTGGAGCTTGACACGCTCGGCGATGAAAAAACGGCACTGTTTTTCATTATATCCGATACGGACAGCAGCTTGAATTTCCTGATTGCTATGGCGTTTACTCAAATGTTCGACCTGCTTTGTAAGAAAGCGGACGATCACTATGGCGGCAGGCTTCCCGTTCATGTCCGCTGCCTTTGGGACGAGGCGGCAAACACCGGACAAGTTCCGCAACTTGAAAAAATCTGCTCGGTAATCCGCTCCAGAGAAATCTCCATGTGTCTCGGCTTACAGGCACAAAGCCAGTTAAAAGCCTTGTATAAGGAAAATGCGGAAACCATCATCGGAAACATGGACAGCCGGATCTTTCTTGGAGGAGCGGAAAGCTCCACCCTAAAGGAATGGAGTGCCATGCTTGGAAAACAGAGCATTGACACTTATAACACAAATGATACCAGAGGGACGAGCAGAAGCTATGGCGTAAATTATCAAAAACTTGGGAGAGAACTTCTTACCCCGGATGAACTGATGGCGATGGACGGTGCAAAATGTATCTTACAGCTTAGAGGGGTGCGTCCTTTCTTCTCAGACAAGTATGACCTAAAAAAACACCCACGCTATAAGTTGACCGCCGATTACGACAAAAGAAATACCTTTGATATTGAAAAGTTTTTAAGTACCCGGCTCAAGATAAAGAAAAATGAAGTGTTTCAAGTGTATGAATTCTCGGAAAATGAGTTGTAAAGATGCCTGTTTCCATAAATAGAAGCAGGCTTTTTTCACGCCACAAAAGGCAAGATTTCGTCCAGACGAAGCCCACAAGGCTTTGAATGATATAAAAAACTATGGTAAAGACCGCAAATGCGGCAGAAAGAGAGGTAATTTTATGGCATTTTTCAATCAGGCAATCAGTACACTATCCGTTCTTGTTATCGCTATCGGTGCAGGACTTGGCGTATGGGGAGCGGTCAATCTCCTCGAAGGATACGGATCCGACAATCCCGGCGCAAAAAGTCAGGGAATTAAACAACTGATGAGCGGAGGGGGAATTATCATCATCGGTGTCAAACTCATTCCAATGCTTTCCGGACTGTTTAGTTAAGGACGGTAGCCTATGGATTATATCATCGACCAGTTCAATCAGTGGATCAAGGATTTTTTGATTGGCTGTATCACCAATAACCTTTCCGGACTGTTTGATACAGTGAATACAAAGGTCGGTGAGATTGCGGTAGAAGTCGGAAAGACGCCGTCGGGCTGGAACGGCGGCGTTTTATCCATGATTCACTCTGTTTCGGATACCGTGATTATTCCCATTGCAGGAATGATCCTCGCCTTTGTATTAACCTATGAACTGATCCAAATGCTGATTGACAGAAACAACCTCCATGAAGTGGACAGCTGGATATTCTTCAAATGGATATTCAAGTCCTTCGTGGCAATTTATCTTGTAACGCACACCTTTGAAATGGTTATGGCAGTCTTTGATGTGGCACAGCATGTGGTAAGTGGAAGTCAAGGAGTAATCAGCTCACAGACGAGTATTGACATTGCCTCAGCCATTTCGGATTTGGAAACAACACTCCAAGGAATGGGCATTGGAGAATTGTTCGGACTTTGTATGGAGACGCTTCTCATTCGATTTACGATGAACATTATGAGTTGGTGCGTTTTTATCATCATCTACGGCCGTATGATAGAGATCTTTTTATATTGCTCTCTCGGTCCTATTCCTCTTGCCACCATGGCGAACAGGGACTGGGGACAAATGGGGCAAAACTATCTTCGCGCCTTATTTGCACTTGGTTTTCAAGGATTCCTCATTCTGATCTGTGTAGGAATTTATGCGGTAATGGTAAAAGCGATTACGACATCGGCGGATATTCATGCTGCGGTATGGGCGGTAGCAGGCTACACGGTGCTTTTATGTTTCAGTCTGTTTAAGACCGCCTCACTCAGTAAGTCCATCTTTAACGCCCATTAACATAGCCCTATTATGAGAAAGGAGGAATACCTGATACCAAGAAAATTCAATATCCTGTATGCGGATCCGCCTTGGAAATATGAAAGAAATAAAGTACAAGGAGCCGCAGAACGTCACTATCCCACCATGAGCATAGAGCAGCTTTGTGCTCTTGATGTGGAGAAAATCACAGATGAAAACTGCGCACTATTTCTATGGTCAACCTTTCCGTTTCTTCCCGAAGCCCTGCGTCTTATCAAAGCGTGGGGCTTTACGTATAAGACAACAGCCTTTGTCTGGCTGAAACAGAACAGGAAGAATAAGGACTGGTTTTTCGGGCTCGGCTTTTGGACAAGAGGAAACGCTGAAATTTGCTTACTTGCAACGAAAGGAAAACCGCAGAGAAAAAGTGCAAAAGTTTCTCAGCTCATTATTTCACCGATTGATAAGCACAGCAAAAAACCGGATATTGTCCGGGAAAAAATTGTAGAACTTATGGGAGATCTACCCCGCATTGAGCTTTTTGCAAGACAAACGACACCCGGTTGGGAGGTTTTCGGAAACGAGGTGAAAAGCTCTATAACACTCTCAGAAAAGGAGGAAAATTATGCCGTATGTAACAATTCCAAAGGATTTATCCCGCATAAAGAATAAATTGGTTTTTAATCTGACCAAGAGACAGCTAATCAGCTTTTCTCTTGCGGGAGGAATCGGAATTCCCTTTTATCTTTTCAGCAGGTCTGTTATCGGAGGTGATGTTGCCGCCTTTCTCATGATTGCTCTGATGCTGCCCTTTATGGCGTTTGGAGTCTATGAAAAAGACGGACAGCCGCTGGAAAAGATTTTGTATCACATGATCCGTGCGAGGTTTTTGCTTCCCCGCATTCGGGTTTATCAAACCGATAACCTGTATTCTGCACTGGAAAGACAGGCAAAAATAGACAAGGAGGTGATGGAGATTGTTTACCATAAGCAGAAAAGAAAAATCGAAAGAAAAAAATAAATCCAAAAAAGAAAAACTTATTATCGGCGGAGTGGATGCAAGGCTTGGCAGAACAGAGAAACAAAGGCTCACCCTTGCCGTGAAAAAAGCAAAGAGAGACGGGAAGATCCCGAAAAGTGCCCAGCAGACAATCGCCTATCAGGAGATTTATCCCGACGGCTTATGCAAAGTCAAGGATAAGCTCTATACAAAGACAATGCAGTTTTCGGATATTAACTACCAACTGGCTCGCCCGGAGGATAAGACACAAATATTTGAGCTGTGGTGCGATTTTTTCAACTATATGGATCCTTCCATCAAGATTCAGCTTTCTTTTGTGAACGAGTATGTGAATCGCATGGATTACGAAAAATCCATCGACATTCCAAAAAGAGAGGACGGCTTTGACGATGTGAGGAGGGAATACTCGGAAATGCTCTCTGCGCAGCTCGGAAAGGGAAATAACGGACTGATCCGAAAGAAATATCTCACCTTCGGAATCTATGCGGAAGATATGAAAACCGCAAGGCTTCGTTTGGAACGTATCGAGGCGGATCTCATAGGAAACTTGAAGTCACTCGGTGTAAAGGCACGAACACTTTCCGGTTTGGAACGCTTAAAAGTATTGCATAACGCCTTTCACCCCGGCGGACAGGAGAAACTTCGCTTTGCTTGGGATTCCATCGTCAAGACGGGACTATCCACCAAAGACTTTATCAGTCCGTCCTCTTTTGATTTCAGAGATTCCAAGACCTTTCAGATGGGAAGCACTTTGGGAGCGGTGTCATTTGTTCAGATTATCGCTCCCGAATTAAATGATCGTATGCTCTCAGACCTCTTAAATCTTGACAGTGCCTCGACGGTTACCTTTCATATCCGCTCTTTAAATCAGGCGGAGGCAATCAAGGCAGTCAAGAGAAAACTTACCGACATCGAAAAAGGAAAGATTGAAGAACAGAAAAAAGCGGTACGCTCGGGTTATGATATGGATGTGCTGCCTCCTGACTTAATCACCTATGCACAGGAAGCGAAAAATCTTCTGAACAGCCTGCAATCCCACAATGAGAGACTGTTTCTTGTAACCATGCTCATTATGAATACCTCGGAGAGCAGAAAGAAGCTGGAAAACGGTATTTTTCAGACGGCAGGCATTGTGCAAAAGCATAATTGCAGTCTAAAACGTCTGGATTTTTTGCAGGAACAGGGACTGATGAGCAGCCTTCCGATTGGAGAAAATCATATCGAGATTGAGAGAAGTCTTACGACAAGCAGCATAGCCATCTTTATTCCCTTTACTACGGAGGAGCTCTTTATGGATGGGGAGTCCTTATACTATGGCTTAAATGCCCTCTCCCATAATTTGATCATGGCGGATCGAAAACGCCTGAAAAACCCCAACGGATTATTTTTAGGTGTTCCGGGATCGGGAAAAAGCTTTGCGGCAAAAAGAGAGATCGTAAACGCTTTTTTGATTACGGAGGATGATGTCATCATTTCGGATCCGGAAGCGGAGTATGCTCCCCTTGTCAATCGCTTAGGAGGTCAGGTGGTAAAGCTCTCTCCGGTCTCCAAGCACTATGTCAATCCGATGGATATTAACCCCGACTACTCCGATGAGGAGGATCCCCTTACCTTAAAGAGTGATTTTATTCTTTCTCTGTGTGAACTTATCGTTGGAGGAAAAGACGGACTTCAACCGGTGGAAAAAACCATTATTGATCGCTGCACCCGTCTGGTTTACAGAAATTATCTCACGGATCCGAAACCGAAGAATATGCCGATACTTGGAGACCTGCACGCACTCTTAAAAGAACAGCCGGAAGCGGAGGCGGCAAGGATTGCCACCGCACTGGAAATCTATGTTACCGGTTCCCTAAACGTATTCAATCACCGTACCAATGTCAACCTGAACAATCGCCTTATCTGCTATGACATCAAGGAACTTGGAAAGGCACTTAAAAAAATCGCAATGCTGATTTTACAGGATCAGGTCTGGAACAGAGTTACGCTAAACCGAGCAGCACATAAAACAACGTGGTTTTATCAGGATGAATTTCACCTGATGCTAAAGGACGAGCAAACGGCCGCTTATTCCGTGGAGGTATGGAAAAGATTTCGTAAGTGGGGCGGCGTTCCGAGCGGTTTAACCCAGAACATCAAGGATCTTTTGGCTTCTCGTGAGATCGAAAATATCTTTGAGAACTCGGATTTTATCTATATGCTTTCACAGGCGGCGGGCGACCGAGCGATCCTTGCAAAGCAGCTGGGCATTTCCCCGACGCAGCTATCCTATGTTACACACTCGAATCCGGGCGAAGGTCTCTTGTTCTATGGAAATACCATTATTCCGTTTGTTGATCATTTTCCGCATAACCATCTTTATTCCATTATGACGACACGACCGGAAGATCTTATGGAGGCAGCCGATGAAGAAAAATAAAAATCGCTATATCCAGTCGTTTAGAAAGGGAGCCGGAGACAAAAAATCTTCGGCTCCCGATCATTTAGAGGACTTTGTTTCAAAAAACGAGAAAACGGGAAACCGAAATTTTTATTTTAAGGAGGAGGAAACTCATAATCATGTATCTCAAAAAGAAAAGGCTCTTAAGAAAGATTTACAACGATCCAAAGCAAAAGAAAAGCATTTACAAGAGAAATTACAGAATACCGGGGCACATCTTCCGAAAAAGAAAAGGCTAAGGGTTCAAAGAGAGTTTGATCCGGAAACCGGGAAACGGAAAACAAAACTGAAACTTCAGGAAGAAGTAAAAACACAGAAGAAAATTTCTTCTATTCCTACCACTACCTTACTTACAGAAAAGGCAATGAGAAAAGGCAGTTTTCTAAAAACAGAGGAAGAAGAAAACACGGGCGAAGAAATCGCAGGCGTAGGAACACAAAGTGCCGCCTATCTTGCGAGGAAAACCGTCAAAACAGCTTATCAGAAGCAGCAAAGGATGCCTTCTCTAAAGATGAAACAACTTGAAAAAAAGCTGCAAGATACTCCTATCAAAGCCCTGTATCAACAGGAAAGGTTGGAACATCCGGAAAAAATGAGCAATCCCTTATCTCGATTTCAACAAAAACGCCGAATAAAAAAGGCGTATGTCAAAGAACTCCGAGAAGCGAAGAAACAAGCACAGAGTTCCCGAAAAGGAGTTAAAAAAACAAGAGGTTTGCTTGGCGAAATTACGGATTTTTTCAAAGGATTTGCGACAAAACATAAAGGGATACTCCTTGCCATCGGCATATTTGCCTTTTTATTTGTCATGCTTTCTTCCTCTCTCTCCTCTTGCTCCATGCTTCTCCAAAGCGGATCCGGCATGGTAGTAAGCGGAACCTATATTGCAGAAGATCAGGAGATTTTGGAGGCGGAAAACGGCTATCTTGCATTGGAGCAAAAGCTGCAAAGAGAGCTTGCCGAAGTGGAAAGCACACATCCCGGCTTTGATGAATACCGCTATCAGGTAGATCAGATCGGACACAATCCTCACGAACTGATCAGTTTTTTAACGCTAAAACACGAAGATTTTAAGGCAAAGGATGTACAGGAAACACTGCAAAGCTTACTAAGTCAACAATATTCCCTTAGTTTTCGGGAAGAAACGGAAACTCGCTACCGAACGGAAACTACAACAAGCACAGATCCGGTTACAGGGGAAACGGTCACAGAAACGAAAGAAGTTCCTTACGAATATCGTATTCTTTATGTAATGCTTAAAAACAAGGGGCTTGGCATTGTTACGGCGGAAAACCTTACAGAAAACGAAAAGAGCAGGTACGCTTTGCTCCTACGGACAAGGGGAAATAAGCTGCATCTCTTTGCGGATAATATCTACGCCAATCCCAAAGAAGGAGAAAACTACAAGATACCGAAAGAAGCCTTATCGGATCCGAGTTTTGCATCACTTATGAAGGAAGCGGAAAAATATCTCGGATACCCTTATGTCTGGGGCGGCAGCTCTCCTTCCACTTCCTTTGATTGCAGCGGGTTTGTCTGCTGGGTCTATACAAAGAGCGGTGTCGCAAACATTCCTCGTACAACGGCACAGGGAATTTACAACCAATGTACCCCTGTTTCTGCTTCCGAGGCGAGACCGGGCGATATTATTTTCTTCACCGGAACCTATGACAGTGGAAGTCCCGTATCTCATGTCGGCATCTATGTCGGAAACGGGATGATGCTTCATTGCGGATCGCCCATTCAGTATGCAAGCATTCACTCCCCGTATTGGAAAAAACATTTTTACGCATTCGGCAGGCCGTAGTTTGCCGGGAAAGGAGAAGCGATGGCAAAACTTGAAAAAATCGACAAAGAGTTGGAAAAGGCAAGAAGCCGTCTTTTAGAGTGGCAAACAAAGGTCAAAGAGCTTGAAGCAAAGCGTATTGAAGAAGAAAACACTCAAATTGTAGGCATTGTCCGCTCTCTTAATATGAGTCCGGAGGAACTTGCAACATTCTTAAAACGGCCGGATAAAATTTCCGGTCTCTCAAAAATAAAAAGGGAGGAATCAGACCATGAAAAATAAATTTCAGAAAATCACCTTAGGTTTTATGCTGCTCATCAGCCTATTTACACTTTCACAAATTGCCTATGCGGGAGGACCGGATTATGAGGAGCCAACCGAAGAAATCACGGAAAACCCGATGACAGAAAAAGAGGAAAATCCTTTGACCCCGGATGGAAATGCGACCTTGGTGGATCAGGCAAGCGATAAGGATGGGAAAGAGTTTTATACCTTTACCTCTCCAACCGGCAATCAGTTTTTTCTGATTATCGACAAGCAAAGAAGCGACCACAATGTGTATTTTCTTGATTATGTAACGGAAAAAGACCTCATCTCTCTCGCCAAAAAAGATAAGGAAAATCCTCTGATTACGGAGGCTCCGGAACCGGAAACCAAACAACCGGAACCGGAGGTCAAGGAAGAAAAGCCGGTGGAAGAAACAAAACCGGAGAAAAAGCAAAACAACACAGGCATATTTCTAATCCTTCTGCTTGTCACCGTAGGAGTTGGAATCGTCGCCTACTATTTCAAGATATTAAAACCGAAACAAGAACTGGATGCAGCGGATGATTTTGAGGAGATTGAATTTTTAACAGAGGAAGATACGGAACATGAGGAGGAATTCGAGGACTTGGATTTAGATATGGAGGAAACATCGGAATTTTCAGAGGAGGAGGAATTGTGATGAAGTATTTTACAGACAGTCCCTACGAAAGAATGATGATGGAAATTCCAAGACCTCAAAAGGAGCCGCCAAAAAAGGCGGCTTCTTCTCTTAAGGAGAAATCATCTGACAAAAGGGCTTCGGATTCACTAAAAGAGAAAAAAGAAAGAAAGGGGTGTTAATGTAAAGGGTACATCTGCGAAAACAGATGTACCCTATCTCCCAAACAAATCGGAATGCGTTCCCGTCCTTGAAGCTGTGAGGATCAGTTGTGATTTATTTACTGCATAAATAAGCAGCCAATCCGGCAGGATATGACATTCTCGAAACCCGATATAATTTCCGGTTAAAGCATGGTCGTGATAACGCTGATCCAAGGTTTTTTCTTCTAAAAGAGTATTTAGTACCGTTTCAAGCAAAGACAGGTCGTAGCCTCGCTTTTTGGCAAGTTTCACATCCTTGCGAAAGGCACCTGTACTTACAAGCTCTAACATTATTCACCATCCGTTTCCAACTCATCCAATAACTCGTGTACCGAGGCATAACGCTTGGCGGGAATTTTTCCTGCCATAATGAGCTTTGCTTCCTCCATCGCCATTTCCGTTTCCAAGTTGAAACGAGGCTGTTTCATTTCAAAAGGAAGCCCTCCCTCCATCAGTGATTTATGAAGAAAAATATTGATGGCATCGGTTACGGTAATTCCAAAGCTTGAAAATAACTGTTCCGCACTTGCTTTTGTTTCCGGATCAATACGGACATTGATATTCGCCGTTTTTGCCATGGTTTTCACCTCCCTGCTTTCTTATAGAAATTATATCACTTTTTGCAAACAAATACAATACAATGTGAAACTTTTTGAAAGGAGAACGCTATGAACACAAAAGAAATGATAAAACTGCTCATTGATGTGGAGGTCGATACGGAAGATCTTCGCCTCTTAAAAGAACATCCAAAGG
>ERZ773083.1922-NODE-1922-length-13448-cov-20.185843_pt1 | contig 13448 bp, 15 predicted proteins | sample MGYA00511465_ERZ773083 | MGnify/ENA primary metagenome ERZ773083 (study PRJEB29015, sample SAMEA2738001) | human oral metagenome | biome: human oral; feature: human-associated habitat; material: dental | place: China | collected 2060 ... | reverse complement strand
CGATGGGCAGAATTAGACAGTTTTACGCCATGCTCCAGGGCAAAACAAAAACCGCATCGAATTGATACGGTTTCTAGTGGTTTATAGCAATTTATTACATGAAAAAAGCGCCTAGATTGTTCTAAGCGCTAAGTTACGTTTTTTGAGTTCAGCCATGATAGCTTCCTCATCTTCTTTGGAAAATGTGGTAAACCTCAAATGTGATAATTCTTCATCTGTCATCTCAGACGGGATGAGCTTAGGAGAACTCAACCCCATTGAGTCAATCTGAGAAAAAGCCTCTGATAAGTTCATTATTACTCGTCCTTTCTGACATTCATTTCAAGGACTATGCCGCCCTTGTTTTCTTTCGCACTAATTATATCATATTTAGTGCCTCTTGGTAGAATAATCTCACTTTCGTCATCATTATCCGTGAAATATATTTGATGATTGTTTTAACAGGTCTATTCTTAAAGTAATTGTACTGAGAAATATAGCTTGTTGAGGTGTACCCATCGTTACTATATTTGGCTTTACCTGAGTTCAACATGTCCATAAAGTTGTCATAGTCTTTCAGTAAGTGCTGATTTTGCTCCACTACTGATTTCAGATAGACATTATCATCAAACCTATTGACTTTGGTATTCTTCAAGATCTTATTTTTCTCAACTACTCCATCAAGAGTATTTACAATCTTCTGATATTCAGGAGGCATTGCATTCTTATCTCTCAGGAATTTATTGATAGCAAAGCTGTGAGCTGTACCTATATAACCCAAACTTTGAGGGTTTTCATCAGCATACAATACCTTGCGCTCAGGTTTAGTGATTTTCCCTCCAACTTTTTTGAAAGCTGGAATCTCGCCATCTTTGATGTAATGATGTTCTGACATCCTCTTTCTTAGCTGAGTTTCTTTTTTAGCCTCTGCATAAGGGTCAGCATAATATTTCTCTCTAGCGTAATCACGATGTAGAAACGGATGCTGTTTGAGATAGTCTCTCATGGCTCCCTGTTGGATCCTAACCTTGCTCTTATACCTGTCTATTAGCTCCTGATCACCTAGTTTCTCTGCTACATGCAAAAGCTCCTTAGATTGTCTAATAGAACGCTCAATAGCCCTCTGCTTAGATTGCTTGTTAGCATTCTCGATTGCTTCTTCTGGCGTTAGGTTGGCTAGATGCTCGGGAAGGTCGGGCTTGTAGTTAACACCTACGACATAGGGTGTTAGTGTGTGGTGGCAGTGAATACCGAGACACCCCCCAGCACTCCCGTAGCCATAATCTAAAAGAGAATATATCTTTTCACCTTCTTCAACTCTAGTCTTACCAAATGTAACGATTTGATGTTGAATCGGTGCGCACATTTCCCGAGCTGCAGGCTTCATTGAGTAGTAGAATGTGTCAATGCCCAACTCTTTAGCTGGCGCCATTCTAGCTTCACGATAGACACGCCAAGAGGTCGAATTGATAACAGTTCTAGCGTAAGTGTCAGCTCTCCACCGTTTCCCTTGCTTGTCAGTGAAGCCATAGAAGCCCTTTTCTGCCCACTTCATAACTGTAGTAGAAACGGCTTTGTTAGGATTCATGACTCCAGTGACAACCTTGGCCACTGTTTCCTCGACTATGGACTGATAGACCTTTCTGACGCTGACAGGCAGCGTGGTATTGATAAGGTTATTGATGTCTCCTGTCGTCTGATTAACATAGTTAGCTAGTCTTGTCTGGATAAGGTTGTTTGTGATGAAGTCACCACCACCCATTGATTCTAAAAGTTGGGTTTTGGTGTCCTTATATACCTTATACCCTTCGGTCTCAATAATATACCTCAGCTAGCAGACTGATAACCATGTCAATCATGGTTTAATTCTTCTTAGCCACTGGATGCCAGCGTTCTCCGTAGTCTTTGAAATACTGGTTTCGAAGCGCACCCTCTGCACTATCGATTGTCATGCGTAGTTTTGGCACTCGGTACTGTTTGAGCACCTTGTCGATGAAGTTGCTGATCATAACAGTTAATTCGCTAGGTGCCTTCTTAATGACTTGACCGGCAGGGCTGTAATAGAATGTATCTAACAGAATCACATTGCTCTTTGCAGTCAATCCATAAGCGCCGCATGCCGTAGCTGATTGTTGGTGTCCCGTGTCCATTGCGAAAGATATCCCGATAAGTCTATCGTCCGTTGGCAAGCTATCGATAGCGTGGAACGTACTCATGTTATAGACCTGATTACCAAGTCCAACTGCTTCACCAAGGTATAGATAGCGGTAATAGTCGTAATCATTCTGCTTAATGCGTTCGATATCCTCCAGCATTTGCTCGGTCACGAAACCTAACTCATCATCGAGATAAGTGCTTGAATGTGCCAGATAGTTTTCGTTGGTCTTAACCTCTTCGAACCACTCGTTTATCCAACTATATGGATTTCTAGGTGGGTTATAAGACCAAAAGAACTGCACGAAGGAAGCCTTATCATGCTTCTGACGCATGAAAGTAACATTTGATTGGTCGAAGTCTTCAGCGCTGTTAAACTCAGCCGCTTCCTCTACCAAACTGCGATAATGTTCCCGATGTCATTTGATTTCAGTTTCTGGAAATCGTCTTGACCGTAGAAATAGAAGGTTGAACCAGTGCGCTTGTGGACTATCTTAAACGGGCTTACAGTGGCTCTAAACTGACTGTCTAAGCCAAACATACCAATAGCCCACTGAATCTTATTAAACACACTGTCACGGATTGTATTAGCTACCTTACGAATAACAACTATATTCGCTTTCTCACCAACCATGATGTACTTAACCATCATATAGACAAGCTTAAGCACGATTACCGAGGACTTGAAAGAGTTCCGCCCACCCTTAAGCACGTTGTAAGGTTTTTGAGATTGCCAAACGACTTTGAAATTAGGGTTGACGTTTTTTTGAATATCAATCGTCGTCATTAGGGATTTCCTCCCATGCGTTAATGATATTGACGTTCATAGCCCCTTCAACACCGCTATCTAACTGTTCTCTCAGTTTTCTCAGCTCAAGCTCCAGCTTCTCAGATTGTTTAACTGTCAGATAGCGTTTCATCAGTTCGCTACCAGCTTTTATTACTTCGGAAATGGACGTAGGTTTTTAGTCTTAACAAATTGGCCAGTCACAGAATTAAGCTCAACGACTTCCTCTGTCAGTTCTTGCCTCAATATCGATGTGAAAACTTGCATAACTTTGTATTGTTTTGCAATCTTCTTCTTCTCAAGCTCTTTCATGCGTTCTTCGATATAAGCCTTGATTCCGACATTTGTCCAACAAATCATGACTTCTTGCTTTAGCGTATTTCTCAGAATACCCAGCCTTCAATGCTGCATTATAAGCTATACCAGATATCAAGTATTCGTCCGCAAATAGCTTTTGTCGTTGATTTAGCCCAATGTCCATCACCTTCTTTGAAAAATGTGTATTTTATACGTATTTTCTATTGAAAAATCTTTTGATTGTGTATAATATAAGTATAGAAAGTGAGGTAAGCAAAAATGCCAATGACACCTAAACAGATGGTCAAGCATCTAAAGAAGAATGGCTTCTACGAAATTAGTCAACGTGGTATCCACCTCAAAATGCGAGATGACAAAGGTCGTCAAACAACTGTACCAATGCACAATAACGATTTGAGCAAAGGAACAGAGGATGCCATCTTAAAGCAAGCTGGATTAAAATAATCCACTTGGCTTTTTGCCTACTCACATACACGGAGGAACACTATGAAATTATATCCAGCAGTATTCACACTGAGCGATGGTTACATCACTGTCACTTTTCCAGACGTGCCTGGTGCTATTACACAGGGCAAAGATATTGAAGAGGCCCACGCTATGGCTGTAGAAGTTCTAGGTTTTGCTTTGGAAGATTATTCAGAGTACCCAAAAGCAACACCAATCCACAAATTAAAAGAGCAATATCCAGATAGTGATATCGCTCTTGTTAGCATTGATATGGTCGCCTACATGCGTAAGTATCATTCTAAAAAAGTTCGTAAAAATGTCACTATCCCAGAATGGCTTAATGACTTAGCTGAAGAAAATAACCTCAATTTCTCTCAAGTGCTTACAGAGGCACTTGAACTCAAATTACACGCATAAAAAAGCGCCCAATTGGAGGCGCTCTTTATTTTGTCTTCGATAATATAATAATACCACTTTAAACAGTTGTTAGACACCGTGAATTATCCGTCAAAACACCAAAATTCATCGTTCCACAACTAATTGACCGTTTCGATACAGTTCTGCAAATGCTAGGATAGCATTATTTAGCAATTCTTGAAATGCTGTTCTCTCAAAGCCAATAGACTACGCTATTTGCCAGTTCGGTTTTGGTGGATAAGATAGGTATTTCTCTATCAGTATTCTGCGATAGTCTGGACGATATAGCCCGCTAACTGCTTGCTCTGTGGCTTCTAGCTCGTTCATAGCATCGCCCCACCTTTCACCACTATTCTACAACGAACAATAGTAAAAAAAGAAATACACTATGAAGGTAAAAAGCCTTGTTCGTCAAGGATAAACTCGTCTGGTGTACTTCTAAGATGTACACCTTATTTTATTATCTGACGAGCTACCAACTGTTCCCATTTTGGAAACAATTCAAAAAATCCCCACACTCTCCGACGGCCATCTTTGAGTGTGAGGATATCCCGTATAGTAAAAGGCATTAAAAAGCCCTCTTTACTATACCCATTTTATCAAAAAAGTAAAGTAAATACAATGTGGGTAAAACAATTACCAAACGGAAAATATAAATATTTTGAGAGATACAGAGACCCTTACACCAAAAAATGGAAACGGGTGTCTGTTACGCTTAATAGTGGCTCGAATCGAGCAAAGAAAGAAGCTCAACGCTTACTGGATGATAAGATAGCCCAGAAGATAGAATCATCAAGCACTACTAATGTATCATTTTATAGTGCCTTCAATGAATGGTGGGAATTTCATCAAAAACAAATTAAGTTAAGCTCAATCAAGAGCCTTGCAGCATCCGTTAAGCGAATATCTGACACTATCGAACAAGGAACTATCCTATCAAATATCAATGTCCGACTTATTCAATCATTACTAGACACTGAAGATTGGACAGATTCCCAAAAATACCGTGCCAAAACCATGTTAAATACATTCTTCGATTATGCTATTGATCAACAGCTTATTAGCGATAACCCATCAAGGAAGGCACGATTGCCAAAGAAGACCAACAAACTCGAAAAACAACAAGTTGCCAAGAATAAATACTTAGAACCAGACGAATACAGTCGATTGTTGAAAGAACTCTACCGAAAGGACGTAACACTGAGATATGCTCTAGCGTGCGAGTTTTATGCTCTTGAATGGTTGTCGTATTGGTGAACTGGCTGGGCTGACTATTCAAATTACCACAAAGAGACACGCTCCCTAGATATCCACACCTCTTTCAACAGATATATCCCAGATAACGAAGGGACGAAAACCGTCGCTAGTTACCGAACAACCTACCTCACTAATCGAGAGATAGAAATCATTGACCAGTTACTAGAGCTGAGAGAGTTAAGCGAATCAACCAATCCAGAATGGTATCATAGCGATAAGATTTTCACTACCAACACTGGCAAGCCTATCCATAGCACAATCCTAAGTGCATCGCTCAAACGGGCTAATTCCAGACTGGAAACGCCCATCGACAAACACCTATACCCTCACATTTTCAGACATACCACAATAAGCATATTGGCTGAAAACAATGTGCCACTAAAAACTATCATGGACAGGGTTGGTCATGCTGACTCGGAAGTGACCACCAACATCTATACTCATGTCACACGAAACATGAAAGACCAAGCGGTCAATATTTTAGATGATGTCATCACGAATAATCTTGCCCCTTCCTTGCCCCTTGAGTAGAAAAAAAGAACCCTAGGCTTAACCTAGAGTTCTCAGAAACGTTGTTAAATCAACGTTTTATTTTTTCAAGTTGTAGAATGATTTCAAACCACGGTATTCTGCAACTTCACCAAGTTGGTCTTCGATACGAAGCAATTGGTTGTATTTAGCGATACGGTCTGTACGTGAAAGTGAACCAGTCTTGATTTGTCCTGCGTTAGTTGCAACTGCGATATCAGCGATTGTTGAATCTTCAGTTTCACCTGAACGGTGTGATACTACTGCTGTGTATCCAGCTTCTTTCGCCATTTCGATAGCATCGAAAGTTTCAGTCAAAGTACCGATTTGGTTAACTTTGATAAGGATTGAGTTAGCAGCGTGTTCTGCAATACCTTTTTCAAGGTAAGCTGTGTTAGTTACGAAGAAGTCATCACCAACCAATTGAACTTTACCACCAAGACGTTCAGTAAGAGCTTTCCAACCGTCCCAGTCGTTTTCATCCATAGCATCTTCGATTGTGATAATTGGATATTTGTTAACCAATTCTTCGATGTAATCGATTTGTTCTGCGGCAGTACGTTTAGCTCCACCTTCACCTTCGAATTTAGTGTAGTCATATACACCGTTTTCGTAGAACTCAGATGATGCACAGTCGAAACCAAGGAATACATCTTCACCTGGTTTGTAACCAGCAGTTTCGATAGCTTTGATGATAGTTTCAACAGCATCTTCAGTACCGTCAAATGCTGGTGCGAAACCACCTTCGTCACCTACGGCTGTTTCAAGACCACGTTCTTTAAGGATTTTCTTAAGAGTGTGGAAGATTTCAGCACCCCAACGAAGAGCTTCTTTGAATGTTGGTGCACCAGCAGGTACGATCATGAATTCTTGGAAAGCGATTGGAGCATCTGAGTGAGAACCACCGTTGATGATGTTCATCATTGGAGTTGGAAGAACTTTAGTGTTGAATCCACCAAGGTAGCTGTAAAGTGGAACTTCAAGGTAGTCAGCAGCTGCGCGTGCTACAGCGATAGACACACCAAGAATAGCGTTGGCACCAAGTTTACCTTTGTTTGGAGTACCGTCAAGAGCGATCATGGCGCGGTCAATACCTTGTTGATCACGTACGTCGAATCCGATGATGTGTTCAGCAATAACGTTGTTTACGTTATCAACTGCTTTTTGAGTACCAAGACCACCGTAACGAGCTTTGTCACCATCACGAAGTTCTACTGCTTCGTGTTCACCAGTTGAAGCTCCTGAAGGAACCATACCGCGACCGAATGCACCAGATTCAGTGTAAACTTCTACTTCAAGTGTTGGGTTACCGCGTGAGTCAAGGACTTCGCGAGCGTAAACATCAGTAATAATTGACATTACAATACTCTCCTTATGAGTTAAAATTTTTTACACCTTTATATTACCATAATATCAAGGCTTAAGCAAATTAAAACCAGAATTTTCTAGCGATTTTCTATTTTTTAATGTTTTCAATTGTTTTTGAAAATCTCAGAAAACGACTCAAATGAAAAGGAATTCAAAATATTGTATAATACAAGTAGAAAACTAAGAGGAGATTCCTATGACTTCACTTGAAAACAAAGTGCTCCAATGCGCTAGTGGCGAAAAACGCCTAAATCCCGATGAACTTCGTCAGTATTTTGGAACCTATGCGGAACGTGTAGTCCTAGCTGTTCTATTAGAAAATGCTGAAAAGAAAACTGTAATTGACCATTTTCCGCAGATTTTAAAAGACTTGCAAGCCGTTTACCCGAATCTTAGTCTCAAGATATCGCCAAAATTAGCTGACCAGATACAATTTACCTATATCAAAACGGCTCAAGCGCTCAACATTTCAGCTACTATCGTGGACGAGGCCAAGGCTCATTCACCATACGGTCTTATCGTACATAGTAATCAAGCAGAGAATCTTGATAAAGTGTTATTTTCAGAACTCTATCCTGATATCCTTGCTCCTAGTGAAACTGAACCTATCCTTGAAAAAAAGGGATTTTTTGCTAAACTATTTGGAAAATAAAAGCTGATGCAAAGTCAGCTTTTTCTTATATCACAATGTTTTACTGAGCTTGATGAGATTTCCAATATTGAGTCCTGTTCGATAGAGATTCTCCTTAGCGGTAGCTAAAACTTGGTCTAAGTCTGCTACTTGTCCAATGATGGGGAAGGCAGCTGAAATGCCTGCTACTGGAAAATCAGGCAAGCCATCCTTCAAACTACCGCAAATAGCAATGACGGGAATTGCTGATGGTGTCCGCCTAGCCACCCCGACCGGTGCTTTACCAGACAAGGACTGGCTATCCAATCGTCCTTCTCCTACTATAACCAAATCAGCAGACTTCACACGTTGGTCAAAATCAACGCAATCAAGTACAAAGTCAATCCCTGATTTAATTTCTGCGCCTGCAAAGGCTACTAAACCCGCTGCCAGGCCTCCTCCCGCCCCTGAACCAGCCAGATTTGGAACCTCAGGAGCAAAGCCTTGGTAGAATTGAGCCATATCTTGGTCAACTTTTTTAAATTGTGAAGGAGACAAGCCTTTTTGTCCACCAAAAATATAGGTCGCTCCATGTGGACCACACAAGGGGTTATCTACGTCAGTAATCAGACGAATGGTGACACCAGACAAATCAACCTTATTTTTAGAGGATACCTTTTTAATGAGACCAAGATTAGCACCTATTGGATCAAGCTCCTGTCCCTCAGAATCATAAAAACAATAACCTAATCCATAAGCCATACCAATTCCGCCATCATTAGTAGCTGATCCACCTACACCTATAATAAAATCACGAATACCAGATTTAACCAAGTGAACAATCAGTTCACCGACCCCCTGGGTTGTTATACAAAGAGGATTGCGTTTATCTTTAGGTATATGCTCCAAGCCACAAATCGCAGCCATTTCAAAAATAGCAGTCTGGCCATTGCTGGCAAAAGAAACACTTCCATCACTTGTATAGGCATGAGGAATCTCGATACTTTTCTTCTCAAGATTTAGATTTTCAGCAAGAGCATCTAAGGTGCCCTCGCCACCATCACCTATTGGCATGAGGTCAAACTCAGTGTCGGGTAAAGCCTTTTCAAAGCCCAATTTAAGAGCTAAGGCGACCTCTTTTGCAGACAAACTTTCCTTAAAGGAATCAGGTGCAATCAAAATTCGCATGATGTCCTCCTCCTATTTTTCTTTTAGGTAAGGGGATAAAGCCTGAACTAACCCATCCGTCATATGTCGAGGACCTCGAACAGTTTTAATACCTAAACTCTTTAGTCTATCACTATCAAAGTCAGTGTCATTAAAAGTGTATAAGGGTTTAATCCGCATCAACTCCTTAATACTCTCCTCTTCACGATAACCTTGATTAGGGATATTCGCTTCTAAAACCTGACAGAGATAACGAATGGCCTTGGTAGGTGCCGTAATATAGAGTGCAACGACGTCCCCTTTTTGCATACTGGCTTTCTGGGTCCAAAGAATATCCTCACTTGCCGAGAACTCTTCCCCAATATCGTAGTATTTCAAATTTACCGGGATAATCCAATAATGAGGCTCTGAAGGCTTTCTAAGATGCTTAGGAGCAACCAGAGAACGACTCCCTCTAAGGAGCTCAAAAATCGTTTGATCTGGAATTGTCTCATCTAAAACAAGGCTAATCCAAGTCTTCTTGGACATATGGTAACTAGGATAGATTCCATCTAATTCTAAGAGCTTATCCATCTGCCTTGGATCGATCTTGAGGTTAACCACATCATAGACTAAATCCGCCTTTTCCCCACCAAGTCCTAGTTTCTCCCCTTTGAGAGGGAAAAATAAGGCATACCACTTATCATCAACCCGAAAGGAAAGATAGTCTGGATATTTCTCAAAAGGATGGTCAGCTTGGTCTGAAAATTCCTTAACTATAAAATTAGCCAGACGATTAGCTTGCGGGGACGAAAACAATTGGTCGTCATAACAAAAATCAGCTACTTGTGACAAGAGATCTCCATAAGCTTCTCTGACTTGACCAACGTAGGTTCCAGTTGCGTGAGGGCTTCGGAAAGTGTCATAAGACTCATCAAAATCAATATCAACAACCTGCCCTGTCAACTTACCTTCTAAATCAATGAATAGTCGAGCCTCAAGTCCTTCAACCATTAGTGTTTTTCTGAGCTCGTAGCCTTTCTCACTAGTTATAAAACCAAAAGGCTCCAGGCTATCATGTTTTAGGACTTTCTGTTTAAAATAAGCATCCTCAAAAGTCATTCATTCTCCCTTTTTCTAAAAAAGAGAAGTTGAGACAAACCGATGTCCCAACTCCTTTTTTATTTTGTTGACTGGCGTAAAGTTAGACCATGATTAAGAATAACGTTCTTATCTTCAAGTTCTTCCTTATGCATAATTTTAGTCAACATACGCATGCTAACTGCCCCTAAATCATAGAGAGGATGGTTTATACTAGAAAGGTTTGGACGTGTGTAGCTTGTAATCGGTGAATCATTGCTTGTGATGATTTCGAAATCTTCTGGAACTGATTTGCCTGCAGCAAAGAGACCATTCAAGAGACCTACAGCCAATTCATCTTCCCCAACATAGGCAGCAGTGGCACCAGAGTTCAAGACACGTTGTGCTAAATCAAAGCCGTCTTTATAGCTATATTTAGCTTCAAAGACAAGTCCTTCGTTGTAGCTCAAATTATTCTTTTCAAGTCCAGACTTATACCCAGCCAAACGTAGTTTGCCATTAATATCATCGATTAGTGGTCCTGATACAAAAGCAACCTTTTCATTATTTTTAGCAAGTTGCGTTACACAATCCTCAACGGCAGCTTTATAGTCGATGTTAACACTTGGTAATTGGTGTTCGAGATCAACTGTTCCTGCTAGAACAATCGGTGTACGGGTACGAGAGAATTCTGCACGGATTTTTTCTGTCAGATGGTGTCCCATAAAAATAATACCATCAACTTGTTTAGCAAATAGAGAATTAATGACTGTAACTTCATGATCGTCATTTTCATCACTGGAAGCAAGAACAATATTATACTTGTACATGGTTGCAATGTCATCAATACCTTTAGCTAGAGTAGCAAAATAGCTATTTGTAATATTTGGAATGACAACTCCTACAGTAGTTGTTTTTTTACTCGCCAAGCCACGCGCAACTGCATTTGGACGGTAATCCAAACGATCAATAACTTCGAGAACTTTTTTTCGGGTGTTTTCTTTTACGTTTTTGTTACCATTTACAACACGAGAAACAGTTGCCATCGATACTCCGGCTTCACGCGCAACATCGTAAATTGTGATTGTTTCATCAGTATTCATAAGAAACACTTCCTTTCTAAACTTAATGCACACTCTTTCATAGTAATTGTAGCAAAATTTGAAAACACTTTCAATTGTTTTGACTGATTTTTTACAAAAAAATGAAAGGGATCCTCTTTCGCTAGCTAAGGTAAAGAAAGCTATTTCAAATATTGGGCTATCATTTCGTGTTTTCATGATTATTCATCGCTTACAACCTATAAGATTAAAAAAACTCAACGAAAGCAAATGATTTAATGAAAAGCCAAAAACAGCTTGCATTTTCCCTATAAAAGTGACAGAATGAGTGTAAGAAATACAAAGGAGTTTTTTCTATGTCTAAACTTGATCGCATTCGTCATTTTTTAAATGAAAATAAATCAGGGCTAGCTATTGTTTCAGATCCTGTAACTGTCAATTATCTTACTGGTTTTGATTGTGACCCACATGAACGCCAAATGTTCCTCTTCGTCTACGAAAATCGTGAGCCTGCCCTCTTTGTTCCTGCTCTTGAGGTTGCACGTGCCTCTTCTGTTCTCGATTTCCCAGTCTTCGGTTATGTGGACTCTGAAAATCCATGGCAAAAAATCAAAGCTGGTCTAGCAAGTACAGACAGCCCTATTATTTATGCAGAGTTTGACAATCTCAATGTGACTAAGTTCCAAGGATTGCAGACAGTCTTTGAAGGTCGCTTTGAAAACTTGACACCATTCATTCAAAAAATGCGCGTTATCAAGTCAGCTGATGAAATTCAAAAAATGATTGTTGCTGGTGACTATGCTGATAAAGCTGTTAATATCGGTTTCGACAATATCTCTCTTGATATGACTGAGACAGATATCATTGCTCAAATCGAATTTGGCATGAAAAAAATCGGCATCAATCAAATGTCCTTTGAAACTATGGTTCTCACAGGCAACAATGCAGCAAACCCACATGGTATTCCAGGAACTAACCGCATTGAAAATGACAGCCTCCTCCTCTTCGACTTGGGTGTTGTTAGTCAAGGTTATGTTTCAGATATGACACGTACCGTAGCTGTTGGTCAACCTGACCAATTCAAGAAAGATATCTATAATATCTGTTTGGAAGCTCAACTCACTGCCCTTGATTTTATCAAACCAGGTGTAACTGCCAGCGAAGTCGATGCTGCAGCACGTAATGTTATTGAAAAAGCTGGTTACGGTGAATACTTCAACCACCGTCTGGGACATGGACTTGGTATGGATGTCCACGAGTTTCCTTCAATCATGGAAGGAAATGACTTGGTAATCGAAGAAGGAATGTGTTTCTCTGTTGAACCAGGTATTTACATTCCTGAAAAAGTTGGTGTTCGTATTGAGGACTGTGGTTACGTGACAAAAGATGGCTTTGAAGTCTTCACACACACACCAAAAGAATTGCTCTATTTTGATGTCTAATTAATAAATATGGGTCTTCAATTAAGTTGAAGACCTTTTTGTTTGTAGCCAAATCGAAAACACCAAAAAAGCGGCTCTATAATTTCTGTAGTGGGTAAAACCACTGTAGAGATTATAGAGCTTTTTGAGTGTACACAAAAAGTCCCATAAGAACTATAATGAAAAGCGACAAAACCATCATTAGGAAGAACTTATGAGACTTATTAAGAATACCACAGAACTAATCGGAATTAAAGACCAAAATATCAAGATTTCACTTGTTTTTGAAACTGACACTCATATCGAGATTCAAGCAAAACTCGATTACCCTGCACCACCATGCCCTCACTGCCATGGAAAGATGATCAAGTACGACTTTCAAAAAACTTCTAAAATTCCTCTTCTCGAACAAGCTGGAACGCCGACACTACTACGTCTGAAGAAACGCCGTTTCCAGTGTAAAAGTTGTAGGAGAGTAACGGTGGCTGAAACCTCAATCGTTGAGAAAAACTGCCAAATCTCCAACCTTGTCCGACAAAAGGTGACACAACTCCTAACTGAGAAGGTATCACTAACGGATATTGCCAGAAGACTTCGTGTATCGACGTCCACTGTCTATCGTAAACTTGACCAGTTTACTTTCAAGGAACATTATGACAATCTCCCAGCTGTTATGTCCTGGGATGAGTTTGGGTTCAAGAAAGGTGAACTCGCTTTTGTGGCCCAGAACTATGAGACAAACAAACTCATAACCATCCTTGATAATCGCTGCCAAACCTCTATACGAAACTACTTTTTGAAGTATCCATTAAAATCTCGCCAAAAGGTGCAGTTTATCACGATGGATATGTCTGGAGCCTATATCCCACTAGCCC